>WNFH01002568.1_pt1 | contig 12723 bp, 12 predicted proteins | sample 5400411 | NCBI WGS metagenome assembly WNFH01 (sample SAMN13153347, study PRJNA577476) | soil metagenome | isolation source: 200 cm saprolite under Douglas fir tree site 2 hole 3 | place: USA:California | collected 2015-04-18
CCGGACCGAGGTCGATGACATAATCGGCCGACCGGATCGTCTCCTCGTCGTGCTCGACGACCAGCACGGTGTTGCCGAGGTCCCGCAAGCGCCTGAGGGTCTCCAGCAGCCTTCGGTTATCGCGCTGGTGCAGTCCAATGGACGGTTCGTCGAGGATGTACAGCACCCCGACCAAGCTCGACCCAATCTGGGTCGCCAAACGAATTCGTTGCCCTTCTCCCCCCGCGAGCGTGCCGGCCGGACGGTCGAGCGTCAAGTAGTCGAGGCCGACATTGATCAGGAAGCCGAGGCGCTCACGGATCTCCTTGAGGACGCGCCGGGCGATCGCGGCCTCGCGCTCCGTCAGCGTGAGACCGTCGAAGAACACGGCCGCCTCCTTGATGGTCTGCCCCACGACCTCCGCGATCGAGTGACCCGCGATCTTGACGCCGAGCGACTCGGGCCGCAGGCGCGAACCCCGGCACGCCGGGCACGGCCGCTCGGTCATGAACTGCTCGATCTCGGCTCGGGCCTCCTCGGACGAGGTCTCGCGGTACCGGCGCTCGAGCATCTTGATGACGCCCTCGAAGCCGCCGTCGCGCTCGCCGTGGAGGATCACGTCGCGCACGGGCTTGCGCAGCTCGGACCACGGTGTCTCGAGGGAAAACCTGTGTCGCTTCGCCAGCACCTGCAATGTCTGCCGGAAGTACGTCGTCGCGTGGCCCGCCCAGGGCGCCAGCGCGCCGTCCTTGAGGGAGCGAGCGGAATTCGGTACGAGCCGGTCCGGGTCGATCTCGTCGCGCGAACCGAGCCCTCCGCACTCCGGGCACGCGCCGTACGGGTTGTTGAACGAGAACATCCGCGGCGAGACCTCTGGGAAGGAGATGCCGCACTCCGCGCAGGCCAGCTTCTCTGAAAAGGTGATTGGACCGGGGTCCGTGAGGCCGGCTCGGGCCGAGGGTGGCCTGCTGGAGGCGCTCGCGGCTCCGGTTCCGCTGTCTTGGGTCTCGACGGTCACTATGCCGTCGGCGAGACGCAGGGCGGTCTCGAGCGAGTCCGCCAGACGCGAGCCGAGGTTCTCGCGCACGACCAGCCGATCCACGACGACCTCGATCGTGTGCTTGCGCTTCCTGTCCAGCTCGATGTCGTCGCCGACCTCGCGGATCGTGCCGTTGACACGGACCCGCGAATACCCTTGACGCTGCAGATCGAAGAAGAGCTTCTTGTACTCGCCCTTGCGCCCGCGCACGACCGGCGCCAGGACGAGGAGCCGCGTGCCGGGCGCCTGGGCGAGAACCCGATCGACCATCTGCTGGACGGTCTGCGTCGAGATCACCCGGCCGCAGGTCGGACAGTGGGGCACGCCCACGCGCGCGAAGAGCACGCGGAGGTAATCGTAGATCTCGGTGACGGTGCCGACGGTCGAGCGCGGATTCTTGGACGTGGTTCTCTGCTCGATCGAGATCGCGGGCGAGAGCCCCTCGATCGAGTCCACTTCCGGCTTCTCCATCTGCTCGAGGAACTGCCGGGCGTACGCCGACAGCGACTCGACGTAGCGGCGCTGGCCCTCGGCATAGATGGTGTCGAAGGCGAGCGAGGACTTGCCCGAGCCGGAGAGTCCGGTGATCACGACCAGCTGGTCGCGGGGGATCTCGAGATCGATGTTCTTGAGATTGTGCTCGCGGGCGCCCCGGATGACGATCCGATCACTCGCCATGGCGACCTATTGTGTCAGCGTCGCGAGGCCGCGGCAACATTCCGTGCTCGCCGGCCGCCGGTCATTGAAGCGCTCGCCTCGCCCGTCGCACGGTCTCCGCTCGCACTACCACCCATGCGAGGGGCGCCGCGGCCAGCGCGGGATATGTCCACGCAACGTCGGCCCACGCCGGCAGGCCCGGGCCGAGCACGGAGAGACCGGCGAACGCGATCACGCCGACCAGCGAACCCGCTAGCCGGGCCTCAGGGCTGTCGCCCGCGACACGGGGCGCGACGGCCGCCGACGCGGTCAGCCCGAGTCCGGCCAGGAGGGCTCGCGATGCGTCGCCCGGCCACAGGCTGCCGATGGATGCGGCGACGACGAGGAATGCTACGGCGGGGTCCGTCAGCGCGCGGGGCGGATGGGTGCCGCTCGATTGACCGGTGCTTGCTTCACCCCACGCTCGGCCGAGGACGCCACGCAGCGCCAGCACAGTTGCCGAGAGGAGGAGGAGCAGCACGACGGCGCTCAGCACCACCAGGGCGCTGCCCGCCCGTCCGGGAACGACAGCATCCGGGACGCCGAAGACGGCCGCGAGCGCGGGCGCGCCGATGGAGAGCCCGGGCGCCGAGTAGGCCCCGTAAACGCCGAGGCAGAGGGCCCCGAGCACGAACGCCAGCACGAGCCCTGACCCTGTGGAGACACCCCGGATTGTCAGCGCCCGCTCGGGTACGACGAGGGCGACGGCGCCACCGACCAGCGTGAGCGCGGCGCCCAGCGCATGCACGACCGTCGAAAGTCCGCTCCGCTCTGGCGGGTCGGCCCACGCGGCACCCGAGGCGGCCGTTCCGGGGACCCGCTTTCCGGCCTCGAACATCAAACGCGCACCGGCGCCGATCACCAGATGATCGCCCGCCCGGAGCGACAGCGATTCGCCGGCGCGAAGCCGCCACTCGCGGAACCGGCCGGGCTCGAAGACGCGGTAAGTGGCGGGGTTCAGCGCCGTCACGCGATGAGCCTCTGTGAACTCGAGCGTCGTCGGCGCGGCGAGCGTCCGGCCCTCGGTCACCCACGGATTGCGCGCTCCGAACGTGAGCGCGGGCCGCGACGCGACGTCCTTCCAGGCGCCCCATGGAGAGGCGGCGAGAGCGACGGCGACGACCGTGACCAACACCACGAACCCCAGGCCGCTCACGTACAGGAGCCAGAGGCCGGGGCTCCTGCGGCCGGCCTGAAACAAGCGTGGACCAGCTTCGACGGCCGTGTCGCCACGCAGCAGTGCGACGGCCAGAAGGGCCGCGGATGCCGCCACGATGCTCGTCGCCCAGCGAGGGAGACCCAGCAAGCCGGCGACGTCCGCGAGCAAGAGGAGATTCGCCCAAAGGACCAATCCGACGCCGGCGCTGATCCCCAGCGCCGCGACCCGGTTCGGTCGCTGCGCTGCGTCCGTGGCCGGACAGAGCAGCGCGATCAGCGGTGCCACGAGGATGGCGAGCGCGATCGTCGGCGCCTCCGGCGCGCCCGAGAAAACGCGTGCGGCAACGAGGGCGAGAACCACCGGCGACGTCCACGCCGCGAGGGCGGCCGAGCCCCCTGCACCGGTTCCAGCCTCGGGAGACGCACGCCGAACGACGATCACCAGAAGGACTGCGGCGAGTGGCGCGACGAGGGCCGCGTACCACCAGAGCAGGCCTACTCCGGCGAGCCTGAGAGCCCCTGGATTCCCGGGTGCCGGCATCAGGACGATCGCGCCGGCGAGGAGTCCGAGCAAGCCCGCGATCCCCACCCGGCGCGGGGCGGCGATCGACATCACGTAATTATAGCCGTTCGCCCGCCACGCCCGGAATCGGTATGCTGGGGCGAGGACATCTAAGGGTTGAGCTAAGGGGTAAGGGTTGAGCGGGCGCCGCGGAGCCACGCCGCATCTTTCTCAGGCCACCCTCGACCCGATCCGGCCTCACGGCCCCCGTTACAAAGGAGAGTTCTTTGACCGAGAAGATCGAGCGCGTCATGGTGGTGACGGCGCACCCTGACGATTCCGAGTTCGGGGCCGGCGGGACCATCGCCAAGCTGATCAAGGAAGGCTGCGAGGTCACGTACGTGATCGTGACCAACGGCAACAAGGGCTCGGGCGATCGCACGATGACATCGGAGCGCCTGGCCCTGATCCGCGAGGCGGAGCAGCGAAACGCCGCCCGCACGCTCGGCGTCGCGCGAGTCGAGTTCCTCGGCTATCCCGACTGCGAGGTCGAGGACACGCGTGAGCTCCGGTGTGACGTCACCCGACAGATCCGCCGGTGGCGCCCGGACCTCGTCATCGCAATGAACCCGCACCGTAGCTACAACCTCGGCGGCTCCCACCGCGACCACCGGATCACCGCGGGGGTCGCCCTCGACTGCGTGTACCCGCTCGCGCGCGACCACCTGGCGTTTCCGGAGCTCATGCCCGACTACGAGCCCCACAAGGTGCTCGAAATCCATCTCATGCAGTGGGAGAACCCGCAGCTCGTGGTCGATATCTCCGACGTCATGGATCTGAAGCTCAAGGCTCTGGCCTGCCACGCGAGTCAGTTCGCCGACTTCCCGGCCGTCGAGAAGCGCGTGCGCGAGCGCTCGGCCGAGCTCGGCAAGCCGAAGGGCTACGCGTACGCGGAGACGTTCGACCGGGTCGTCCTCGCGCGATGACCAGGTACTGGCCGGCGCTTCTGAGCGTCGCCCTCTCGCTCGGCGCCGTCGGCGGCTACGTCTCCCTGCTGCGGGTGCCCGTCATCCGCAACCATCCGGCGCTCTACCTCACGGCCTTCGCCCTGGCGACAGCGATCGCGGCTCTTGCCTCGTGGCGGGCCGCGCGCTGGCCAAACCTCGCGGCCCTCGTGTTCTCGGCGGCCATGCTCGTGCTCGGCGGCTACTTCAACTTCGCGCTCGCGAGGATCCCGACGACGGCGCCTGCCCTTCGCGTCGGCGAACCGGCGCCCGACTTCACGCTGCCGGACGCGGCGGGAGCCCCGGTCACCCTCGCGTCGTTTCGCGACCGGACGCCGCTCGTCCTGGTCTTCTACCGCGGCTACTGGTGACCCTTCTGCGTCTCGGAGCTCCAAGGGCTTGGAGCTGTCCTCACGGAGCTGGGCGACGCTGGTGTGCAAATTCTGGCCATCAGTCCCGACTCGAACGAGCGGAGCCAGGCGCTCGCCGAGCGGCTTCGGGCGCGCTACCGCTTTCTCACGGACCGCGACCTGACGGTGACGCGGCGCTACGGTCTCGTCCACGCCCGCGGCGGGAACAAAGGACAGGACGTCCCGAGACCGACAACGGTCGTCATCGACCGGCAGGGGATCGTCCGCTGGCTCTCGCTGGCCGACAACATTCAGCTGAGGCCCGAGCCGGGCGACGTGGCGCGAGCCGTGCGCGCTCTCTGATGGCGGATGAAGGGACGGACCCGGCGCTAGGCCCGAGCGTCCGGCGGGTTCAGGACGTGCTCGCCGCCGCGGGCGGCGGCCACACCGTGGTCGCCCTCCAGCAGCCCGCGCGGACCTCGGCCGAAGCCGCACGCGCGGTCGGCTGCCGCGTCGACCAGATCGCGAAGTCGCTGGTCTTCCGCGGCGAGAACACCCAGAGCGCGGTCCTGGTCATCACGAGCGGCGTGAACCGCGTCGACGAGCGCAGGGTGGCTGGACTGGTCGCCGAACCCGTGGCGCGGGCCGACGCCGACTTCGTGCGGGCCCGGACGGGCTTCGCGATCGGCGGCGTCGCTCCCGTCGCGCACGCCGAGCCGCTGACGATCCTGATCGACGAAGATCTGATGCAGTGGCCGGAGATCTGGGCGGCGGCCGGTCACCCGAACACGGTCTTCAAGCTGACGCCCGCCGACCTCGTGCAGATGACCGGTGGCCGGGTGGCCTCCGTCAAGTCGCGAGATGGAAGATGACCATCTTCAGCTCGGTCATCTCCTCGATCGCATACGCCGGCCCCTCCTTGCCGAAGCCCGACTCCTTGAGGCCGCCGTACGGCATGCGATCGGCGCGCCACTGCGGTCCCCAGTTGATGTGCAGGTTCCCGGACTGGACCTCGCGGGCAAACTTCCATGCCCACTCGAGGTTCTCGGTGAAGATCCCGGCAGCGAGCCCGTAGTTCGTATCGTTCGCCAGCGCGATCGCCTCGTCGATGTCGGTGAACGGCGTGACGGCGACGGCGGGGCCGAACAGCTCGTCGCACGAAATCCGCATCTGGGGCTTGACGTCCGCGACGACCGTGGGCGCGTACATCGCGCCCTGGCGCGTGCCGCCGGTGACGACGCGGGCACCGCTGGCCACGGCCTCCTTCACCCACTCGTCCACCCGGACCGCCTCCTTTTCGCGGATCATCGGGCCAACGTGCACGGTGGGATCGAGCTGGTTGCCGACCTTGAGCGCGGCCACTTTGGGCCGGAGCGCGTCGAGGAAGTCCTCGTACACACCGGACGCCGCCAGGACGCGCTGGGTGGAGATGCACACCTGGCCCGCGTTCGCGTAGCCGGTGGAGGCGACCGCGACCGCCACCTTCTCCATGTCGGCGTCGGGCATCACGATCACCGGCGCGTTGGAACCGAGCTCCATCGTCACGCGCTTGATGCCGGCCGTCCGGCAGATGTGCTCGCCGACGTCGCGGCTTCCGGTGAACGTGATCTTGCGGACGCGTCGATCCGCGACCAGCCAATCGCCGACCTCCCCGCCCGACCCGGTGAGTGCGTTGATACCCTCCGGCGGGAGGCCCGCTTCCAGCAAAATCTCGGTCAGCCGGAGCGCCGACAGCGGCGTGTCGGTCGCCGGCTTCACGATGACGGCGTTGCCGCCCGCGATCGCCGGCCCCACCTTGTGGCACACGAGATTCAACGGAAAGTTGAAGGGGCTGATCGCGACGACGACCCCGCACGGCACCCGGATCGTCACACCGAACTTTCCCTTGCCGTGGGACGCCCCGTCGAGCGCGACCGTCTCGCCGTGGACGCGCTTGGCCTCCTCCGCGGACTCCATGATCGTGTCCACGGCGCGCAGCGCCTCGACGCGCCCCTCGGCGAGGATCTTTCCTTCCTCCTTCGAGATCAGCGTGCCGAGCTCCTCGGCGCGCGCACTCAGGAGGTCGGCCGCCCGGTGGAGGATCTTCCACCGCTCGTAGCTCGAGAGCTTCGCCATCGCCCGGGCGCCGCGCTCCGCGGACTGGAGCGCCCGCTCGATGTCGGCGCGGTCGGCCCGTGGCACGGTGTCGATGACGCTCCCGTCGTAGGAGTTCCGCACCTCGATCTTGTCGTCCTTGTCGATCCACTGGCCGGCCACGTACATCTTCATACAAACTTCCTCCTTGCCTGGCGAGCATAAACCCCGCTGAAGCTGGAGTAAAATGCGCGTGTGACTCGCCGTCGCGTCCTGCTCCTCTTGACGGTGTCCCTGCTGCTCGGGGCGACCGGTGTGTTCGCGCGGGCCGCTGTCGTCCCCCCGTCCGCGGAGCAGCTGGCCGAGGCCGTGAGCGCGCTGACCGCACCCGAGATGGAGGGCCGGCGATCGGGCACCGCCGGCGGCGATCGCGCCGCGCGGCAGATCGCCGACGCGCTGGCCGCCGCCGGGCTCCGTCCGGGCGGCGACCAGGGATCGTTCCTCCAGACGTTCGTCCTCGAGACCGCGTCGCGCGTCGGCCCGGCGAGCGCACTGGAGCTCTCCGGTCCGGCCCCGCGGAGGCTCGAGCGCGGACGCGACTGGATCCCGCACGGCGGCTCGCTCGCCGGCGAGGTCACCGCTGACGTCGTCTTCGTGGGCTACGGCGCCGACCTCCCCGACAGTGGCTACGACGACTACGCGGGCGTGGACGTCCGCGGCAAGGTCGCGCTCGCGCTGGACGGGGCGCCGCTCCACCTGGCTGGAGCGCGCGTGAGCCGCCTCGACAAGCTGATCGCGGCGAAGCGCCGCGGGGCCGTCGCGCTGCTGCTCGCGGGCACCGAGCTGCCGTCACCGGACACGACGGCGGTCCGAGTCGGTCTCGTGTCGGGGGCGCTCACGCGCGAAGCGGCCGACGCCGTGCTGGCCGCCGCGGGCCGCACAACGACCGAGGCGGCGAATGCCCTCGCCGCGGCGCACGCGCCCGGGCCATTCGCGACGGGCGCGCGCGCGCGGATTCGGGTCGACATCGTGTCCGACGAAGTCCGCGGCATGAACGTTGTGGGCATCCTGCCTGGCGCCGACCCGGCGCTCGCCGACGAAGCCGTCGTCATCGGCGCGCACTACGATCATCTCGGTCGCGTCGATGGTGTCGTCCACCCCGGCGCGGATGACAACGCCTCCGGCACGGCCGTAGCCCTCGGCCTGGCGCGCGCGTTCGCGGCGGCCGGCGGGATGCGCCGCACGCTCGTCGTCGCGCTGTTCGGCGCCGAAGAGCTTGGCCTGATCGGCTCGCGTCACTACGTGGGCCGGCCGGTGGTGCCGCTCACGCGGACCGTCGCGATGATGAACTTCGACATGGTCGGCCGGCTCCAGACCCGCCACCTCAACGTGGGCGGCGGCGACAGCGGGAGCGGGCTACGGGCGCTCGTGAGGGAGGCGGCGCAGAAGGAAGGGGTCACGGCCGACCTCCAGGGCTCGCCACACGAGCCCTCCGACCACACCCAGTTTTACGACGCCGGCGTCCCGGTCCTGTTCTTCCACACCGGGGGCCACGAGGACTACCACCGGCCGACCGATACCGCGGACAAGATCGACGCGGCCGGCATGGCTCGCGTCGCCGCCGTCGCGGTACGCGTCATCGAGCGGCTCGCGACGGATGCCCGTCCGGTCTACGCGAAGGTTCCGCCGCCGAGCCGGCGCCAGGGCGGCACTCCCGGCGGCGCGTTCCTCGGCATCGTCGCCCTGCCCCGCCCGGGGGCCGATGGTCTTCGGCTCGCGAGCGTCCTCCCCGGAACGGCGGCAGCGCAGGCGGGCCTGCGCGATGGCGACGTGATCGTCCGCCTCGGCGGGAGTCCCGTCGACGGGTTCGAGGATCTTCGAAGCGTGGTCCGCGCCCGCCGGCCCGGGGACATCGTCTCGGTGCTCTATCTGAGAGACGGCGAAGCGCACGCGACGTTGGCGACGCTCGGCACCCGGATTGACTAACCACCTGTCGGGAAACCGAGGAGCGCCTGGAGGAATCGCGAATGGTCCACGATGACGTGAGAGGTGCCTCGACTCTCACCGAGATGATGCGGCGGCGCGCAGCGCTCTCGCCCGATCAGCAATACTTCCAGCTCTTCGACGAGACCGTGACGTACGGGCGGCTATGGACGCAAAGCGCGCGGTACGCGGCCGGGCTCGCGCGGGCGGGCGTGGGCGCGGGCGACAAGGTCTGCCTCATCTACCCGACGTGCGCGGAGTTCTTCTACACGTTCTTCGCCGCGCTGCGGATCGGCGCGGTTCCGGTGCCGCTCTACCCCACGCTCGGCGTGGAGACGACGGCCAACATCTTCCGCGACTCCGAGGCGGTCGCGGTCGCGACCATCGGCTGGTTCCGCACGGGCATCGACCAGAGTCGGGCACTCGCGCCAAACGTGGGCACCGTCCTGGAGCCGCCCGACCTCGACGTGGATGCGCCCCCACCCACGCTCGCCGCGGCGACGGAGGAGGACCTGGCCTTCCTGCAGTACACCTCGGGAAGCACCGGCCATCCGCGGGGCGTCATGCTCACCCACAAGAACGTCATGTCGACCATCCACTTCATGGCCGAGGCGGCCGGCATCACCGTGCAGGACCGCGTCGTCTCGTGGCTGCCGCTCTACCACGACATGGGACTCATCGGCTGCGCCTTCACGCCACCGCTTCTGGGGACGCCGATCTGGCTCTTGCCGCCCGATCTCCGGAACCCGAGACAGTGGCTCTCGCTCATCACGGAGATCCGCGCGACGTTCACCGTCTCGCCCGACTTCGGCTACCGGAATTGCGTGCGCAACGTCCGCGACACCGCCGGGCTCGACCTCAGTAGCCTCAAGGCCGCGCTCTCCGGCGCCGAGCCCGTGCGCCCCTCCACGATCGAGGCGTTCGAGTCGCACTTCGCCCTCAAGCACGTCATCTCGCCCTGCTACGGTCTCGCCGAGGCGACGCTGGCGGTCGCCATCTGGCCGCGGGGCGCGCCGCTCAGGCTCGACACGAGCGGGCGGTTCCTCTCGGTCGGCCAGCCGTGCCGAGGCGTCTCGGTGCGGATCCTGGCGCCACGCGACGAGGCGCCGGCCGCCGAGCGTCCGGTGGGCGTGGAGGGTGAGGTCTGCGTCCGGAGCCCCGGGGTCATGCAGGGGTACTACAACAATCCCGGCGAGACCGCGAAGGTGCTCATGCCCGGCGGCTGGCTCAGGACCGGCGACCTCGGATTCGTCGACACCGAAGGCTTTCTCTACGTGACGGGCCGTCTCAAGGATCTCATCATCCTCGGCGGCGTGAACGTGATCCCGGCCGACATCGAGGAGGTGGTCGATCGCGTGGACGGTGTGCGCTATTCCGCCGCGGTCGGCATCGACAGCGAGCGGACGGGCACGCAGCGGCTCCACGTCGTCGTCGAGGTGCGGAGCGAGAGCGCGTCACCCGACGACTACCACGAAATCGTCCGGGAGATCACGAGCCGCGTCCACAAGGCGCTTGGCCATCGGCCGGCGCGCGTCATCCTCGTCCGGGCGAGCACGATTCCGAAGACCTCCAGCGGCAAGATCCAGCGCTCGCGGCTCGCCCAGATGATCCAGGACGAGGAGCTCGGCGAGCGGGTCGTGTACGGCGATACCTGACGTGCAGTTCGGCGGCCATCTCACCCCGCAGGAGCCAACCATGCCCGTTTCATTCGAGCGTCGCGACGAGATCGGGATCGTCACCCTGAGTCGCCCCGAGGCGCGCAACGCGTGGGGCGCCGACTTCAACGAGGGCATCACCCGCTGCTTCGCCGCCATGGAGGACGACGACACGATCCGTTGCGCCGTCCTGACGGGCGACGAGGCGGGCGGCGCCTTCTCGGCCGGCGCGAACCTGAAGGACCCGCGAACGCACACGATGAAGTCGGCCGCGGAGTTCATCAAGAGCATCGCCAAGCGCAGGGCCCGGCCGTTCGAGGTCCTCGCGAACTTCCCCAAGCCGATCATCGGCGCCGTCAACGGCTACGCCGTCGGCATCGGCTGCATCGTGACCTTCTGCTGCGATCTGCTGGTCGCGTCCAAGCGGGCGGAGTGGCGGCTCCCGCAAGTTGCCCTCGGCATTCTTCCCGCGTACGGCGGCAGTGCGCGGCTCGCCCGCTGGGTCGGCAAGGGCCACGCGATGCGCCTCGCCCTCGGCTTCCCGCTCACGGCGGAGGACGCCTATCGCATCGGGCTCACGCAGTGGCTCGTGCCGCACGCTCGGCTGATGGACAAGACGCTCGAGGTGGCGCGCCACGTCGCGTCGTTGCCGCCGCTCGCGGCACGCCTCACGAAGGAATCGCTGCTCGCGGGCCTGGACATTCCCAATATATCGGACGCGTCACTGGTCGATCTCTATCGCTTCGCGACGCTCGAGCTGACCGAGGACAAGACCGAGGGTCACAAGGCCTGGCGCGAAAAGCGCAAGCCGGCCTTCCGGGGGCGCTAGCTCGGCCGGCCGCGCGAGACGCCGGGACGTTGCCGAGAACCTGACACGACCTCTTTCATGAACGCGCCCACCAGCGGGTCCGCGTAGACACCGAAGGCGTCGGCCAGCGTCCCACGAAGGCCGCTGCGTGTCTCGATCGCATAGAGGATCGCCATGTCGTCCGGGTCCGAGACGCCTTCGAAACGGTGATACTCCGAAATCATCACCTCGTTCGCGGGGAACACCTTCCCGCTGTCCGCGGCACGAAGTTTTCCATTCACCAGGATGAAGTGTTCGGTGAAACCCCGACGGGCCAGCTCGTCCATCGTGCCGGCCAGGGTCGGGATCTCCGTGGCACCCGGCATCGCCTCGACTAACCCTTCTGCGACCGATAGGGCATCGGCACGTGCTGAGCGTCAGATCTTCTCGCCGAGCTTCGCCCAGTCGTCCAGGAACTTCTTGAGGCCGATGTCGGTCAGCGGGTGCTTCATGAGCTGCTCGAGCACCGCGAACGGCATCGTCGCGACGTGGGCACCGGCCTTCGCCGCGTCCACCACGTGGAGCGGGCTGCGGATCGACGCCGCCAGCACTTGCGTCTTGAAGCCCTGGACGCGGTAGATCTCGCAGATGTCCCGGACGAGGTCCATGCCGACGTGGGCGATGTCGTCGAGGCGTCCGAGGAAGGGGCTGATGTAGACGGCGCCCGCCTTCGCCGAGAGGAGCGCCTGGGTCGCCGAGAAGCAGAGCGTCTGGTTGACGCGGATCCCCTTGCCGGAGAGATACTTCACGGCCTTGAGGCCGTCCTTGGTGAGCGGGCACTTCACGACGGCGTTTGGTGCGACCTGGGCCAGCTCCTCGCCCTCCTTCACCATGCCCTCGAAGTCCGTGGCGACCACCTCGAGGCTCACGTCGCCCGGGACGATCGCGCAGATCTCCTCGACGAGCGGCCGGAACGGACGCTTCTCCTTGGCGATCAGCGACGGGTTGGTGGTCACCCCGTCGACCACGCCGAGCGCCACGCCCTCCTTGATCTCGCCCAGGTTCGCCGTGTCGAGAAAGATCTTCATCGCGCCCTCCTCCGGAGTCGGGTCATTGCCGCTCGATCGTCACGCGCGTTCCCGCGCGCACCTTCTTGAAGACCCGGGCATCGCCCACGACCTTGCCCACGACGTTCACGGGGCTCGCCGGGCGGCACTCGTCGCCGTGGCTCACCGGCGTCGGGCCGAAGAAAATGCAGAAGGCGCGGCCCGGGGGCCAGTAGCCGAGATCGCGCACGCCGTCCGCGAGTCGTTGAGCCACGCTTCCGCGGAGACCGGACCCCGCCGTGATCCGGATCGCGCGGTCCATCACGCTCAGCCTAGGCCGCGGTTCCGACACGTGTCAAGCAGAGCACCCGGCTGGCCGCGGGTCAGGGCGACGGCGCGATGGGCGACGGGGGGATGGGGGGCGAAGGGACCCGTTCCCAGCAGCGGCGAC
>WNFH01002569.1_pt1 | contig 12723 bp, 15 predicted proteins | sample 5400411 | NCBI WGS metagenome assembly WNFH01 (sample SAMN13153347, study PRJNA577476) | soil metagenome | isolation source: 200 cm saprolite under Douglas fir tree site 2 hole 3 | place: USA:California | collected 2015-04-18
TCCGAGCAGGCACAGTACCGACGCGCCGACCGTTGCGCTCAGGATCCGGAGAAGCATCCCCGTTCATCCTTCAGGAAAAATACGAGCGCTAGCCTATATCACACACACGGTTCATTTCAACAAATATTCGCAAGCAAGTTTGTAACCGGGGATTTCGATGCTTCGAGAAAATCGGCAAATACAGCCCAAATGAATGGATGGGCTGAACTCCAGCGCGTTTTTCTTCTCCGCCTGCTCGTTTTGCGGGCTACTCGGATCAGTGAAATCCCCCTGACGCTCCATGAGTCCGCCTGTAGGAAGTTGGAGCAGGGCTTGCCCGGGCCAGCCGATCGACCATCCCGTAGAAATCGGCAGACGGCGCACTCGGCCAGAATCAGCTCGGCCTTTGATGCGGTTCTACGCGATGCGAAGGCTCGGAATCTGAGAAAAAGACGATCCACACGTATCAACTTCTATCTCGCCAGCTTGAACAGTTTGCTCGGGCGGGTGGACGAGATTCCGTGGCACTCCTCGAAGCGAAGGGCAGGCAAGAGGTACACGAGACGGAGAAAGTCGTGAACTGAATGAAACTAGAGGAAAAAAATGGCGGAGAGGGTGGGATTCGAACCCACGGTACGGTTCCCCGTACGCTCGCTTTCGAGGCGAGTACTTTCAACCACTCAGTCACCTCTCCGCGGTGGTTGCTGAGTCCATCGTAGCAGAGCATTCGATTCTTCGGCAATCCAACGCGGAGACAAAGTGAGGCCAAAGAAAGGCAGTTCAAAGCCCGCCCGTCCCGTCACCGAGTCTTCCGGGGGAGAAATGCCCTGACTAGCGACGTGCGGCGAAGAAGGACTGAATGAGGTCGGCGCAATCGGCGGCGAGTACGCCGGAGGTGATTTCCACCTGATGGTTGAGGCGCGGATCGGAAAGGATTTGGAAGCAGGTGCGGACGGCGCCGCCCTTAGGGTCGTCGGCGCCGTAAACGAGGCGCGAGATGCGTGCCTGGATCATGGCGCCGGCGCACATGCCGCAAGGCTCGATGGTGACGTAGAGGGTGGAGCTGGCGAAGCGGTAGTTGCCGAGGAGGCGAGCCGCCTCGCGGAGAACGACGATTTCGGCGTGGGCGGTAGGGTCGTTGTCTCGGATGGTGCGATTGCCGGAACGAGCGAGGATCTTGCCGTCGAGGACGAGGACTGCACCGATGGGAACTTCGCCGGCGGCTGCCGCGGCGCGGGCTTCGGCCAAAGCTTCCTGCATGAATTGGATATCAGCGTCCATTCTTGGCCTGAGAATAACATGAGGAAAGAGCAGAGAAAGTATTAACACAAGCAGCTCAGAAAGTGCGTAGCTCGGACTGAGGCGGGAAAGCGAGAAGTCGCCGGCACTTCCTTTTCACCGACAAGCGGCGAACAAGCCGGGCAAGAAGAGGACGCGGAGGGTAACGAGGGCGATCGCTTGACAATTGGGGAGGGGAGAAACAAACTACAACGGATGCGAGAACTGCTGAAGCGATTGTTTCAAGTCGATTTTCTGAAGGGTCTCGCTGTCACCTTTCGAACGCAGAATCCCAAGAAAATCGTCACCGAGCAGTACCCGCTCGAGCGGCCCATGGTGGCGGAGCGCTACCGGGGCGCGCCGCGGCTGAACAACAATCCGGAGACGGGCGAGACGTTGTGCATTGGCTGTAATTTGTGCGCGCTGGCCTGCCCGGAGAACCTGATCGTGGTGGGATGGCAACGCGACGACGCGACACGGCGCAAGGTGCTCACTTTCTTTACCTATGACACCTCGCGGTGCATGTTCTGCGGGCTCTGCGAGGACGCCTGCCCAACGGACGCGCTGGAACTGACCCAGGATTTCGAGATGGCTTATTACACCCGCGAAGGCGCGATCTGGGACCGACACCGCCTGGAGCAGGGACCCACACCGGCACGCTACACCCGCTGAAGACACCGCATGGAACTTCGAAAAGATCCCATTACACAAAGTTGGGTCATCCTGGGGCAGAAAGAAATACACACGGAGACGCCCGAGGAGTGTGCGCTAGAACCGGCAAAGATCGAAAAGCTGCCGTCGATTCTGACCTGGCCGCTGGATGGAGCATGGCAGGTGCGCGTGCTGCCGCATCCGGAGCCGCTGTACCACATTGAGGGCGAACCTGCGCGGCTCGCCGAAGGCATGTACGACAAGATGGGCGCGATCGGCGCGCATGAAGTGGTGGTGGAGACGCCGCAGCACGACAGGCAGATGTCGCAGTTCAGCGATGAAGAGATCGAGCGCGTCTTGTGGGTGTGGACCTCGCGAATCGCCGATTTGAAAAAGGATGCGCGCTTCAAGTACATCAGCGTGTTCAAAAATCAAGGCGCGCTTGCGGGAGCGGAGTGGCCGCATGCGCATTCGCAAGTAACGGCAACGATTTTTGTGCCGCGGCGGGTCAAGTATGAACTCAGCTCCTCACACGAATGGTTCAAGGACAAGGAACGCTGCATTTTCTGCGATATGGTGCGCCAGGAAGAGAAACAGGGAAAGCGAATCGTGGATGTGCAGGGAGAGTACTATGCGCTGTGCCCGTACGCGTCCCGCGTGCCGTACGAGATCTGGCTGATGCACCGGCGGCACAATCATCTTTTCGAACAGCCGCGGCCCGGTTCGAACCGCAAGCAACTGGCGGCGTTACTGGGACGAGTGCTGCGGCGGCTGGAGAAAGTGGCGCCGGCCTTTCATCTTGTGGTGCACACATCACCAAACACGAAGAACAAGAAGGGTGAACTGGCGGGCTACTGGAAGACGCTGGCTGATGATTATCACTGGCACATTGAGATCCTGCCGATCGTAGAGAGGAGCAGCAAGTCATACAGCATCAAGGAGGTATATTACAGCACGGTGCTGCCGGAGCAGGCGGCGGCCAATTTGCGAGCGTTGGACCCCAATTCATGAAGCAGTGCAATTCGAAAGAAGCCGAGCGGGGCGGCATCCTCGTGAACCTGCTTATTCTGCTGTTCCTTGCTGTTTTTTGCACAGTCTTGTACCTGGCGCGGCATCCGATTCTGCGCTTTGCGGCGGAATCGTGGATTATCGAAGATCCCCTCGACCGCGCGGATGTAATCCTGGTGCTGAGCGACGATAATTTCTACGCAGATCGCGCCACCCGCGCTGCCGAATTGTTCCGGGAAGGGAAGGCGCCGCTGATCGTGGCGAGCGGAAGGCGCTTGCGGCCAAATGCAGGCATCGCCGAGCTGATGGAGCATGATCTGGTGGAGCGGGGAGTGCCGCGAGCAAAGATTGTGCGGTTCGCGCACGACGCAGACAGCACGCGCGAAGAAGCGGAAACACTGGCAGGGCTGGTGGCGGAAAGAAGATGGCAAAGGACGATCGTGGTTACGTCGAATTATCACACGAGGCGCACGCGATATATTTTTCGGCAGGTTTTTCCACAGGGCATAGAGGTGCGCGTGGCGAGCGCTCGCGACGGAGACTTCGATCCGCAGCACTGGTGGGAGAAGCGCAAGTCCGTGAAAAGGTTAACGCGAGAATTCGCAGGGATGATGGTGGCCGTGTGGGAATCAGGTAGGGGCCGCGGGGCGCAGGACACAGCACAAGGCGTAGTGGGTCTGGGAGCACTAATTCCGCAATCCGTGGTATAGGCCTTTACGAAGCACGCTATATTTGCTACCCGCTATTCTTGTTTACAGCCGCTAAGTCGTGTACTATGTTCACTCTTCTGAGTCGCGGCTCACAACCAGCCCTGCGATGAGCGGCTTCGAAAATCCCATTTTCGATGTCGAGGTGTCCGATGTGGAAAAAAGAAGACTCGAAGCCTCAAGGAGTTGCGGAGAACTCCACGACTTCAGCGAATTCTGCGGCTACGACCAGCGGTTCCCCTGCCAGTAGTTATCCAACTTCCAGCGCGCTTCCTATCTCGCCGCGCGCTGCCGCCTGCATCAGCCAAGGAATTAGAATCAAAGGGGAAGTGACGGGCAGCGAAGATCTTTTCGTCGACGGCCTCGTGGATGGAAAGCTCAACCTGACAAACGGAAGCCTGACGATCGGGCCGAATGGAACGGTGAAAGCGGACGTGAATGCGCGCGAAGTGATCGTGCGAGGAAAAATCGAAGGAAAAGTGACGGGACGCGACAAAGTGCAGCTTTGGAGTACGGGTCAGGTCACGGGGGAAGTGCAGACGGAGCGCCTGTCGATCGAAGAGGGTGCGTTGTTGCGAGGCAAGGTTGAAGCGGGCAAACAGCCAAGCGGGGCGCGCGAGACAAAGGCAGCGACGGCCGGCGCAACGGGCAAATCTTCCGAGACATTGCCTTTGAGCTCGGGAACGGCGGCAGATTGAACGATGAGTTTCCTGCATAAGCTCGGGATCGGGAGCGGCATGGGAAGCGGAACGAGCCGCGAAGTTGCACGCACGCTTCCCGCGACTCTGCGCTCGCGCATTTCCGGAGCGCCGGCGGGGGCGGTGGGTGCAACTCGGCCGGCCGAACCGCACCAGATGACACGCGTCTCGAACGGGCTGAAAGAATTTTTGTGGAACCTCGACGGCGTTGGCCGGGGCGCGCTGCTCGATCTGGGACCCGCGTGGCAGACCACATTGAGTTTTTTCATCGAGCGCGGGTTCCGCGTATCGTCGGAAGACATCATGCGAGGGTGGAAGGGATTCCTGACTGAGGAAGAAGCCCGGTTGAGGGAAGATGCCACGGCGCGCGATACGCTCGACATGACGCCAGCAGGGAGAGCGACGCGCTTCCTGGCAGAAAATCTGAAGTATCCACGTTCTTCCTTCGACGCCGTGCTTTTGTGGGATTTGCTGGACTATCTCGAACCGATCCTGGTGAAACAGATCGTGGCGAACCTGATGGAGTTGCTGCGGCCCGGGGGCGTGGTTTTGGCCATGTTTCACAGCAAGAAGCCGGAGGGATTTCAACGATACCGTGTAGCTGATTCCAACACGCTGCAGGTGATAGAGACACCGATGATCTGTCCCGTGCAGAAGATTTATCAGAACCGCGAAATACAAGATCTCTTTGGCCGTTTCCGGACGATGAAATCGTTCGTGGGCCGCGACCAGCTTCGCGAAACCCTGTTTATCAAGTAAATTCTACTCCCTTCCTCGGGCCTGCTCACGATCCAGGAATATCGTATTTTCCACAACTCTTCGCTTGCTTTCGACGAATCTGAGGAGTACAAGCGAGGCGTGAGCTCCTGGAGCTCCGGAGGGACTATGACTCCACCGGGCTTAGAGCTGCACTATAGCTGAGCACACCGCTCTTGCGGTGCGAGTCGCTCGCGAAACATACGTGCTTCTGGTGCGCTTCCGAGGCGACACAGCAAATTGGCAAAAGGGGGAGCCGCCAGGCTCCCCCTTTTGCTTCTTCCTGCGAAACCTTCAGACTAGTGTTTGGACGAAGAAGTGTGATGGTGACGATGTCGTCTGCTACTAGTGTGCCTGTGATGGTGGCGGTCATGCGAAGATGCCGCATTGGGCGGCTGCGGCTGAGCTACGCCAGTGCTGGCCTGGGGAGCCGATTGGCCGGCGACAGGCGGGGACGCTGAAAAAAAGAGTGCCAAAGCTGCCGCGAAAAAAAGCAATCTCAGAGTTGGTTTCACGCCGAATCTCCCGAAAGAATGGAACCCACTGGGGAAAGTATTGAAGCACATCTTGCGGCGAAAGTCGCGCAGGATTGCGGGGCAACTGTTCGGCATTCCAGCATGGCTGGGCGGGCAAAATGGACTCAATTTTCGCCCTGAATAGCGGCAGGAACCTCCAGGTTCACAAAGATTCCGGATAAAGTAGTCCCCTTAGCCCCCGAACTTGAGCTGCTCGAGCCACTGGATTGCCTCCCGCTGGTTGGCGATAATTTGGGCCTGCCAGACCAGGGCGACGGACATGAAACTCATAGTGATGATGCAGAAAACCAGGACGAGGCCGATGTTGGACTCGTGAGCGGGAACGCGAAATACGCGCCTAAGCCATGCCATAGTTAGAGAACTCCTAGTACTTCTCAGAGTGGGTTTCTCCACTCCGATCCGAGTCCGTGCAGACAGAGCGAGGACGCTATGATCTACAGAATGGAGTTGGGGCAATCGAAGGGCCAGCGTGGAAGAGCAGGCGTTGGTCGCCTATCGCACGGAAAACAGGCGATTTGTGAAGTTTCGCCGGAGATGCCTACCTTGTGACCGAATAAGCTGTGTGAAAATCAACGCGCAATTGCGTCACTTTCGTTCCAGCCGGACTTCGATTCATGCGGTGAGGGTATCGAGCAACTGGTCCCAGATGTCGGCTTCCTGAAGTATCAACCGGTGCGCCTTTGTTGTGTCGGGGTAATCCGGGGAGGACTGTTCAGATTTTCCGTCCTCGAGGAGGATGGTGCGCTCACAAAACGGGAAGAGACCTGGAGCCAAATCAGGAGTTGCAATGCCAACGGTGCGGGCATGGTAACGCAGGGCCCGATCGTAAAGCCGGGAAAGGCCCCGAATGCAAAGGTTGACGCTGGCGCCGATAGAAATGGACCACAGCATGCCATGCTGGCGGAACTGGAGTTTGCGCTTGTGACCCTCGGCAAGGAATCGCTGAACGTCCCGTTCACCTACGCCTGCAAAGAAGAAAACAGCATCAAAATCGCGCTGGCGGGCCAACTCCGCTTCTCGCTGCGGCAGGTTGGTATTCTGGACCAGTTCGCGGGGAGAGAGGGAGCGCAAATTCACAACAGGCACGCCGGTGTCTTCAGAAAGGGTTTCCAGGGCGTCTGAGGCTGCCGGCAGAGATACTGCGACAGGAACACATGTGAAACGGCCGAGCCGCCGTGTTGCCGCCGTCCGCGAGCGCGAAACAGCGGATTCCGGTCGTAAGTGAAAATAACCTTCCGGCAAGTAAATTCCGCAGCCATCTTCGGCGATGAAGGGATGGATGTGACCGTGTTTGCGGCGGGGATCGTCGAACTGGAGGCGCGAGCGGCTGGTAAGCCAGACGGCGGGGATGCCTGCCTGGTCGAGCGCCGCAGTGAATTCATCGAAGCGGGGAGCAGACTTTCCGCGTATGGGGATCAGGGCATCAACAGCGATATAGAGAACACTCGACGTCTGGCGCACGCGAAGCTCCGGAATTCAGGAGACGATTCTATCGGAATTCCGCTGACGACCAGTGCGGATAGGCAAAAAAAGGCGGGCAGAAGCATCTGCCCGCCTGCTACCGTGCCCGGGGAGTTCAGCCGGGCATCTCTCTGTATTTACCTGCCAGACTTCGCTGCTGAGGCGGCTACCTGCGAATTCGCCTTGGGGATGCTAAGGTACCCGCTAATGGTGTTCCTGCCCGCCTTGTTGATGACGATCTCCTCAGGAATGTGCGTGCCTGAGGTATAGAAGAAGATCGGCTCGTTCAAGGCGCGATTCCTCTTCTCGAAGCGCTTGTCCTCGACGGTCATGGCGACGCTGAATTGGTTGTGCTTCTCATTGACGCCCCTGAGCTCGACGGTGACATTGCCCACCTTCTGCGGCTTATTGCGTCCGGTGATGGTGAACTCGACATAGTCGCGCTCGCCGAGACGGCGGAGCTGGTCGATTTCGTCATGGTTGCGCGCGATGAGCGTGCCCATCTCGCTGCGAGCCATTTTGAGATCCTCGCGGGTGGCGTCGAGATCGGTCTTGACGCCGACTACCTTGGTGTCCACGGTCTTGACGTCATCGCTGCTTGCCTTAGTGGCGAGCTCCGAGTGCACCGAGGTATCGAGTGCGGTCAGCTTCTCAGTAGTCGCGTTGTTAAGCTGTGCCGCTTCCTGGCGGGCCTTCTTGAGCTGGCCCTGGGTAATTTTAAGCTTATCGGTGACCACCCTAAGGTCGCCTTGTAGATCGGTGTTGGCTTTTTCGTCCTGAGCGAGACGGTCTTTCAAGGACGACATATCCTGCTGAACGGACTGCTGTGTGGCTTTCAGCTGGGTGGCAACCGCCTGTTGCGTGCTGTCGAGCTTGGACGATGCATTCCAGCCAAATGCAAGACCACCGAGGGCAATCAACCCGAGAACGATAATCGCGGGAAGCTGCCAAGAAGAGCTATCTCTAGTTTCCACTGTATGTTCCTCCGACATATTCAATCTTTCTCCTCACCCCTAGTTGGGCAAACGCCGCGTGAATCGGCTTGTAACAGGGCGGATGCATGCACCAAGCCAAAACGAGAGGCCGGGAGTGGGCCGTAAGTGATAGAAAGGGGGTTGGTTATTGAGTGTCGAAATTTGAAGGAGGGTACTAGTCCTAGCAAAGTTTACGCGCAGTGACGGGGAACAGCGGATTTTTTGCGTGGCAGCTATTAGTCAAGGCTGACGCCGAGGCGGCTGAGGTCGTCATGGAGTTGTTCCGGGGACCGGAAGACGATTCCGGCCATTCCCAGGCGCTCAGCGGCTCCCGCGTAGGCAGCAACGTCATCAATATAGACGGCTTCCTCGGCGCGGACTTTGCAGCCGCGGAGGGCTTCGCGATAGATGAGCGGATTAGGCTTGGTAGCGCCGACACGATAGGAATAGATGCGGACAGGAAAGAAACGGAAAAAGGGGAAGCGGGCCTCTTCGTGACTCATATGAATCGGATCGGTATTCGAAAGCACTGCAAGGCGATAGTTTTTGGAAAGCTTCTCCAAGAATGCGGCCGGCAGGAGGGGTTCCGGGTCAAGGGCGCTATTCCAGACTTCTGTGAATTGTTCGAAAGTAAGCGAGGCACCGAGGCGATTTGTGAGGTGGAGGTACCAGTCACGGGGAGCGATACGTCCCTCCTGCCAATCGAGCCAACGGGGGTCTTTTTCAATGGCTTCCCCGACTTCCTGTGGGGACAGTGGAAGGCCACTCGAGAGACCGCACAAGGCGCGGGTGATGTCCACGCGAATCAGGACGCGGCCGATATCAAAAATGATGGCGCGGAATTTACCAGCCGTCACAGGCTACTCACCCTCGATACGGGAGATGGAAGCGGATCGCCGCTCATTGATGACCTTTAGCTTGTGCCTTGCGCGAAGGATGCTGATGACCGCAGGCAATACCGAGAGCACGACGACGACGGCGATGACGTAATGGATGCGCTGGCCAATGTTGGGAACCGAGCGGCCGAGGGAATACCCACCCAGGATCATGGCACCGACCCAAAAGATGCCGCCGAAAATGTCGAAGGCGAGATAGCGGAAATAGGACATTTTTGCGGCGCCCGCGACCGGGGGACAAAACGTTCGAATGATGGGGACGAACCGCGCGAGGATGACGGCCCTGCCGCCGTACTTCTCGTAGAAATCATGGGCGCGCTGAAGATGGCTGCGGCGGAAAAAGAGGGAGTCTTCGCGACGGTACAGAGCAGCTCCGGCCGAGCGGCCAATCCAGTAACCGAGCTGATCGCCCACGACGGCACAAAGCATGACGGGGAGCAGAAGCCACTTGAGAGGGATTACGCCGGCAGCAGAGAAAACGCCGGCGGTAACGAGCAGGGAATCACCAGGAAGAAAAAACCCGACAAAAAAACCAGTTTCGACAAAGACGATCGCGCAAATGAGGGGAGCGCCGCCGGAGCGAATCAGCTCCTGGAGTCCCTCCGGGTTGTAGAGCGAATGGAAAAATTGAAGGATGGCGTCGAGCACTCGAAATTGTTCCTCGCGGCGGAAAGATTACTCGTGGTCCTTGCGGGTGCCAGCGTAAGGGCATGCATCCGCGCGTTCCGGAAAACATTCCATCCTATACGGTAGCAGAAAAGGACCAGATCCTCGCCACATTCGTGCCAGAGAAGAAGTGGGACAGTAAGAGCGGCGAGCCATGCGCTGAGCCGGATCATCGGTGAGCCTCGGCGAGCCAGAGATAACTTTTGTCTTCAGCCTCGAGCCTGGATTCGAAGTTCTGGGCGGAATCTTGCTTCTGCCCTAGAAGCTTTTGGATGCGGGGAAGGGCGCGGCGAGCCGCCGCGGCGCCGGCTTGGATGGCCTCCTCAGCACGGTCGAAATCGTCCCAGGCAAGAGATTGCACATCGGGACGGAGGACGAGGTCAGCGTAGCGCTCCCAGATCTCGAGCTGATGCTTTTGAGCCGCACTGACCGCGCGGCTAACGACCTGAAAGATGTTCGTGGGAACACCGCGGTGGCCGTCCTGCATCCCGACGGAAATGCCAATCACAGAGGTTGCGCCGAGTTCGCGCGCGGCGCGCGTGGGAACGGGAGCGACGAGGCCGCCATCGGCAAGGCAGCGCGTGCCAATCTGAACAGGTTCGAACAAGCCAGGGAACGCGCAGCTGGCGCGAATGGCGTCGACCAGATTCCCCTGTCTGAAGACTACCGGCTCACCCGAAGTGAGGTCGGTGGCGACCACAGCCAAGGGGATCCGCAGAGTTTCGAACTGCCGGGAATCGAATACGCGCTCGATTAGGGCGCCGAGACGCTGGTTGCTGGCAAGGCCGAGACGCGAGACGCGCCAGCGGGCGATGTCGCGGAAGCGGAGCGTGCGGCAGGTTGAAATGATGTTCGCGAGTGGGGCGCCACTGGCGTAGGCCGCGCCGAGAATGCTACCCACGCTGGTTCCGGCAATGTGCGAGACGGGGATGTGGTGTTCTTCCAAGACCTGCAGAACTCCGAGATGAGCGAATCCGCGAGCGAAACCTCCGCCCAGGGCAAGGCCGACGCCTGAACGGCAGGACGGGGCTTCTGAACTTTCGTTCAGGGAGCGATGGGCAGAATTTTCAGTTTGCAGCATGAACGCAGAGTGACACGGAAGACATGATGGACCAATGGGACGTGCGTCCCCGGAGGATAGTACGGATGTCCCATGATGGATAGTTAGGGAAAATCACTATCCGAAAGCCCGGCAGTACCTTTCTACTAGTCCAGTACCCTCTGTGTACCATTGCGACCCACGGCGTCCCGCGCGATTCTGCCTCGCGTGACGATGAACTTCTCAGGGGGCCAGGAATGAACAACGCGTTCAAGACGTGGATCGGGCATCCCGTGGTCCTGCAGGTGGCGCTTGGGGATATCAAGGTGCCGCTGCGCGGGAAGCTGCTGAAAGATGGTGGTGAAACGGTACGGATGCGAATCGGGGAAGGCTGGGACGTAGACATTTACAAGGCGATGATCCTAGCTGTGGAAGAAGACTCCATGGCGCTCTTTCCGGCATGAGGACCACGACTATGAAGACCCAAGAACTGAAATACGTAACGCGGCGCCGCGCGGCGGTGCTCCTGGGCATCTCCGAAAGTGAATTGAGCCGGATCTCGTGCGAATCGGGATTTGGGCACAAAGAGATCGCCGGCGAGCAAGAAGAAACCTACTTCACATACGAAGAATTGCGGCAGATCTGCCTGTTGGCAACGCACCAGGTGCACTAAAAAACGAGTTTCCTCCGGCCCCCCTCTGTAGTACCCCACCCCGGGTCGCTCCCCCCAGCGATCCGGGGTTCTCTTTTTTGCTCACTCCAGCGACGAAGGACTTGTTGTGGATGAATCGGTTCAGAAATCCTTTGACAGACTGAACCGGCACGAAGAGACTTAGCGCGCTTAGATTGAGACGCCTGGGAATTTTCCACGGGGGAAGGCCAATTTGCACTTAACAGTCGCCGATTGGGTCGCGATTGCGGGCTATCTGTTGATCACACTCGTTCTGGGCTTGTATTTCCGGCGGCGGTCGGAAAAGAGCACAGAAGACTACTTTGTTTCCGGTCGAAACGTGTCCTGGTGGCTCGCGGGAACTTCGATGGTGGCGACCACGTTTGCAGCGGATACGCCTCTGGCGGTGACCGGACTGGTGTACACGAGCGGAGTAGCGGGGAACTGGTTGTGGTGGAGTTTTCTGCCGTCGGGAATGATGACGGTGTTTTTATTTGCGCGCTTGTGGCGGCGGTCGGGGTTGATCACGGACGTGCAATTCGCGGAGCTGCGGTATCAGGGGAAACCCGCGGCGTTTTTGCGCGGATTTCGCGCCGTTTATCTGGGGTTGCTGATGAACTGCCTGATTCTCGGGTGGGTGACGAAGGCGATGGTAAACATCATCAGCACGGCGATGGGAGTGAGCGACGCAAAAGCGCTGGCGATCTGCGTCTTCTTTCTCATGCCATTTACGGGAATCTATGTCTCGCTCGGTGGTTTGTGGGGCGTGCTCTGGACGGACTTGTTCCAGTTCCTTTTGAAAATGGCTATTGTAATCTCCGTCGCCTGGTTCGGAGTGCGAGCCGTGGGAGGAATGCCGCAGCTTTTGGCGGCGCTCGCGGCTAAGCGCGCAGCCGCGGGACCCGGGGCGAGCGAGATCACGGCGTTGTTGCCGGATTTTTCGCGGGGGCTGGCCGGCGAGGCCCTATGGACATTGCCAGTGATCACGTTTGTGGTGCATTTGGCGGTGCAGTGGTGGGCCTTCTGGTATCCGGGCGCGGAACCCGGCGGCGGCGGATACATCGCGCAACGCATCTTTAGCGCGCGGGACGAACGACACGGGTTATTGTCGGTGCTGTGGTTCAATCTGGCGCACTACGCGCTGCGGCCGTGGCCTTGGATTTTGACCGCGCTCGTGGCGGTCGTCCTTTATCCCGGACTGGCGCAGCCCGAGCGGGGCTATATGCTGGTGGCTACGCGGCAGACGCCGCATGCCCTGCTGGGGATTTTGCTTGCGGGATTCATGGCGGCGTTCATGTCGACGGTGGCGACGCAGCTGAACTGGGGCAGTTCCTACCTGGTCGAAGATTGTTATCGGCGCTTTCTGAAGAAAGACGGGAAGGAGTCGCATTACGTCAATGTTTC
>WNFH01002951.1_pt1 | contig 12721 bp, 11 predicted proteins | sample 5400411 | NCBI WGS metagenome assembly WNFH01 (sample SAMN13153347, study PRJNA577476) | soil metagenome | isolation source: 200 cm saprolite under Douglas fir tree site 2 hole 3 | place: USA:California | collected 2015-04-18
TGCGATACAGGCGTGAGGTACGGCCGTTCGACATCAGGTCAGTGATGGCGTCGTACACGGCGTCATCCGGACTGTGGTAATCAGGACGGTGATAGCCCTCGAGATAGAGTGGCTGGGACTGCTCGTGTAGTACCACGCGTCGCTCGGATTTTTGCGGCGGTTCCGCGGTAGTGGCTTCGTCCGGCGTGGAACGCGCGGGCAAACGCGAGAAATATTTTTCGATGATGGGCATCGCCTCGGAGGCTTTCACATCGCCGACTACGGTGACGACCATATTCTGAGCAATGTAATACCGGTCGAAGAAATTCTGCGCGTCGGTCGCCGAGAACGAGTTGAGGTCCCACATCCAGCCGATGGTTGGCCGGTGATAAGGATGGGCGGCAAACGAGGCGGAAGTGAACTGCTCGAGCAGCCGCCCGATCGGATTGCTGTCGGTGCGCATGCGCCGCTCTTCGATCACCACGTTCCGCTCTTTGTAAAACTGGCGCATCACCGGATGCAGGAAGCGCTCCGACTCGAGATAGGCCCACAGCTCCAGCCGGTTGACCGGGAACGAATAGCTATAGCCGGTTTCGTCGTGATTCGTGAAGGCGTTCATGCCCTCGCCGCCTTCGCTCTCCACGATTTTGCCGAACTCGTTGTTGTAGGGCGCGGAAAACTTGTCGGCTTCGGCAATGGCGTCCCTCCAGGCCTGCTCGAGTTGCTTGAGCTTCTGTTCCTCGCGGTTGACTGGCTTGTCGCGCTCGGCAAGATAAGCGGCGTACGCCACTTCAACCTTTGCGAGCGCCGCTTTCTCGCCCGCGTAGTCGCGGGTTCCGATCTTGTCGGTGCCTTTGAACGCCATGTGTTCGAACATGTGCGCCAGACCGGTCTTTGCCATCGGATCCTGGACGGAGCCGGCGTCCACGTGCGTAAAAAAGGAGAACACCGGCGCTTCTGGGCGCTCACAGATAATCACGGTCAGACCGTTGGCGAGTTTTTTTGCGGTGATGCGCTTCTCGAACGAGGCCACGTCCTGGCTGAATGCAAGAGATGCGAAACAAAATACAACGGTGATCAAGAGGACTCTGCGGAACTTCATTCCACCTCCAGCGGCTGGAAATCCCTGAAATTCGAAGGTACTTGCGGGCGCGAGAAATTGTCAAACGGGCCCTGAATAGTGAGACGCGGCAAGGAGAGTCGCGTTAGCCAGTCGCGGGGTTTGCGTCTATTTCTCCCAGCCAGGAACGCCGCTGCGATGCCGTGATTCTGAGTATGTGAATGCAGTCTGCTCACCCGCATCTGGCCGCGAGAGGCTGCGCGGTTTTCAACAATTATCATGCGGATATGCAGAAACTGTTCCCCGTCGTCGTCTGTTAACGCCATTCTGATTCCCGCTGTTGAAACTGACCTGTGACGAGACTATGCTGCCGATGTATGAAACGCCCCATAGGTGTGACTGCCTTGGCATGCCTCTACTTGCTCATGGCGTTTTCACTGCTCATTGCTTTGATCCCAAGTCAAACGTTTAACCCGCTCCGATCGACACGTTTTCTTGCACTATCGATGGGGAACCTCTTGATCGGAATCATTGTGGGAATCGCACTGTCGCGAATGAAAAGTTGGTCCCGGTGGTTAGCCATCATAGTCAGCGCTGTGCAGTTGCTTTTCGTTCCACACAACGTTGCTATCGCCCAAAGCTCTCTTTCCATAATTCGCACCGGACTGGGGACATTGCTTCACGTTTGGGCAATCTGGTATCTGACTCGACCGCACGTAAAGGCGGCGTTCCAGAACGCCTGAGCGCTTGTAAGAACAAACTGTCGCGGTTCCCGCCTCTTCGTATTCCGCCGTTTCGTCTTCATCTCAGGATTTCCTCTATGCAGGGCGATCAACATTTACATGAGCGGAATTGATCGGGTACGCCGGCGGTTGCTGTCGCGCCCAACAACCATCCAGAACGAACCGGATCGTCACGATGGTTGGCGTGACATCGTCATCTCACAACAACCCCAACCCGCTACGGTGTCCCGTACAGGCGCTGGTACACGGTTTCATTCCGCAATATGGCCTGCACGTACTCGCGCGTCTCGGTGAACGGGATCGATTCCACGAACTCCTGCGCGTCCCGGTAATGTCCCTGTTCCAGCCAGTCTCCAACGCGATCTGCGCCGGCGTTGTAGGCGGCGAGAGCGTATTCGAGTTGGCCGCCGTACTTGTCCACCATGGACTTGAAGTAACGAGTTCCCAACTGCAAGTTGACTGCGGGCGTGTAGAGCTGGCTTGGGTTGTAACCTTTCAGCTTGATCTCCTTCGCGACGCGCTTCCCGGTCACGGGTAACAGTTGCATGAGTCCCACGGCATTCGCGCGCGATACCGCCATCGGGTTGAATTCCGATTCCTGCCGGATCAACGACGCGACCAGGTAGGGATCGAGCCCGTTCAGCAGCGAGTACTTGCGCAGGTCGGTCCAATACGGCTTGGGAAACAGGCCGTCCCAATAGGTGCGCGGGAGTTCCGGAAGATCGATCGCAAAGTAATTCGGCTTGGCCCGCTTCAGAACCTGGATCGCCCGGTCGTACTGTCCACCGTCCTGATAGATGCGCACCATTTCCGACAGCGCCCAGGAACCACCGTCTTCGCTCGCGGCAGCCTGCAACTCACGCATCGCGAGGTCGGCCAACGCGCCATTCGAGAGCAGGCGTGCCCTTTGCAGGCGCAGGTTGTCCTCCGGAGGCTCGCTGTCGGCGACCTTGTCTTTCACTGCAAGTGGCGGAACACGATCCAGCAGGAGGTAGTGCGTGCTGTCTTCGCCATCAGCCTTGATGTTCTTTAGCCTTTGCCGTGCCAATTCCGCGTAATAGTAGTTGCGAAAGCGCGAGGAAAGCTTTTGATAATATGCCCGCGCCATCATCGAAGCGCCCTCTTCTTCGGCGAGCCGTGCCCGCCAGTAAAGCGCAGGCGGGACTTCATTGGAGTCCGGATAGAGAACGATCTGGTCGTCGAAGCCCTTACGAGCTTCTTCCGTGCGGCCCTGCCGGAAGGTCAGCCAGGCCGTTTTCCAGTGCGCATAGCTGGCGCGGGCTCCGTTCGGGAAGCGTTGCTGTAGTTCGCGGAAGTAATCAATGGTGCGATCGTAATCCCGCTTCAGCAGATACATGTTCGCCGCCGAAAGCAAAGCCTGCTCCAGCCATGGACTCGTGGGGCCGAATTCACGCAACTGGCCGAGAGTTCGTTGCACGGCGTCGTCATCGTTGGTCGAGCGCGCGGTCTCATTCAACAGATAAAGGCGTTGCGCCTCGGCATCGCCAGTTTGCGCGCCCATGGATGTGAGAATCTGCCGGGCATCGCGACTCCGGTCATTCTTTAGCAGCGCGGACGCGAGCGTGAGCTGCACGGTCGGACGGTCGGTCGCGCTCACTTGATCGAGCAGGTCGTGGTATTCGCTCGCGGCGTCGCTGTAGTGCCGTGCTTTGAACAGAAGATCGGCGCGAGTGCGACGCTCCGCCAGCCCGCCTGAGATCCTCAGCTTGCGCAACTCAGCCCCGGCGGCGTCCGCTTCGGGACTAACGGGCAGGTTGTAATAGACATTGCGAAAGGCTGCTGCGGATTTGTCGTCTTGACCCGTGGCCTGGTAGGCGCGCCCGATGGCTAGTTCGATGTCGCTTCGCACCGGCAAACGATCCGTTTCCAATAACGCAGCGGCCTCCTGCGCTCGACCTTCCTTGAGAAGAGCATTCGCATAGACCAGGTGGACATCCCGAGCTAGAAGCGAATCGGGAAAGCTCTTGCTGAAATCCGCCAGCGTCGACAGGGCTTCCGCGCTGCGTCCAGTCTCGAGGTAGGCGTCGCCGAGGTAGTACGCAACGTAGTCGCCCAGTTCGCTGGCGCCGGACTTGGAGCGGTTTAGCGGGTCGATAGCTTTGCCGTAGTCGTGATCGAGCGTGTGCGCGTACCCCACCACCAGCCAGGCAAGCGCTCCCGCGTCTTCTTTCGCATGCTGGCGTGCATACTTCTCAACTCCCGCGTAGGCCACCGGATTGCGGTCCGCAAGCAACTGCTGCGCCATCGGACGCAGGCTGGCCGAAGCCACAAACGCTCGCTTCACTCGGCGCACGCGCGGAGATGGCGCCTTCCGCCGTTTCACATTCTTGGTGGGCTTTTTCGCAGCCTTTTTCGGAGGCGGGGATTTCTGTGTGCCGGCAGGCGGTGTTTTCCGCGCGGGGTGAGCGGCTTGCGCTATGCCGCGGTCAGGGTAAACAAGGAGGAGGACGAGAGATCCAACTACTAACGTGACGAACAAACTGCGCAATGGAACCCCTACCTAGTGTCGGAAATTCGCTCCCATGATGGAGACGTCGTCTTCTGCGAGACTTCGCACCAGTTCATGTTGAAAGTAATTGCCGGAAGCCGCCACCGTGTTCCCGTAACGCTTCTGGAAGGTGCTGCGGCTTTTTTCGATCGCCTCTTTCAACCGATCATAGAGGTCTTTGTGCTTCCGGCCTTCGGCAACCTTCGCCTGGTTATAAAGTTTGACCTCATCCACCAGCAGCCGGGCAAACCGCTGGGCCTTGCGGTGAATATCCTGATCTTCAGAAGAGAGGGCGGACGCCGCAGAAGGCTCCGGTTCCGCCACTGCCGTTTGCACCACCGGCACGACTTCTTCCGCTGCCGCCGGCTCAGGTTCGGCCGCCACGGTCATGACCGGCCCCGCGACTTCTGCGGTCGCAGCCGCCGCTGCCATGGCATGGGTGGGAGCATGGGCCGCAAATGGATCGTTGAAAGCAGGCGCCGTTTCGGCGGTAGCCACAGAACGGCTCTCGCTGCGGTCTGCGGCTGATTCCTTGTGCGCCGTCTGTTTGCGCAGGGTACTCACTTCCAGCCAGGCGCTGGTGGAAAGTACGAGTAGTTCCAGTGAACCAGCGTCCAGCTCTCCGTCTCCGTCCGTTCCGGCGTCGGCATAGATCAGAGCCGCGACCTTGTCTTTCAAGACGAGAGGCAGAAAACGCCCTTCACCGCTGGCTGGAGTGCCAAAATCCTGCACGAAGCGGGCATCAAGGTCGGCCGCCGGAGCACTCACGAACGTGCGGTCACCAATCGCACGGACCACGGCCGACGCTTTCACATCCAGCGCGAAATCCTTTACTGCGTCGTTAGCCTTAAAGCCGCGTCCCTGCCAACCTGTGGCATTGCCACCCCGAACCACAAACAACGCCACCCTCGCGGCGTAGTGCGCACAGCCGTCGAGAAGTGCCTTTAGAATCTCTTTTTGCGACGTTCCCAGCTGGATATCGGTGACGGCCCGTGCCAAATCAGCAGAGTTCGTGCCTGTGGGCGTGGCTTCCGTCGCCGGCTGGGCCGCAATTTCTTCCATCACCCGGCGGACGATCTCGGCGCGCAGTTGGCCTGCGTGGTTCTCTAGAACCTGGGTGACCACCCGTTCCACTATGGGTTCCATCCAACCGCGGTCCGTCATTCGTACTCCGGATGAGATTTATGAGGGCCGAACGCCGCTGCCTTCTAACCTCTGATTATAAGCCACTTGCAGGCATTTCCGGGACACCTTGGTACGTGTTCTCCGGTGCCTCAAAGCCAGCCCGAACCAATCGGGTCAATGTCGCTGGGTAACGTCGTCAAACATCGCGCCCGCAAAGAAATCTCTTACCCGGTACAATAGCACTCTGGCATTGTGCCATGCAGCCGCTAAAATCTGCATCGAGTTACGAATGAGTGCCATCCAACCCAATATAAGAGAGCAGCCCGTCAGTGAAGAGCTACAACTGGTACGGGCGGCAAAGCAGGGCGACGATAAAGCGTTCGAGGAATTAGTACGACGCTATGATCGCAACGTCTTTCGAATCGCCCAGCACATTACGCAAAATCGCGAGGACGCGGAAGACGTAGTTCAGGATGCGTTCCTAAAAGCGTATGGCAACCTGGCCCAGTTCCAGGAACAGTCCAAGTTTTATACCTGGCTGGTCCGGATTGCGGTCAACGAAGCACTGATGAAGTTGCGCCGGAGAAGGCCAGAACGCATGGTCTCTCTGGATGAAGAAGTAAAGACCGAGGATGACTCGGTTCCGCGCGAGGTAGCGGATTGGAGTCCCAATCCGGAGCAGATGTATAACCAGGCGGAATTGCGGGACATCTTGACTCGCACGATCCAAGGGCTGCCGCCGGGTTTTCGGACGGTGTTTGTGCTCCGGGATGTGGAGGGGCTATCAACCGAAGAAACGGCACAGGCTTTGGAACTAAGCATTCCGGCGGTAAAATCTCGGCTGCTGCGGGCGCGCCTCCAGTTGCGCGAGAGGCTCAGCCGGTACTTCCAGAAGCGAGCCAGCGGAGACGGAAACCAGTGAAGTGTACTGAATTCCTTAAGGAACTAACCAACTACCTCGACGGCGCCCTCGACGAGCGCACCAAGTCCGATCTCGAAGATCACTTGGCATGGTGTCACAACTGCTACGTGGTCTGCGATACCACCCGCAAGACCATTGAAATTTACCGCGACTCAGAGCTCTATCCTCTTCCCGAAGACCTGCGCGGCCGATTACGCTCGGCCATCATGACCAAATGCACGGCGAGCAAGAAGTCAGGTCCGCAGAACGCTTGATTCGCGCTGGTTTCCCGCTGTGTCCAAGCTCTTGATTCCGGCCCACCTAAGTGCCCGAGCCCGCTTCCGTTTGGTTTCTAACGAACCTTTTACGACCTTTTGGAATCTAAATGTATTGAAGGTATTGACCGCCACCGAGCGCACTGTCGCGCCGTGAGCGGTCGAGTGGTAGGGAGGTAGTGATGTTCTCCAGACTGATGGATGCCGTGTTCGGCTGCTGGCATTCTCGCTACAGTTTTCCAATGACTGTTCGTGCGGGAGCGCGCCGAAACCAGCCCGCTGCGCGCGTCGGGACCTATGTCGTGTGTCTTGATTGTGGCAAGGAACTCGCCTACGACTGGCAGCACATGCGCGTCATGGACGCGCGGCCACGAGAAGCCTCCCGCTCCCTAGTAACCAAAGAAGCCGCCTGAGATCAGATTTTCTCCTGGAACAGCCGCGAGATCCTCGCGGCTTTCTTTTGGGAGGGCCTCTCCGCCTTGCAAAGATTTCACGTTCCTTCCTCCTCCCGCGGGCGGATAATAGAGTCAACGCCGAACCGCGGATTACCTGCGAAGGTCCTCATAAACTTCCCTGGCAAGCGGCTCGGCTTTGGAGGTGTTTATGCCTCTTTCCACGCTTCGCAAATTTCTCGATCGAAACAACATCAAGTATCTGGTGATTTCCCATTCGGTTGCCTATACCGCGCAGGGGATCGCTGCCCTGACCCACATCCCAGGAAAAGAACTGGCCAAAACCGTCATGGTCCTGGTGGACGGACGCCTTGCCATGACGGTGGTGCCCGCTTCTTCCCGGATCGATCTATTCAAGCTCAAAAGATACCTGGGAGCCGCCACTGTGGAATTGGCCACCGAAGCCGAATTCCGCGACCGCTTTCCAGATTGTGAAACCGGAGCCATGCCGCCTTTCGGGAATCTGTACGGCATGGATGTATTCGCCGATGAAACACTGGCGCTCGACAAGGAGATCTCTTTCAATGCCGGCTCGCACCGCGAACTTGTCCGGATGAGCTATGCCGATTTCCGTGACCTGGTGAAACCGGTGCCGATACCGCTGGCTGCGGGCAAAGCTAAAGTCTGCGCGGCCTGAGCCCGCGCGCCCAAGCCGTTTGCGCGCCGAAGGAAGGGAGCAATCGCTTTCCCGGGAAAGTTCTCTTCATTTTTCATCCAAACTTCACAAATCACTGTGTTAGATTTGCCATTCTCAAGTCAATTCGACTTCCCGGAGGAAAATGAATTGGGTAAGGACATGGTCCCGAAGCGGATCTTTTTCACCAAGGGTGTGGGAAAGCACCGTGAGCGGTTGACGTCTTTTGAGCTCGCCTTGCGCGACGCTGGCATCGCCGCGCAAAACCTGGTGCGTGTCTCTTCGATCTTTCCACCAAACTGCAAACTGGTGCCACGCTCCCAGGGTTTGAAATATCTGCACCCGGGCGAAGTAGTCTTTGCCGTGGTTGCTGAAAATTCCACCCACGAACCACACCGCCTGCTCGCATCGTCGATTGGCGTCGCCATCCCCGCCGACCGCAACACCTACGGTTACCTGAGCGAGCATCACTCCTTCGGCGAAACCGAAGACTCCGCCGGAGACTACGCCGAAGAACTCGCCGCCGAAATGCTGGCGACAACCCTGAACGTCGAGTTTGATTCCGACCGCTCCTGGGACGAGAAGAAAGAGATTTATCGCATTTCAAACAAGATCGTCCGCACCGCCAACGTGACGCAGTCGGCCGTCGGCGACAAACGCGGCCTCTGGACTACGGTGATCGCGTCGGCCGTCCTGATCTTCGACTAAGTTCGCCCGGGCGATTTTCGACAAGACTTCTGAGTAGAGACGCGGCGTGCCGCGTCTCTGACCGCGAACTCAAACACCAACTTGCTGGCCTCGGACGCGGGGTTCTTCCCAGCCACGAGCTGTATGGGATACCGTTTAACCGTCGCAACCTCCAGCTCGGCTGTGGCTGATGTTCTAAATCGCAACCGGTATCAGCAACAACCGGGGGAACCGCAGAGCTCCCCCTAATTGTCTGCCGAATTCCCCGAGTCCGGTTCTATTTTGATGAGGCAGACTTCGTCGAAGAGCTGGCCTTCTTCGTATCTTTGCCCAGTCTCTCGAGCACGGCCGCCACTATCAACGGCAATCCGACAGTCGCGTCCACGAACACCTCGCCAAACTTTCCGCCCTCGGCCGGGGGCACAAACTTCCCCCACGAAACCGCCTCGCTGTAGGGACTGCCCGACAGCCCTCCCCAATACACCGGCTCGGGACAAATGCGCAGGCCGTAGTGATAGCGCTTCAGCGGCAGGTCTTCCCCGCCCCGCCGATGGCGCAACTCGATGAACGGGCCGAACTGCTGCGACCAGTTGCGCGGCACTCCGCCGCCGATCGTGAAGATTCCAAGGCGTTTTTCCTTGAGCAACGTCGCCGCAAAATATTCCAGATCCTCAAACGGATCGAAACGAAAATGAGGCTTGCCTTCTTTGTCGCGCTCGCGGTTTGTCAGTGCGTAGTCCAAACCGAGTTCGGAATCCGAGAATGCCGGCACGAACACTGGAACGTTCTGCTCGTATGCGGACTTCAGTATTCCGCGCTGTCCTTTCGCATGCTTGGCTAGGTGCGCGCCGATCGCCCGGTTCAGCTTGTGGGAACACATCACTTCCTTCGCGTCCCAGCTCGCAAACACCGCGCCCATAACGCGTTCCACGTCGTCCAGGTTCTGCTCTGGCTCGAGTGTGTCGTAGACGCGGTTGTATCCCGCCTCGTAAAGTTCTTCGTCGCTGAATTCCGGATTGTGCCGGAAGTGGGCGCGCCCGGTAGCCTCGACTAGGCCGTGCGCCATCAGCGCACCGGTCGAGACGATCGCGTTCACGATTCCCCGATCAATCAGCTCCGCGATGATTAGACCCTGCTTGGCGACGGTCATGGCGCCGGCCAGGGTCATTACCACGAAACAGTCCTGATCGCGCGCCATCGCTTCTAACACGTCGGCAGCTTCGCCGAGCTGGCGTCCGGTAAAGGCCGTCTTGGCCATGGCGCGCACCAGGTCGTCCACCGATTGAATTTTCCTCGGATCGAGCGGCTCCAGAGGAATCAGCCGGTCCTGCACCGGATCATGCAGCTTGCGGTCGATCCCCGCGCCTTCTTGATGATTGCCGTGCTTCGATTCGTTTTTATGCTTCAAGAATCAAACCTCCGGAGCAATGAATGAAAAGTTGATGGAAGAAACAATTTACTAGAAGCGAGCGACGCTGGGCGACTCTTCTGCCGCAGATGTTGAGACTTGCAGGTCCGGTATCGTCCGCTTTGGTATTCTAAGACTTCAGAGTACATCCGTAGAGACGCGGCGTGCCGCGTCTCCGCCAGTGCAACCCGGAGACCCTTGCCAGAGAAATTCACTGTAGCTCTCGTGCAGATGTCGTGCGGCCCCGAACCCGCCGACAACCTGGCGAAGGCGCTCGACCGTGTTGCCAATGCGGCCAAGCGCGGCGCGCACGTCGTCTGCCTGCCTGAACTCTTCCAGACGCAATACTTCTGCCAGCGCGAGGACGCAGCGCTCTTCGACCTCGCCGAGCCCATTCCCGGTCCCGCGACAGAAAAACTCGCCGCCGCCGCCCGCCAGAATAAAGTCGTGGTGGTGGCATCGCTTTTCGAAAAGCGCGCGCCGGGCGTTTATCACAACACCGCCGCCATCTTCGATTCTGACGGCACGCTACGCGGAATTTACCGGAAGATGCATATCCCCGACGACCCGCTCTACTACGAAAAATTCTATTTCACTCCCGGCGATCTGGGATTCAAGGCCTTCGACACCGCGGCGGGGAGGCTCGGCACGCTGGTCTGTTGGGACCAGTGGTATCCCGAAGGCGCACGACTCACCGCGCTGCAAGGAGCGAGCATTCTCTTCTATCCAACTGCCATTGGGTGGCATCCCGCGGAGAAGGCCGAGTTTGGCGTTGCGCAGCACGATGCCTGGCGCACCATTCAGCGCGCGCATGCTATTGCCAACGGGGTGTACGTCGGTGTTGTGAACCGCGTCGGATTCGAGACGGGCAACATCCGCGGCAATTCTGCACCAGGCAAGGGACTCGAGTTCTGGGGAGGATCGTTCTTCTGCGATCCGTTCGGGCGAGTGCTGGCAGACGCATCGCATGACAAAGAAGAAATCCTGCTCGGCGAAGTTGACTTGCGCCACCTGGAAGAGATTCGCCGCAATTGGCCCTTCCTACGCGATCGCCGCATCGATAGCTACGCTCCCATCACCAGCCGCATGCTCGACGGAAAATGAGGGACGGAAAATGACTGACGAAAGATGACCAGACGCTCTCGTAAGCCGATCCTTCCCGGTGCAGCCGGATACCGCATGCCGGCCGAGTGGGAGCCTCATGAATCTACCTGGCTCGCCTGGCCGCATTTTCGCGACGACTGGCCGGGAAAGTTTGAGCCCATCCAGTGGGTGTATGCCGAGGTCATTCGCAACCTAGCGCGGCATGAACGTGTCGATCTGATCGTGAATAGCGCTGAGTCCGAGCGGCGCGCTCGGGCTGTATTAGACAAGGCCGATGCCCTTTCCGACAACGTTCAGTTCCATCTCTGGCGAACCGATCGTGTCTGGACCCGCGACTCCGGTTGCATTTTCCTGAAGCGCACGACCGAAGGCGGGGACTCCGATCTGCTTGCTTTGGATTTTGAGTTCAACGCCTGGGCGAAGTATCCGAATTACAAGTTCGACGCAAAGCTCGGCGCGCGCATGGCCAAGGCCGCTGGAGCACGCGCGGTGCAGCCGTTTTCCGGGGATCATCGCGTGGTGCTCGAAGGCGGGTCGATTGACGTCAACGGCTATGGAACTCTGCTGACCACGGAGGAGTGCCTGCTCTCCACGACCCAGCAACGCAACCCGCCCATGGACCGCATGGCCTACGAGCAGATGTTTGCCGACTACTTCGGAGTGCAGTCGGTGATCTGGCTGGGTGAAGGCATCGCCGGCGACGACACTCACGGCCACGTAGATGACATCACGCGCTTTGTCGGTCCTGACAAAGTAGTGACGATGATCGAACCCAACGCGCAGGACGAAAACTACGCTACTCTCCAGGAAAACCTCGGCCGCCTGAAAGCTGCCCGCACTCCAGACGGCCACAAGCTCGAGATTGTCGAGATCCCGATGCCCCGTCCAGTCATCTTCGAGGACCGTCGCCTTCCCGCCAGCTATGCCAACTTCTGTATAGCCAATGGCGCCGTGCTCGTGCCCGTCTTCAATGATCCGAACGACCGCATTGCCCTGAACACGCTGGCGGAACTCTTCCCTGCTGGCGAGATTATCCCGATCTATTCGGGCGACCTGATCTGGGGCTTCGGCGCGTTGCATTGCATGACGCAACAGCAACCTAATTTCCAACTGTAATCGTTGGGGGTTCGTCGATGACGATGATATGGTTCTGCAACTGAGTTACCGGAATCGCCTCTGACCTACCCAGGGCTGGGACTTCAAGCCGGAAGGTGTATACCAAAGAGTACGATGTTATCGTTTCGCTGCATCTTCGACACTCGTATTCCGACTTTTCGGCGCTCTGCAACGCAGCCATCGCTAGGATGGGATGACCCCTTGCTACGACTGCCGACTCAATACTCCCATCTCTCTGAAGTCCTACCGTAATCTCCACGTCGCCCTGAATTCTCGCTCCTCGCGCCGCCCGTGGATAGCTCGGCTGCGCAAGCTTGATCAAGACCACGTCCGTTTGAGAAGCATTCGGATCACTTGATTGCGCGTGAATACTTTGGATGCTTGCCGAGCATGCCAAAGCCCCAAAGGACAGCATTAGCGAGAGAGAACGACGCATGTTAGGGAGTTTAAACCCCTTAACATCAGCCAGCAAATCAACGATTCGTATGAGTCTCGCTCAAAAGGCAACGCGTTGTCTTTCTGGTGGCTGTTGCGGGCTCCTGACCCCCTCCTCCTTCATTTACACTCTACCCGTGAACGCCGAAACCATTGCCGTGGGCTCGGAGATGCTCACGCCCCACCGGCAGGACACCAACTCGCTCTATCTCACCGACAAACTGAACGAATTGGGAGTCGAAGTGCGCTTCAAAAGCGTCGTGGGCGACAACAGTGACGATCTCACTACTGCG
>WNFH01004188.1_pt1 | contig 12717 bp, 6 predicted proteins | sample 5400411 | NCBI WGS metagenome assembly WNFH01 (sample SAMN13153347, study PRJNA577476) | soil metagenome | isolation source: 200 cm saprolite under Douglas fir tree site 2 hole 3 | place: USA:California | collected 2015-04-18
CAGCAGGTGGTCGCGGCTTGCGCGACGGTCGGGCGCTCGGCCTGCTTCAGGCGATCGTAGACCTCGGCAAGCTCGGCTGCGTCCTCGGCCTGGATGCCGAGATGCTGCACGCCGGCGGCGCCGTCGCGCTTCGAGATGGCGAAATTGACCCGCGGATCCTCGAGCATCCACTTGGCGTAGTCATGCTTGAGCACGGTGGGCTCGGCGGCGAACAGCGTCGCGTAGAAGCGGACGGATTGGTCGAGATCCGCAACGGACACATGGACATGCAGGCGCTTCATGGCTCAGGCACTCCTCCTCTTTGATCGCGGGCTCTGGGCGGCGGTCGCGCAGGCGGTGTCGCCGCATTCCGCGGCGTTGCCGCCGCAGCAATTCTCGGTGAGATAGCCGACGAGGCCGTTCATGGTGGGGTAGTTCGCGGCATAGATGATCGAGCGGCCGTCGCGGCGACGCGTGACGAGGCCGGCATGCTTCAATTGCGCGAGATGGAACGACAGGGTGGGCGAAGGCAGGTCGAGGCGCTCGCCGATCTGCCCCGCCGGCAAGCCGTCGGCGCCCGCCTGCACCAGTAGCCGGTAGATGTCGAGCCGGGTGTCCTGGGCCAGCGCCGACAGGGCGGCGATGATCGCTGTCTTCTCCATATTTCCAACTATATCGAAATGTAGGCTGTCTGTCAAGCGCCGCCGCCGCTGTTTCCGGCGGTGGCCGATGGGGAGCCGGCGGGCAGGCAGGCGAACGACCCGCCTCTCCTGTCGCCCGCCGCTCGACCCGGCTTAGGCCCGCGCGGCGGCGGGTCCCTTGGTCAACATTTTCGCGAGCTGCCCCGACACGTAGCCGAACAGCGCGCCGATCACCATCGATGCAATCAGCAGGACGAGCGGGTTGGCGAAGCTGCCCGCGGCAAGGTTCTGCAGCGGGCCGGTCGCCATTTTGCCGGCCGCAGCGGGCGCCGAAGGCTGGTGCAGCGCATAGCCGACAAGCGCGGCATATCCGTAGACATTGGCCGGAACCGACGACAACGGCTCGACCGAGGCGACGATCACCAGGAAGAACACGGTGACGCCGACGACGATGGCGGGCCACACCACGCCCAGCGCCGGCACCGAGACATTGACGATGATGAGGAACGCGATCCAGGCGACGAGCGCACCATAGGCGTTGCCGGCGATGGTCTTGATCAATGCCTTGTTATCGCCACCCGTATGGAAGAAGCACCCCCAGGCGATGAAGCCGGCCCATACCAGGACGAAGCCGGCGAGCGGTCCGAGCGCGAGAAACGCCCAGACGGCGCCGAGAACGCCAATGCTGACGGAAAGAGCGACGAGCTGCGACATGGCTTACCTCCCCGCTTGAGCTTCTCGTTGCGCGGCCGGACGAGCGTGCCGGACGAGCCGCAAATACCGAGAGGCCCGTCGATTTGGTAGGCCCAAGTACACGAAATATTGGCCGCAAAAACGAGAATAACACAAAAGTATCGGTTCGGCCAAACCGGGTCAGGCCGCGCTGGAACGGTGCAGCGCCGGCGCGACAGGCGCGCCGCCGGCCGTCGCGAAGCGCTTGATTTGCGACACCTCCTCGCCCTAGTGATGCGGAGCGACCGTTGGGAAGACACCGATGCGCGACTGCGGCACCTTCGACTACGTGATCGTCGGCGGCGGCTCGGCGGGCTGCGTGCTCGCCAACCGGCTCTCGGCGTCCGGCACCCAGCGCGTGCTGCTGCTCGAGGCCGGCGGCGAGGACCGCAACCCCTGGATCCACATCCCCCTGGGCTACGGCAAGCTGTTCAAGAACGCGAAGGTCAACTGGCTCTATGAGAGCGAGCCCGAGCCCGAGCTCAACGGCCGCCGCATCATTCAGCCGCGCGGCAAGGTGCTGGGCGGCTCGAGCTCGATCAATGGCTGCATCTATATCCGCGGCCAGAAGGAGGATTTCGACCACTGGCGCCAGCTCGGCAATGTCGGCTGGAGCTACGACGACGTGCTGCCCTATTTCAAGAAGGCCGAGGACCAGGAGCGCGGCGCCGACGCGTTCCACGGCGCCGGCGGCCCGCTCTGCGTCTCCGACCAGCGCGACCCGCACGAGCTGTGCGAGGCCTTCATCGCCGCAGCGGAGCAGACGGGCATCCCGCGCAACGACGATTTCAACGGCGCGCGCCAGGAGGGCGCCGGTTATTTCCAGACCACGACGCGGCGCGGCCGGCGCTGCAGCGCCGCCGTGGCCTATCTCCGCCCGGCGCGGCGGCGGCCCAATCTGCGCGTGCTGACGCAAGCGCCGACGACCCGCGTGCTGTTCGAAGGCCGGGAGGCCGTCGGCGTCGCGTTCCAGCACCAGGGCGAGACCTGGCGCGCGCTCGCCGATGCCGAAATCATCCTCGCCGCCGGCGCCATCGCCACGCCGCCGCTGCTGCAGCTCTCGGGCGTCGGGCCGGCGGCGCTGCTGCAGCGCTTCGGCATTGGGGTGGTGCACGAGCTGCGCGGCGTGGGCGAGGATCTGCAGGACCATCTGCAAGCGCGGATCACCCTCAACGACGACATCGCCAGTGTGGCGCGCAAATTCGGCATCGGCCTGCGCTACGCGCTTTACCGCAGGGGTCCGCTCGCGGTGAGCGCGGGCTATGCCGGCGCCTTCTTCCGCACCGATGAGCGACTCGACACGCCCGACGTGCAGGCGCATTTCATCAATTTCAGCACGACCAAGATGGGCGACAAGCTGCATCCCTTCTCGGGCTTCACCGCATCGGTCTGCCAGCTGCGGCCGGAGAGCCGCGGCTTCGTGCGCATCAAGAGCGCCGATCCCGCGGCGCGACCGGCGATCCAGCTCAACTACCTTGCCGCGGAGAACGATCGCCGCACGATGGTGGCCGGGCTGAAGCTGCTGCGCCGCATCATGCAGGCGCCGGCGATGCGCCCCTATATCGAGTCCGAGTATGAGCCCGGCCCGGCCTATGCCAGCGACGCGGATCTGCTGCGCCACATCCGCGAGCGCGCCAGCACCATCTATCATCCCAGCAGCACTTGCCGCATGGGCGAGGATGCCGCGGCGGTGGTCGATACGCGCCTCAGCGTGCGCGGGATGGGGCGTTTGCGTGTCGTCGATGGCTCGGTCATGCCGACGGTCGTGTCCGGCAATACCAACGCCGCCATCATCATGCTCGCCGAGAAGGGCGCGGACATGATCCTCGAGGATGCGCGCCGCCAGCCGGCGCTGGCGCGCGCGGCTGCATTCTGAACGAAGCCGCCATCATCGCAGGCGGATCTGCTCGCTGACCGCGCGGCCGTCGCGGTCGCTGACGGAGAGGCGGAAGAATCCGGGGCCGTCGGGCCGCCACGTGCTCGCCGCGCCGACCGCCGCGCTCGGCAGCGGCAGGCCGTTCACGGCCCAGCGATAAGGCGGCACGCCGCCGCTCGCCTCGAGCGCGATCGACGCCGGCGCCGCGCCCGTCCGCCCGAGCTCGACGAGCGCGCCGTCCGGCGGGAACACGATGCTGAGCGGCGATGCGCCGGCGGCGGCCGCGGCGCCGCGCGGCATGTAGCGGCGCAGCGATGGTGCAAGGCGGGACGAAGTGTCGGCCGACGCGCGCGCGACCCGGAGCGGCGCGTCGGGCTCGCCCGGCAGCAGGTCGAACAGGCGGAACAGGAGGGGCGCGGCGGTCTCGCGGCCGAAGGCGCCGGGGCGCGGGCTGCCGTCGCTGCGCCCGACCCAGACCGCCACCGTGTAGGCGCGCGAATAACCGACCGCCCAGGCGTCGCGGAAGCCATAGGAGGTGCCGGTCTTGTAGGCGATCGCCCGCGGCCCCGCCGGCGAGACGCCGTCGGGGCGCGGCGTACCCTCCAGGATGTCGCCGACCTCCAGCGCCGCCGCCGCGGTCATGAGCGGCGTTGCCGGCGCCGGCGGCTCATCCGCCAGCAGGCGCAGGCGCGCGGCGCGCCCGCCATCGGCGAGGGCGACGTAGAGAGCGGCGAGATCCTCGAGGCTGATGCCGACGCCGCCGAGCGCCAGCGGCAGGCCCGGCTCGCCGCCTTGCGGCAGCGCCAAGCTCGCGCCCGCCTGGCGCAGCGCCGCCGCAAAGCGCGCCGGCCCGATCTCGTTCAAGAGCGCGACGGCGGGAAGGTTGTAGGATTGCTGCAGCGCCTCGCGCGCCGTGACGAGGCCATGAAAGCGGCGATCGAAATTCTGCGGCGCGTAGTCGCCGATGCGCAGCGGCGCGTCGTCGATGAGCGTATCGGGCGCCACCACCGCGTCGTCGAAGGCGAGGCCATAGATGAAGGGCTTCAGCGTCGAGCCCGGCGAGCGGCGCGCGCGCACCAGATCGACCATGCCACCGGGGCCGAAATAGTCGATGCCGCCGATATAGGCGAGCACGGCGCGATCCTCGTTGCGGACGACGAGCGCGGCGAGATTGGCGTCCTCGCCGAGCCAGCGCTGCTCGCGCCGGACCAGGCCTTCGGCCGACCGCTGCAGGGTCCCGTCGATGGTCGTGCGCAGCGCCGCGCCGTCCGCGGCGCCGGCAAGGCGCTGCGCCAGATGCGGGGCCTGCGCGGGAAGGGGATGGCGCAGCACCGGCTGCAGCGGGCGGGCGCTGTCCTCGCCGGGGCGCAACCGCGCGAAGAGCTTGCGTTGTGCGCTCGCCGCATGCGCCAGATGGCGATCCGGGCGCCGCCGCGTCGGGCTCTGCGGCAAGGCTACCAGCAGCGCGGCCTGGTCGTCGGTGAGCGTGGCGGGCTCGCGGTCGAAATAGATGAGCGAGGCCGCGCGGACGCCCTCGATGTTGCCGCCGAACGGTGCCAAGGTCAGGTACATCGCGAGGATCTCGCGCTTGGTGAAACGGTACTCGAGCTGCACGGCGCGCGCCATGTCGCGAAGCTTGCCGGCGAGGTCGTGCGGGTGCGGCGTCAGCAGCCGCGCCACCTGCATGGTGAGGGTCGAGCCGCCCGACACGACATGGCCGTGGCGCGCGAGCTGCCAGAGCGCGCGCGCCAGCGCCAGCGGGTCGATGCCGGGATGCCGCCAGAAGCGACGGTCCTCGGTCGCGAGCAGCATGTCGAGGTAGCGCAGACTCACCTGCTCCGGCGTGGTGGCGAGCCGCCACGTGCCGTCCGCCGCGGTCGAGATGTTGAGCGGGCGTCCCGCGGCGTCCAGCACTTCGGGCGAGCGCAGATCGTAGCGCGACAGGTCCGGCGGAAAGGCGCGGTCGAGCAGCGCGGCGGCCGCGACCAGCGCGAGCGCGCCGGCGCAGAGGAGACGGAGCCGCCGCGCCATGGCCTCAGCGCGGGTCGGCCGTCGTCTCTTCGGCGTCGGTGCGCGCCATGACGCCGGGCCGGTACATGTCCTCCACGACGGCGGCCGGCAGCGCGAAATGCCCGGGCGTCACCACGCGCGCCACATAGGCGAGGCGGAACTCGTCGCGGTCGAGCTCCGCGTCGGCGTCGCGCTCGCGGTCACGCCACGGCCCTTCGCCGCGCGCGAAGCCGTCGCCGAGGTCGAAGGCGGCGACGAAGCGATCGTCGCGCGCCTCGGCCAGGCGCGTCTTGGAGAGCAGGCCGAGGAAGGCATATTCCTCGGGTCGCGTGATGATCGTCTCGATCTCCCAGGCGGCGGGCAGCATGTCGACCAGCACGGTGCGATGGTTGTTGCTGTCGTGCACGCGCCCGGACAAGAGCACGATGACGCGGTCGTTCTGGGCAAGGTGGGCGGGATCGACCGGCGTGCCGTCGCGGCGGAAATACTCCTTGCTGAGCGAGTAGCCTTGGTCCATGGCGGAGGGCGCCTGCTTGGGCGCGCCTTCGACGACAAGGGTGCGCCAGAGGACGCCGCCGCTGCTGTTGACGACGCGATAGCCGGCGGCGATCTCGGCGACATCAGGCGCGAAGGCGACGGGCAGCTTGAGTGCCGCGCGCTCCTCGCCGTTGACCGTGAGCCCGTGCCCGCGCGTGTCCGTGCTGAGCGCATGCGCCGCCGCCAGCAGCCACGCCTTCTCCTGCGTGTTGAGGCGGTCGGCGCTGGGCGAGAGCGCGCGGAAGCGGTCGAGCAGCGCTGCGGCGCTCGCCGCGTCGCCCGTCTCCGCGGCGATCGCGATCAGCCCGGCGAGGTCGCGGGTGCGCGTGTAATAGGCGTCGTCAAACCACCAGCGCGGATAGCTCGCGGCGTCGAGATTGGCGATGGCGAAGGCAAAGGCGCTGTGCGCGCGCGCACGGTCGCCCATGAGCAGCAGGCCGCCGGCGAGTTGGCCGAGGCTCAAGGGCAGCGCGAGACCGTCGTCGGCGCCGTCGCCGCGCCAGTGCACCGAGGCCGGCACGATCTGTCCCGCGACCGTCGCCCATTGCGCCGTGTCATGCAGGCGGCGCAGCTCGCCGATCTCGGCGCGTCCGGCGCGCGCGAGCACATAGGCCGCATAGGACCGCGTCGCATCGGGCGCGTGCGCATAGATGCCGCGGTTGTCCTCGCCGATGCGCCGGATCGCCTCGGTGAGCCAGGCATAGCTTCGCTGCAAGGCCGCGTCGGGCACGACGAAACCGGCGCCCTTGGCATGCACCAGGAAGTCGACGGCATGGACGTTGAGCCAGGGGGAGGCTTGCCCGTCGCCGGCCCGCCACAGGCCGAACCGGCCCGACGCGTCCTGGCGGTCGAGGAGGGTGTCGATCGCCTGCTGCACGCGCTCCTTGACGCCGATGTCCTGCGGCAGATGCCCGAGCAGGCCGGGGTCGTTGAAATAGACCAGCGGAAAGGCGCTCGAGGTGAGCTGCTCGGTGCAGCCATAGGGATAGCGATAAAGCGATTGCAGCAGGCTCGGGACGTCGATCCCGGCGAAGGCCGAATAGCCGAGGCTCACACGAACCGTGCCGGGAACGAAGGCCTTCAACTTGCCGGCATCGATCGCGAAGGCCTCGCCCGGCGCCTGCGCGGCGGTGTCTTCGAGGGTGATCGGATATTGCGGCGCGCGGACCGCGATCTGCCATTCGCGATGGAGCCGGTAGCCGCCGGGCCCGGAAAGATCGGCCGCGATCGTGCCGACACCCTCGTCGATCCCCTCGATCTCCGCCTGGTCGAGCTTGCGCTCGCCGCTGCCGAGCGCGTAGTCGAGCGCATGGTCGGCGGCGATCCTCGCCGCGCCGCTGGCGGAGAGCGTCACATGGTAGTCGCCGGGAGCGCCTTCGGTATTGTGCAGCAGCAGCGCGAGGCGCGCACTGTCGCCCGGCGCCAGGAAGCGCGGCACAGCGAGCTCGGCGACGACGGGATCGCGCACGGTGAGCCGTGCCTCGCCGCGGCCGACCGCGCCGCGGTTGTAGGCCACGGCCATCAGGCGAAGCTGGCCCTCGAAATCCGGAATATCGAGCATGATTTGCGCCGTGCCGTTGCGATCGACGCGGACGGGACCCGAGAACAGCGCGACCGTGCGCGTGCTGACGACCGCCAGACCTTGGCCGCCGACGCTCGCGGCGCTGGCCGCGGCATCGCCGCCCTGGCGGATCGCGCCGCGGGCGGCGCTGCCGTCGAGCAGCCGGCCGTAATCGTCGCGCAGCTCGATGCCGAGCCGGCGCTTGCCGAACAGGAATTGCGCGGGATCGGGCGCGCTGAAGCGCGTCAGCTGCAGGATGCCTTCATCGACCGCCGCGAGCGTGACGAAGGTGGCGCCGTCGCCGAGCGCGCCGGCGACCGTGACCGGCACGGCGACGCCGTGGCGCGGCGTGACCCGCTCGGGCGTGCCGAGCGTGACCGACAGGGTCCGCGGCTTGGGATCGATGGCGAGCCAGGCGACCCCGACGGCGCGCACCGGATCGTGCGGCTGCCCTTCGGCCAGCGGCCGGTAGAGCGAGACGAGCACATAGGCGCCGGCACCCCATTCCTCCGACGCGGTCACCTCGATCTCGGTCCCGTCCTTCGCCACGGCGATTTGCCGCGTCTCGAAGGCGTGGTCGCTCGCCACCGTCACCTGCGCCTTGCCGGCGAACGGCCCGCGGATGCGCAGGCGAGTGGTGTCGCCGGGCGCGAGGACGGATTTCTCGACCGCGACATCGACCCGGTCCGGCGTGTCCGCGCCCTCGGCGCTCGCCATCCAGCCTGCCTGGAAGCGCACGCTGGTCGCGGCCTGGGTCGCGGGATCGTCGACGACCAGACGGTAGTAGCCCCACTGGATCGGCTCGCTCAGCACCGCGGGTGCGCCGGCGGACGCGTCGATCTCGCCGGCGGCAATCGCCTCGTCGACCACGTGGTAGTGCCACGTCCAGTTGGGGCCGGCGCGGTACCAGTCGTAGACGCGGTCTTCGCGCAGCAGGCGCCAATGCAGGCCGGGCCGCGCGACGGACCGGCCTTCCGCGTCGAACGCGAGGATGTCGAACAGCGCCTCCTTGCCTTCCTCGGCGCGGTCGTCGGCGAAGCGCGGCTTGATGCCGATGAGCAGCGGCTGCGTGCGGATCGGCAGCTCGAGCCGCTCGCCGACGAGACGCCCGCCCGGCTCGAACAGGCCGGCGGAGAGCAGCCCCTTGAGCGGCGCGGTGGTCTGCGGCAGGTGCTGCAGCGGCTCGGCGATCTCGCTGTGCCCGGCCTCGTCTGCCGCGGCGAGGGTCAGCGTCTGGACCAAATCGTCGATGTGCTCGTCGATCAGGCCGAAGCGATAGCCCTTCGCGCTCGGCACCGGCGTCGCGTCGCGGACGATGCGCAGCTCGGCCTCGCCCTTGAGCCCGGCGGCCGGCGCGCCGTAGAGGAACTGCCCGTCGAGGGCGACGTCGATCGGCTCGCCCGGGCGCAGCGCCGCAGCCGCGGATTTGAGCGTCACCTTCAGCTTCTGCGGCACGAAATCCTGGACCTCGAACTGGGCGCGCCCGACCGGCGATCCCGACGGGTCGATGAGCGCCTCGACGCTCCACACGCCGCGCGCGGCGCTGCGGCTCAGCGATACGTCCTGGCGGAAGCCGCCCGCCGGCTGGGTGGCGAGGGTGAAGCGCTTCGCCTCCAGCCCGTCGGGCCGGCGCAGGACGAGGGTGAGGGGCAGGGCATCGACGGCCCCGCCGAGCCGATCGCGCAGCAGCGTCATGACATTGAGCGTGTCGCCGGGGCGGTAGATGCCGCGCTCGGTATAGAGGAACGCCTCGACCGGGCCCGATGCGGGACGGCCGGCGACGCCGCGATCCGACAGGTCGAACGCGGCACGGCCGAGATCGAGCAGGGTGAAATCGCTCTCGCCATAGGCGAGGAGCGCCGCCGCCGCATTGGCGCCCGTGCCGCGCAGCAGGCCGGGCGCGAAGCTGGCTTGGCCCGCCGCGTCGGTGGTCGCCTCGCCGAGCAGGTCCTGGCCGGCGGCAAGCAGCGACAGCTTGATGCCCGGCAGAGGATCGGCGGAAGCGAGCGAGCGGGCAAAGACGTGCAGCCCGTCGGCGCCGCTCATCGTGCTGAGGGCGACGTCGGTGGCGATGATCCAATGCGCCGGCACGCTGGCCCACAGCTCACCGTAGTGCTCGTCATCCTTGTCGCGGAGCGCGGTGAAGAACCGGTCCGGCGTCGCGGTGGCGGCGTTCTCGGCGATGACGAGATAGGCGCCGGTCCGGCCCGGCGCGAGGATCTCGGAAAGCGGGAAGGCGGTCTGGACCGGGCGGTTGTGATCGGCCTCGACCGCCATGGTGCCCGACCAGACGAGGCTCGCGGAGTCCTTGAGCAGATCGCGGATCTGATAGCGGGTGATCTGCCGGATCGAGAGGGCGTGAACATCGTTCCAGCGGCTCGTCTGGCGGAGCTTGCTCGGCAGCAGGCGGTCGCTCATGCGCAGCACCCGCACCGTGACGCGCTCGACATTGACCGTCTGGATCGTCAGGCCGTTGCTCGCCGCGCGCGGCAGGATGAAGCCGTCGCCCGCCAGCGTGACCTGCGCCGGCCGGTCGCCGAGGCTGACCTCGACCGTCTCCTCGCGCTCGCTGCGTGCGCCCGACAGCGCCGGCAGGCCGCGTGCCAGAGTGACCTTGTAGCTCGTGCCGTAGACCAGGCCGCCGAGGCAGAGATCGGTATCGGCGACGCGGAGCGCGGGAGCGATGCGCGGCTCGACCCGGACATAGTCCTCGTAATGCGCCTCGGCACGGCGGTCGAGGTCCTGGCTGAAGCGGAAGCACGCGTCCGGCGCCACGCCGCTGGTGTCGATCAGCAGCCGGCGGAACGCGAAAGCCGGTCGCGCCGGCTCGGCCGGCGTCTGCGGCGCGCGGTCCGGCGGCAATTCGGCCGCGTCCGCGACAATAGCCGCTGCCGGGGATTCCGGGCCGTGCAGATACCGGAGTGGGATGGCGACGAGCGCCAAAGCCATGACCGCGCCGCCTGCCACGATGATGCGCCGCATGTGTTCCGTCCCTGGATGTCCTTGGTTATGTCCGAGCGCCGGGTCGCTCGGCCGCGGCGGTCAGGAGACGATGAAGCGCGCGGGGTCGGGCGGATTTAGAGCCGCATGTTGCACAACCGGAGGTGTTTTGCGGGCGGAATTGTGGTGGTGCGCTCGCTCGGCTTGGCGAGGCACGGTTTTCGCCCTATTGATGAGGCCGACGCTTGGCGCTGGCTATGGGCAGGAGACGAAGATGTATACGGATCTGGCTTTGTACATCGATGGCGAGTGGCTTTCGGGCGGCGGCCGCGACAGCGAGCCGGTGATCAATCCGGCGACCGAGAAGCCGCTGGCCACGCTGCCGCATGCGAGCCCGGCCGATCTCGACCGCGCCCTCGCCGCGGCGCAGAAGGGCTTCAAGATCTGGCGCGCGACGGCGCCCTACGAGCGCGCGCGCATCATGCGCAAGGCCGCCGACCTCTTCCGTCAGCGCGCCGACGCCATCGCCCGCATCCTTACGCTCGAGCAGGGCAAGACGCTCCCCGAGGCCAAGATCGAGGTCGCCGTCTCCGCCGACATCATCGAGTGGTATGCCGAGGAGGGGAAGCGCGCCTATGGCCGCATCATCCCCGGCCGCGTCGCCGGCGTGCGGCAGATGACGGTGCAGGAGCCGGTCGGCCCCTGCGCCGCCTTCACGCCGTGGAATTTCCCGGGCGTGACGCCGGCGCGCAAGATCGGCGGCGCGCTCGGCGCGGGCTGCTCGATCATCATCAAGGCCTCCGAGGAGACGCCCGGCACCTGCGTCGAGCTGGTGCGCGCCTTCCACGAGGCGGGCCTGCCCAAGGGCGTGCTCAACCTGGTGTTCGGCGTGCCGGCGCGGATCTCGGAGCACCTCATCGCCTCCGCCATCATCCGCAAGGTGTCGTTCACCGGCTCGGTGCCGGTCGGCAAGCACCTCAGCAAGCTCGCCGCCGAAGGGATGAAGCGCACGACGATGGAGCTCGGCGGCCACTCGCCCGTCATCGTCTTCGCCGATGCCGATCCGGAGAAATCGGCGGAGATCGCCGCGGCCGGCAAGTACCGCAACGCCGGCCAGGTCTGCATCTCGCCGACGCGCTTCTACGTGCAGGAAGCGAGCTATGACCGCTTCACCAAGCGCTTCGCCGATTTCGCCAGGAACATCAAGCTCGGCGACGGGCTCAACGAAGGCACCACCATGGGGCCGCTCGCCAATCCGCGCCGGCTCGACGCCATGGAGGGCTTCGTCGCCGACGCCAGGAAGCGCGGCGCGCAGGTGCTGGCCGGCGGCGGCCGCCATGGCAACCAGGGCTTCTTCTTCGCGCCGACCGTCGTCACCAATGTGCCCGACGACGCGCGGCTCATGACCGAGGAGCCGTTCGGCCCGGTGGCGCCGATCACGCCGTTCAAGAGCTTCGACGAGGTGGTCGAGCGCGCGAACTCGCTGCCCTTCGGCCTTGCCGCCTACACCTTCACCACCTCGACCAAGACGGCGAACATGATCTCCGACGCGCTCGAAGCCGGCATGATCGGCGTCAACAGCCTCGCCATCTCGACGCCGGAGACGCCGTTCGGCGGCGTCAAGGAGAGCGGCTACGGCCATGAAGGCGGCGTCGAGGGCCTCGAGGCCTACACCAACAAGAAGCTGGTGGTGCAGGCGTAGCTGCAACTTGTCGTGAGCGCCCCCTCACCCTCCCGCTGCGCGGGTCCCTCCCTCTCCCGCATGCGGGAGAGGGGTTTCAAATCGCGTCTTTCCCCTCTCCCGCATGCGGGAGAGGGAGGGACCCGGCGTGCAGCGACGGGAGGGTGAGGGGAAGCGGCAGGATATCGCATGACCCTCGACCGCCGAACCCTGCTGAAGCACGCCGCCGCGATCGGTGCCCTCTCGATGAGCACACCTGCCGCCGCCGAAAGCGCTTCCGACATGACCCATGTGTTCAGCGCCGCGGAAATAGATCGCCAGCTGCCGATCGGCGACGAGATCTTTCTCGACCATGTCGGGCATTTCGTGCGCGAGCCGGAAGCGGCGAGCCGGGCGCTTGGGCGCGCCGGCTTCGCGCCGACGCCGATCTCGGTGCAGGTCAACCCCGATCCCGCCGGCGGCGCGCCGCGCCCGACCGGCACCGGCAACGTCACGGCGATGCTGCGGCGGGGATATCTCGAGATGCTGTTCAAGACGGCGGACACGCCGCTCGGCCGCGAGCTCGACGAGGCGCTCCAGCGCTATGCCGGCGTGCATCTCGCCGCCTTCGCCGTGGCCGACGCCGCCAAGGCGCATGCGCGGCTGACCGAGGCCGGCTTCAAGACGCGACCGCTGGTGCAGATGGAGCGCCCGGTCGCGACCGAGAGCGGCACCGGCAAGGCCGCCTTCACCGTGGCGCGCGTCGAGCCCGGCGCCATGG
>WNFH01002575.1_pt1 | contig 12715 bp, 11 predicted proteins | sample 5400411 | NCBI WGS metagenome assembly WNFH01 (sample SAMN13153347, study PRJNA577476) | soil metagenome | isolation source: 200 cm saprolite under Douglas fir tree site 2 hole 3 | place: USA:California | collected 2015-04-18
CCTCGGAATCCGGCGCGACGGCACCCATGCCACGCATCTCGCAGTCGAAGCCGACGCCGTGGTGGAGAAACCGAAAAGCCTGTCGTGGGATGAAGCCGCCGGTATCGGCGTTCCCTTCGTTACCGCGATGGAAGGTTTTAGGCGCGCCGGAATGCCCGCGAAAGACGACACGGTGCTGGTGATGGGCGTCAATGGCAAGGTCGGTCAATCCGCAGTGCAGATCGCGAGCTGGAACGGCGCGCGCGTGATCGGCGTGGTGCGCAAGCGCGAGCCCTATGAGGGCCACACCAATTCAGAAGTCGAAGTGATCGACGCATCGGCGCAGGACGTCGCCACGCGGGTTCGCGAACTCACCGACGGCAAGGGCGCCGACATCGTGTTCAACACCGTCGGCGATCCCTATTTTCAGGCGGCGCACAAATCGCTGGCAGTGCGGGGACGTCAGATCCTGATTGCCGCGATCAATCCGATCGTCCAGTTCAACATCCTGGAATTCTATCGCGGCCAGCATAGCTATGTCGGCATCGACACCCTGGGGCTGTCGTCAACCGCGACCGGCGCGGTTCTGAAAGAACTGGTTCCCGGTTTTGCGAGTGGACATCTCAAGCCGTTCCCGATCAAGGCGGGTGCGATCTATCCGCTGGAGGAGGCAAAAGCTGCCTTTGTCGCGGTCGCCGGCTCATCGCGCGATCGCGTTATTCTGCGGCCCTCGCCATAAGAAGGGACAAAGTCGTTGCCGTCAGGTGCCCACATCGTGATCCTTGCCGGCCTGCTGATCGGCCTCGTCTACGGCGGGGTCGGGCTATTGAGCGGGTTTTGCCTGATGAGCAGCCTGCGCGGCTGGTGGGCGGAGGGCGACCGCCGCCTGATCCGAAGTTTTGCGCTGGCACTTGGCGTGGCGATCGCGGCGACGCAACTGTTGGCGGCGGGTGGTCTCGTCGATCTCGGCAAGACGATCTATCTGCAGCCGTCGTTTTCGGCGCCGCTGATGCTCTTTGGCGGCCTGCTGTTCGGTTACGGCATGGTGCTGTCGAACGGCTGCGGCTCGCGTGCGCTGGTGCTGCTCGGACGCGGCAATCTGCGTTCGTTCGTGGTGGTGATCGTGCTCGGCATATCAGCGCAGATGACGCTGAAGGGCCTGGTCGCGCCGGCGCGGATCGCGCTGCTGCAGGCGTCGCAGACGACGGCGACGGTGACGTCGGTGCCGGCGCTGCTGTCCACGTTCGGCCTCAACGAGATATCGGCGCGGATGCTCGCGGCCTCCGCCATCAGCGGCGCCCTGATCATCTTTGCGTTCGCGCACGCGCCGTTCCAGCGCGCTCTCGGGCAGATCGCGGCGGGGCTCGTCGTCGGCCTGCTGGTCGCGGCCGGGTGGTTCGCCACCGGCTATCTCGGCGCCGACGATTTCAACCCGACGCCGGTGACGTCACTCACCTTCGTCGCGCCGATCGCCGACACGCTGCAATATGTGATGCTGTCGACCGGACTGACCCTGAACTTCGGCATTGCCACCGTGGCCGGCGTATTCGCCGGAAGTTGCGTGACGGCACTGGCGACGCGCCGCTTTCACTGGGAAGGTTTTTCGTCGCCACGCCACATTCTGCGTTCAGCCGGCGGTGCGGCGCTGATGGGCGCCGGTGGCGCGATGGCCTATGGCTGTTCGATCGGGCAGGGCCTGACGGGCCTCTCGACGCTGGCGCTGGCGTCATTCGTGGCCGTCGCCGGAATTTTGCTGGGCACGGCCGCGGGACTGCGTGGCGTGCTTCGCGTTCAGCCGTTGGTTTCGGCGCAGGACGCCCGGTCGGGCCCGCTGACGTGAGGTCGCCGGCCGCGCGCCCGCTTGCCTGATCGTCAATCCGCCGCGCGCGTCACGATATGGATCTCCGAGGTCAGGGTGCGATGCACCGGGCACTTGTCGGCGATCTCCATCAATTTCTTGCGCTGCTCGGCGTCCAGCGCGCCCTCCATGGTGATGACCCGGTCGAACTGGTCGAGCATCCCGGCCTTGGTTTCGCATTCGGCGCAATCTTCCGCGTGGATCTTGCTGTGGTTCAGCGTCACCGTCACGCGCTCCAGCGGCAGCGATTTGCGCTCGGCATAGAGGCGCATGGTCATCGAGGTGCAGGCGCCAAGGCCGGCCAGCACGAAATCATACGGTCCGGGTCCGGTGTCCTCGCCGCCGGCGGCAACCGGCTCATCGGCCAGCAGGTGATGCGGCCCGATCGAAACGGTCTGCTGGAATTTGCTGTTGCGGGTTTCGCGGACCACAACGCTGCGCGGCGCCGCACCGCGATCGACGGCTGGCTCCGATATGACGGGATCGAGGTAGCGCTCGGCCCAGGCGGCGATGACATCGGCGACATAGGAAGCATCCCGCTTGCCGGTCAAGAGATGATCGGCGTCCGCCAGCGACACAAAACTCTTGGGATGCTTTGCGGCGAGGAAGATATCCGTAGCGTTGTCGATGCCGACGGTGTCGTCGGTCGGCGCGTGCATGATCAGCAACGCCTTGTGCAGCGTTGCGACATGCGCCATCAGGCCGTGATGGGCGATGTCGTCGAGGAATTCGCTCGAGATATGGAATGGCCGGCCGGCGAGCGAGACTTCGACCTTGCCGTGCTTGCGGATGTCGTCGATGCGATCCCTGAACAGGCCGGTGACGTGGGCGGGATCGGAGGGCGCGGCGATGGTGACGACGGCCCTGGCATCCGGAATTTGCACCGCGGCGGCCAGAATGGCGGCGCCGCCGAGACTATGCCCGATCAGGATCGTTGGAGCCTTGCGGGTTTCACGCAGATGGTCGGCGGCCCGCACGAGATCGGCGACGTTCGACGAGAACGTGGAATTAGCAAAGTCGCCTTCGCTGGAGCCGAGGCCCGTGAAATCGAACCGCAGCACCGCGATGCCTTTTGCCGCCAGCGCCACCGCGATGCGCTTGGCCGCCAGCACATCCTTGCCGCAGGTAAAACAATGCGCGAACAGCGCATAGGCCAGCGGCTCCCGCTCGGGCAGGTCAAGCGAGGCCGCAAGCTGGTGGCTGCCTTCACCCGTGAATTGGAAACGTTCAGTCGGCATCGTTGGCCTCCATGGTGACGGTCTTCACCTCTCCCATAGGGAGAGCATAGGCGGCCTGCGGCCGCCGTCCTTAGAATAGAACGCCAATGCTGCGCATTGGCTATCGCGAAGCGCCGGGTGAGAGGTTACGGCCTATCGATAGTCCGTAACCCCTCACCCGAATTTCTCGCTACGCTCGAAATTCGACCTCTCCCAAAGGGAGAGGTGACGTAAACTCCGGCACCCAAGCTAGTCGCCGGAATAGCGCTGTTCCTGCCACGGATCGCCGCGGTTGTGATAACCGCGAACTTCCCAGTAGCCGGGCTTATCCTCGGCGAGGAATTCGATGCTCTGCAGCCATTTTGCGCTTTTCCAGAAATACAGATGCGGCACCACCAGCCGCACCGGGCCGCCATGTTCCTGCTCCAGCGGCGCGCCCGACCAGGCGTGCGCGAGCAGGGCGTCTTCGGCGGCAAAATCTTCCAGTGCCAGATTGGTGGTGTAGCCGTCATGGGAATGCAGCACCACGTGGCGCGCTACGTCGCGCGGCTGGCAGGCCATCAGCAGATCGCGGGTCGCGAGCCCCTCCCACTGGTTGTCGTAGCGCGACCATGTCGTCACGCAGTGGATGTCTGAAATGAATTTCGTCTGCGGCTGCGCCGTGAACTGCGCAAAGTCCCAAAAAATCGGATGCTCGACCGCGCCATAGACGTCGAGGCGCCAGCGCTCGCGGGAAATGTTCGGCGTCAGGCCGAGATCGAGGGTGGGCCAGTCCTTGGTCAGATGCTGTCCCGGCGGCAGGCGCTGTTCTTCGGGGCGCGAGGTTTTTCCGATAAGGAAGCGGCCTTCGCGCGCCCAGCGCTGCTTGCTGCGCGTCAGTTTTGAAGTCGGCGGTTCGTCGCTGTTGTCGGCCATATCTCAAGCATCTTTATTCGTGACGGTGCATCGCCGATTCGTGCTTGGTGTCGCGCATCGTCGCGTAGATGATCAGCGACAGACATATCATGCCGCTGAGATAATAATAGAACCAGTCTTCGTGTCCGAGCGACTTGAAATAGAGCGCGACCGCGGGCGCGGTGCCGCCGAACACGGATACCGTAATCGCGTAGGGCAGGCCGACACCGAGCGCGCGCACATTGGTCGGGAACAATTCGGCCTTCACGATGGCGTTGATCGAGGTGTAACCGGCGACGAAAATCCAGGCCGCGCAAATCAGCAGGAAGGCGGTGAAGGGTGACTTGGTCTCCTTCAGCGTGGTCAGGATCGGGATCGTCGCCAGCGTGCCGGCGACGCCGAAAAAGATCAGCAGCGGCTTGCGGCCGATGCGGTCGCTCAATGCGCCGTAGAGCGGCTGCAGCAAGGTCGCAAAGATCAGCGAACCGAAGATGACAAAGGTGGTCTGGTCTTCGGTGAGGCCGACCGACAATTTCACGAAAGTCTGCATATAGGTCGTGAAGGTATAGAACGCCGCGGTGCCGCCGGCGGTGAGGCCGACCACCAGCAATAGCTCGCGCGGATATTTCAAGAGGCCGCGGATCGAGCCGGTCGGTTTTGCAAGCTTTTTGGCTTCGACGAACGCCTCGGTCTCATGCAGATTGCGTCGCATCACCGCGGCGAAAACGGCAAGCCCGGCACCGATCACAAACGGTATCCGCCAGCCCCACGCCTTCAATTCCTCCGGCGTCAAGAACACCTTTTGCAGCAGCAGCAAGACGATGATCGCGGTGAGCTGGCCGCCGATCAGCGTGACGTATTGAAAGCTCGAATAGAAGCCGCGATGGTTGGCATCGGCGACTTCGCTGAGATAGGTCGCGCTGGCGCCGTATTCGCCGCCGAGGCTGAGACCCTCGATAATTCGCGCGGCCGCGAGAATCGCCGGCGCGGCGAGGCCGATCGAGGCATAGGTCGGCGTCACCGCGATGATCAGCGAGCCGAAGCACATGCAGACCACCGACAGCGTCAGCGACAGCCGCCGGCCGTAGCGGTCGGCGATGAAACCGAACAGCCAGCCGCCGAGCGGCCGCATCAGGAAAGTCGCGGCGAACAGCACGGCCGCGTTGAGCTGCTGCACCACCGGGTCGCTGTTCGGAAAAAACGCCGGCGCGAAGTAAAGCGCGAACGCCGTATAGGCGTAGAAATCATACCATTCGACGAGATTGCCGACCGAGCCGATGAAGATCGCCTTGATCCGGCGTTCCACGTCGGCGAGATCGAGATGATCGGGCACCGGCCTCAGGGCTTGATCTGTCACGTCCGGCCTCCAGCAACAATGAAGGCAGCTTGTTAGCAGACTTCAGCCCGCCTTTCCAAACAGCATCGGAAGCTGGCGCGGTCCGCGCACGGTGCCTTCCGACCAGGTGACCTGGCCCGCCGGATCCAGCCTGAAATCGGGAATCCGCTTCAGCCATTCCTCGATGGCGACCGTCATTTCCATGCGCGCGAGATTGGAGCCGACGCAGCGGTGAATGCCGAGGCCAAAGGCGGCGTGGCGATTCTCCTTGCGGTCGATCACGACCTTGTCGGCGTCGGGGAACATGGCTGGATCGCGGTTGGCGGCGGGAAACGACAGCAGCACCATGTTGCCGGGTTTTACGGGGCAGCCGCTGACCACGGTCTCCTTCATCACCTCGCGGGCCATCGTGACCGGCGAATAGGCCCGCAGCAATTCCTCGACCGCGGTCGGCATCAGTTCCGGTTCCGCGATCAGACGCGCGCGATCCGCGGGCGTTTTCGCCAGATGCCACAGCGAAGATCCGATCGCGCTCCAGGTGGTGTCGATGCCCGCGATCAGCAATAGCCGCAGCGAGCCCAGCACATGCGAGTCGGACAAGGGCTGACCGCTCTTGTCTTTGGCGTTCATCAGCGTCGAAATCAGATCGTCAGTCGGCTGCTTCTTGCGTTGTTCGATATGGCCTGCGAAATATTCGGTCATCTCGTGGACCGCGCGCATCAGAACGTCATCATTCTTGATGCCCAGTTCAAGAATTTCGTGGATCCATTTGATGAAATGGTCGCTGTCCTTTTCCGGGATGCCGAGCATGTGGGCGATCGCGCGAACCGGAACGTGTTTGGTGTAGCGCGCCGCCGCGTCGCATTTTCCTTCCGTAATGAATTCGTCGATCAGCTCATTGCAGATCGCGCGAACCCGCGGCTCCAGCTTCTTCATGGCGTCGGGCGTGAACGGCGGCAGTAGTAACTGTTTGGCGGGCTTGTGTACCGGCGGGTCGGATGTGATCGGTGGCGCCGATGCAGTCGCTTCCGGCCGGACGTCGCGCACGATGACGCGGCGCGAGGAAAAATGTTCGGTGTCGTAGGCGATCTGCTTGACCGCTTCATACGTGGTCGGCAGGTAGCAGCCGAGAAAGCGCTTGGTGTGAACCACCGGGCATTCCGCCCGCAACTCGTCCCAGATCGGAAACGGGTTTTCGGTCCAGCGCGGGTCGGTATGGTCGAAATCGTGAACCCAATCGGTGACGGGCGGATGTTCGGGCATTAAGGGGACTGGATCGGACATCAGGGCGAAATCCTCTGGTTCATTCGCTTAAGTCTTGTTGCCGAAATTATCGGCCGAGCGGGAAACGGACTATTCCTCGGTCACCTCGATCGCGATCTCCGGACAATTGGTTTGTGCCAGCCACGCCTTGTCCTCGAGCCCCGCGGGCACGGTGCCGTCGCCGATCTCATGCGCGTTGCCGAATTCGTCGAGCTCGAACAGTTCGGGCGCCAGCGATTTGCAGCGGGCGTGTCCCTGACACTTGTCTTGATCGACGTGCAGCCTCAATTTGGGGGATTTCGACATTCGACCAGACTCCCTTGGTATCGCCGCTTGCGAGCGCTGTGTGGTTACGGCGGCAATCGCGCATGGCTTCGCGATTCGACCCCTCGCGATGGCGCGTTGTTTTTGTTGTTGTGAATTATAGGCATGACTATAATATAGCCGTCAATACAAATTTGGATGATCGCGTGGCGGTGGATTGGCAATCGACAGACTGGCTCACCGTTCGGGACCTTCCCGGCATTTTGCCGACGCAGCAGCGCCGCAGCCAGGAAACCACGGTCGCGCTGCTGGAAGCCGCCGCGGCGATGTTGCGCGAGCGCTCGCTCGACGAGCTCTCGATCGAGGATTTGTGCAGGCGCGTCGGCGTAACGATCGGCGCCTTCTACGGCCGGTTCGAAAGCAAGGATGCCTTCTTTAGCGCGCTGATGTCGCTCGCGGCACGGAAGGCGCTGGCCGCCGTCCGCGCGGCGGTAGCCGATCAGGACAATCCGGGTACGGGATTGGAAGAGGCGTGTCGAAGGGTCGTCGAAGTCGCCGTCGATGTCGTGCGCCGCAACGTCGGTGTCGTCCGCGCGGCCGCGCAATATGAAAGCATCTATCCGGAGCGATGGGGAACGATCCGCGCCACCGGAACCGGCATGGTCGAACTCGCCACGCCGCTCTTGCTTGCGCGGATGGGCCGCGGCCGGATTCCGGCGAAGACGCGGAGCATCGGCTTCGCGTTTCAGATGATGTTCGGCACGTTGTGCAACGCGGTCCTGCACAAGCCGAAACTTGTCTCGCTCGACGAACCGGAAATGGTCGACCGTCTTGCGCTGACGATGTTCCTCCAGTTGAAGCACGAAGCCCGGGCGGAAAGGCCGGCGAAATAGCCGCAGCCGAGAACGTGCCGGGCTATTTGACTCTTGGATCGATCGGCGTCGTGCCGCGTACGCCCAGAATATCCTCCAGCAGCTTGGCGCCGGCGAGAAGCTGGGCCTCGCCGCGCGGAGCCGCCACCATCTGGAGTCCGATCGGCAGTCCCGACGCGGTGAAGCCGCACGGCAACGACAACGCCGGGCAGCATACCAGCGTGATCGCATAGACGATGGCGAGCCACTCGACATAGTTGTCGAACTTCTGGCCGGCGCATTCGGCGACATAGCGGTTCTCGATCGGAAACGGCGCGACGATGGTCGCTGGCGCCAGCAGCAGGTCGTATGTCTTGAAAAACTCGAGCGTGCGCGCGGCCATCGCGACGCGCTGGCCTTCGGCCCGCTCGAGCTGCTCGACCGTCAGCTTGAGGCCTTCCTCGACGTTCCAGATAACCTCCGGCTTGAGCAGATCGCGTTTTGTCCGCAGCAGCGCCGCCTTGCTGATCGCGAAATCGAAGGCGCGCAGCACCTGGAAACATTCATGGGCCTCGCGCAGGTCCGGATGCGCCTCCTCGACGATGGCGCCGGCCTCGGCAAAACGCGAAGCCGCCTTCCGGGTGATGGCGGCGACTTCGGGATCGACCGGGGTGATGCCGAGATCGGGCGAATAGGCGACGCGTTTCGGCTTCTTGCCGGAGCGCGCGGCAGACAGGAACGAGACCGGCAATGGGGGCAGCGACAACGGATCGGCCGGATGCTCGCCGCTCATGGCATCGAGCAGCAGCGCCAGGTCCTCGACATTGCGCGCCATCGGGCCATGCACGGTCAGATTGCGATCGATCTTGAAAGTGGGCGTATGGGCGACGCGGCCGATGCTCGGCCGCAGGCCGACGACGCCGCAGAAGCTCGCGGGGTTGCGCAGCGAGCCGCCCATGTCGGTGCCATGCGCGAGCCACGCCGTGCCGGTTGCGAGCGCGGCAGCGGCACCCCCGGAGGAGCCGGCGGCGGATCGCGACAGATCCCAGGGGTTGAGCGTTGCGCCGAACACTTCGTTGAAAGTATTGGCGCCGGCGCCGAATTCAGGGGTATTCGATTTGGCGTAGATCACGGCGCCGTTATTTTCGAGATGTTCGACCACGACATCAGATTGTGTGGCGATCCTGTCTTTGTAGATCGGCGAGCCCTGCGTGGTCTTTACGCCCGCGACATTGGTGAGGTCCTTGATCGGCACCGGCATGCCCGCCAGCAGGCCGCGATCGCCGAGCGGCTTCTTCATCAGCGCCTCGGCATGGGCTCGGGCGCGGTCGAAACACAGCGTCGGCAGAGCGTTCACTTTGCCGTCAACCTCGGCGATCCGCTGCTCCAGTGCGTCGAGCAGATCGAGCGGCGTGACTTCGCCCTTGTTGAGTTTATCGACAATGGTGCACGCCGTCGCCCGCACCAACCCTTGATCAAATGCCACGAGTGTCTCTCCCATCGTCCCGCTTCTCGATAGCCGATTGTGTAGCCGTGTAAAACAGTTTCCGGCAAAGTGGAAACAAGGTAGAGCAGTGCGCCGGAATTGGAGATTCTTGGGATGAGTACGCCGTTCGATGCACCTGACTGGCGCAGGTTGAGCCAGCAGGATCGTGACCTCGGCCTCAACAATGGCGTCGCCGTGGCCGGAAGCGGCGACATGGTCGCGGGCTGGGAACGGCGTTCGGCGGAAATGCGGGCGCGGGATTCCGATCACCTCGACCTCAGATACGGCCCGCGCGAGCGCAACCGGATCGATTTTTTCAAGGCTGCAGAGAAAGCGCCGACGGTTCTGTTCATTCACGGCGGCTACTGGCAGATGCGAGCCAAGGAAGTTTTTGCGATATTTGCCGCTGGCCCGCTGGCGCATGGCATCAACGTCGCAATGATCGGCTACACGCTCGCCCCGGATGCGACGCTCGATGAGATTGTCGCCGAAATCCACCAGGGCCTGGATTTTCTTGCGGCGAAATTGCCCGCGCTCGGCGGCGACGCGAGCCGGATCGTGGTGTCCGGCTGGTCCGCGGGCGGGCATCTGGCCTCGATGGCGCTGTCGCATCGCCGCGTCAAGGCGGGGATAGCGATCAGTGGGATCTACGATCTCGAGCCGATCCGCCACAGCTATCTCAACGTCAAGCTCGGGCTCGATGAAGCGATGTCCCGGCGCAATTCGCCGGTCATGCAGCCCGGCGGCGCGATGAAACCGCTGGCGCTGGTCGCCGGAGCCGCGGAGCTGCCGTTGCTGCGCAGGCAGACCGCGGATTTCGCGTGCCACCGGGCCAAATATGGATTGCCGGTGACTTACGAAGAGATCCCCGGCGCCGACCACTTTACCATCATGCACGAGATGATGTCGCCGACCGGGCGGATCACGGCGTTGATCAGAGAGCTTGTTTGAGCGAGTCTAACTGCGTTTCCCGGATGCTGCGCAGCGCACTCGGGTCCGCGCTCCGTGCGGCCCGAGCACAGGCTCCGCGGTGCGCTGCTGATCCGGGATCATCACGGATGCCGGCATTCGTATTGGTCCCGGCTCTGCGGAGCAGCGTAAGTACGCCGCACCGCGTCCGGGACACGAGTTCTAACCCCACCCCGCGCTGATGCCGCCGTCGACCGTGTAGATCACCCCTGACGTATAACCGGAGCGGTCGGAGGCCAGGAACGCCATCAGGTCGCCGATCTCTCGCGCATGCGCGGGACGGCCGAGCGGCAGGCCCTTTTGAAACTCGGTGTAGCGGCTCTCGTCATCGAACTGGTTTTTGGCGCGGGTCTTGAGCAGGGTGATGTGGCGGTCGGTGCCGACCGGGCCGGGATTGATGCCGACCACCCGAATGTTGTCGGCGAGGCTCTTGCCGCCGAGCGCGCGGGTGAATGCCATGATCGCGGCATTGCCGGCGCTGCCGCAGATATAATTGGCGTCGAACCTTTCGCCGGCGGCGCCGATGTCGTTGACGATGACGCCGTGGCCACGCGCTTTCATCGCCGCGTAGATCGCGCGGGTGAGATTGATGTAGCCGAACACCTTCAGGTCCCAGGCGTGACGCCAGGTCGCTTCGTCGATCTTGTCGATCGAGCCGCCGGGAATGTCGCCGGCATTGTTGACGAGGATGTCGATGTCGGAAGCATCCTTCGCAAGTCTTGCCAGATCCTCCGGTTTGCGCAGGTCAACGACATGGGTGGTGGCGTCGATTTGATGGGCCGATCGCAAACGCTCGGCGAGCGCCTTCAATTGATCGCCGCTGCGGGCGGCAAGGCGGAGATGACAGCCTTCCTCGGCAAAGGCCTCGGCGGCGGCCGCGCTAATGCCCTTGGAGGCGCCGGTGATCAGGACGCGCTTGCCGCGCAGATGGAGATCCATGGGATTTGCTCTCTTGATGGGGAGACGTCTGATTGGGTCGTCGGTGAACTTCAACTGTTAGGCCGCTGCCACAGAAACCGTCAACATTGCAGTGCAGCGTTGCACCATGGCAAACTTTGGTCCATTGCAATCCGATCAAATAACCGGCGCTGCCGGCCCGGCAGGGCACAAGGAATCTCTCGATGAGCAACGAAAAAAAGCAATACCGGATCGCGGTCATTCCAGGCGACGGCATCGGCAAGGAAGTGGTGCCGGAAGGACTGCGCGTGCTGGAGCAGGCCGCAAAGAAGCATGGCGTCAGCTTGCATTTCGACCATTTCGATTTCGCGTCCTGGGATTATTACGAAAAGCACGGCGAGATGATGCCGGAGGACTGGAAGGCGAAAATCGGCAAACACGACGCGATCTATTTCGGCGCGGTCGGCTGGCCGGCGAAGATTCCCGATCACATTTCCTTGTGGGGTTCGCTGATAAAGTTTCGCCGGGAATTCGACCAGTACGTCAATCTCCGCCCGGTGCGGCTGATGCCGGGCGTGCCGTCGCCGCTGGCCAACCGAAAACCCGGCGATATCGATTTCTGGGTGGTGCGCGAAAACACCGAAGGCGAATATTCCTCCGTCGGCGGGCGGATGTTTCCCGATACCGACCGCGAATTCGTCACGCAACAGACCGTGATGACCCGGATCGGCGTCGATCGCATCCTGAAGTTCGCGTTCGAGCTGGCGCAATCGCGGCCGAAGAAGCACCTGACCTCGGCGACCAAGTCCAACGGCATTTCGATCACCATGCCGTATTGGGACGAACGCGTCGAGGCGATGGCCAAGAAATACCCTGCGGTGAAGTGGGACAAATATCACATCGACATTCTCACCGCGAATTTCGTGCTGCATCCGGACTGGTTCGACGTCGTGGTCGGCTCCAACCTGTTCGGCGACATCCTCTCGGATCTCGGACCTGCCTGCACCGGCACCATCGGCATCGCGCCGTCAGGCAATATCAATCCGGAAGGGCATTTCCCCTCGGTGTTCGAGCCGGTGCATGGCTCGGCGCCCGATATCGCGGGGCAGGGCATCGCCAACCCGATCGGCATGATCTGGTCCGGCGCGATGATGCTGGAACACCTCGGCGAGAAGCAGGCGGCGGCCTCGATCGTGGCAGCGATCGAGCGCACGCTCGGCGAACGCACGCTGCGCACGAGAGATCTCGGCGGCAATGCCGACACCACTGCGTGTGGCAAGGCCGTGGCTGAAATGGTGGAGTAGGGATTCTTCCCTTCTCCCCTTGTGGGAGAAGGTGGCGCGGACGAAGTCCGTGCCGGATGAGGGGTTGGAGTCTATCGATAGACTGTGACCCCTCACCCGTCACGAACGCGCTTCGCGCGTCCGCGCCACCCTCTCCCACAAGGGGAGAGGGGAAGAAAGACGGCGTTACTTTAGCCCCCCACAATCCTTCGGCAATGCTGCCACGCGGCCTCGATCAGATTCTCGCTTGCCTCGGGCGTGCGGAACGCTGAATGCGCGGACAGCGTCACGTTGGGCAGTTTCGTCAAGCGGTGATCCGCCGGCAGCGGCTCGATGTTGAAGACGTCGAGCCCGGCATGCCTGATCTGGCCGGACTGCAGCGCCTCGATCATCGCGTCCTCGTCGACCAGCGCGCCGC
>WNFH01002580.1_pt1 | contig 12712 bp, 12 predicted proteins | sample 5400411 | NCBI WGS metagenome assembly WNFH01 (sample SAMN13153347, study PRJNA577476) | soil metagenome | isolation source: 200 cm saprolite under Douglas fir tree site 2 hole 3 | place: USA:California | collected 2015-04-18
CTGGACAAGGGAGGAGGTTGGGATGAAGCACAACCAGCTCAATACTGACGTCGCGGCGATCCGCCGGGCTTATGGACAGTTTCTCGACAAGGGAGAGGTCGCAAAAGGTTTGGTCCCGGATTTCATCGAGCGTTCGTGGCGACGTAGCGCCGCGTTCGATGTGCCGAGCGACCGCATTCACGAAGTCGGGCGGGTCACCGATGCGGACCTGCGGCGGGTGGCCAATCAGTACGGAAGCCTGATCAATCTCGCCGCCCCGGTCATGGAGAACCTCCATCACCAACTGATGGGCACAGGCAGTGTCGTCGTCCTTTGCGCCGGCGACGGCCTCATCTTGCATTCGATGGGCGATCCGGACTTCCTCCCTAAGGCCGAGCAAGTCGCCCTCAAACCGGGCGTCTCCTGGGCTGAACAGCAGAAAGGCACCAATGCCATCGGTACTGCCATCGTCGAGCGCGAGCCGGTGGTGGTCTACGCCGCGCAACACTATATCCGGGCAAACCACTTCTTGGCCTGCTCCGCGACACCGGTGCTCGATCCGTACGGCGATGCGGTTGGGGTGCTCGATATTACCTGCGATTACCGCTGCCACCAGCGCCACACCATCGCGCTGGTGGAGATGGCGGTGCGCGTTATCGAGCGGCAGATGTTCCAGCTTCGGTTTTGTCGCGACTTCGTATTCAACGTTCACCCGAAGCGGAATTACCTGGGGAGCCCGTTCGATGTGCAGGTGGCGTTCTCGGCGGGCGGGGATTACCTGGCGGCTACGCCGGCAACGTGCAATCAGATCGGCATCCGGCCGGGCGCTTTCCGCGGCCGCTTCGATGACCTGTTCGCGGCGCCGTTCGAGCAGGTGCTGAATAAACTCGGCGCGGTCTCGCCGCCGGTTATGGAGGTGCATCTACAGCACAGCGGCATGCCGGTCTACTTGCAACTGGCGCAGCCCACGGTGGCATGGAAAGCACGTCACCGCCTGTCGCTGGAGCCGTCGACCGCTTCGCGCGGGCTCACCGCATCGTCGTCCGCGGAAAACCTGGCACAAATCGAGTTGCAGGCCATCGAGGAAACGATACGCCGGCACAACGGCAACATCTCCGCCGCCGCGCGGCAGCTCAACGTGAGCCGCACCACGCTTTACCGCAGGCGCAAGCTTTCTTCCGCCACGACTACCGAAATAAAAAAAGGTTAGCCTCGCGCGCATCACAAGCAGGAAAAAGTAGTACGGGACTGAAGCGTTTTCATGCACCGGCCTACCTATGAACCTCAACTTGGCTGAGGTGCGATGGTGATGTTGAGGTCATGTTTAGAAGCAAGTATTTGTAGGGTGGGCTGCGCCCACTGTACGCGGCTTCGGTCACCGTCCAATGGTGGGCGCAGCCCACCCTACGAGCACTACTGGTTCATGGGCTCAATTCGCGACCGTTGCTCGGTCGTCGGGTCTACCCATGAACCTGCGGCCGGAGGCCGCACCGGCTTTCCCTCTCCCACCGGGAGAAGGCGATCCGAAGGGCCGGGTGAGGGAGAGACCGCCCGGTTCATGGGCACAATTCGTGGCAGAAACGCGGCCAGGCGGTCTCTCCCCGACGGTCTTAGCCGCCATTTAGTCTTGCGCCAGCACGATCGCGGCAATCCTGACCCATTCTGTAACAGTTGTCCAAATCTGCAACAGTCGTATCCGATCATTCTTGAAAAGTGATTGACTCTTATGAAGGCTCTGTGTTTGTATAACTAAGTGCGCACGTTCGGTAAGATTTTTTCCGGGAATGCTGAAAATGTGTATGTCGTTACGGTGAAGAGAGCAGATTCGTTGGGGCCGTGAGGCAAAGCAGCACTCTTATTCAACTCAAACACTACTCAAACACTATAAGTAAGAAGGAGGAGGCATGAGAGTTCATTTTCGTTACTTGATAGTACCGTTGGCGTTGGTCGCCGCCGCAAGCGTGACCCTAGCCAACTCGGACGTGGAAAAACTCACGGCAAATCCGAACAACTGGGCAATGCAGGCTGGTGATATGTACAACCAGCGCTATAGCAAGCTCAACCAGGTCAACGCCGGCAACGTCAACAAGCTGCAAGTCGCCTGGTTGTTTTCTACCGGGGTATTGCGCGGTCACGAAGGTTCGCCGCTGGTGATCGGCGACACGATGTACATCCACGCGCCGTTCCCCAACAAGATCTTCGCGGTCGACCTCAACACCCAAAAGATCAAGTGGAAGTACGAACCCAAGCAGGATCCGGCGGTCATTCCGCAGATGTGCTGCGATACGGTCAACCGCGGGCTGGCGTACGCGGAAGGCAAGCTGTTCCTGCAGCAGGCCGACAGCATGCTGGTGGCATTCGATGCCGAGACCGGCAAGATTCTCTGGTCGGTGAAGAACGGCGATCCGAGCGTGGGCGCGGTCAACACCAACGCGCCGCATGTGTTCAAAGACAAGGTCATCACCGGGATCTCGGGCGGTGAGTGGGGGGTGCGCGGCTTTATCTCGGCCTACGACATCAACACCGGCAAGATGGTGTGGCGCGGCTACAGCACCGGTCCGGACGCCGAGATGCTGATCGACCCGAACACCACCACCGCCTGGAAGGATGGCAGCGTGCAGCCGGTGGGGCCGAACTCGTCGCTCAGCACCTGGAAGGAAGACCAGTGGAAGATCGGCGGTGGCACCACCTGGGGCTGGTACAGCTACGACAAGCAACTGAACCTGCTCTATTACGGCTCCGGCAACCCGAGCACCTGGAACCCGGCGCAGCGCCCCGGCGACAACAAGTGGAGCATGAGCGTCTGGGCGCGTGACGTCGATACCGGCAAGGTGAAGTGGGTCTATCAGATGACGCCGTACGATGAGTGGGATTTCGACGGCATCAATGAGATGATCCTCGCCGATATCCCGGTCAAGGGCAAGATGACCAAGGCCTTGGTGCACTTCGACCGCAACGGCTTCGGCTATACCCTTGACCGCGTGACCGGTGCCCTGCTGGTGGCGCAGAAGTTCGACCCGGCGGTGAACTGGGCAACCCACGTGGACATGAAGTCCGGCCGTCCGCAAGTGGTGTCCAAGTACTCCACCGCGCAAAACGGGCCCGAGGTCAACACCAAGGGTGTCTGCCCCGCGGCGCTGGGGTCGAAGGACGAGCAGCCCGCCGCGTTCTCGCCGAAGACCAAACTGTTCTACGTGCCCACCAACCATGTGTGTATGGATTACGAGCCGTTCAAGGTCGACTACATCGCCGGCCAGCCCTACGTGGGCGCCACATTATCCATGTATCCCGCCCCTGGCGGTAAGGATATGGGCAACTTCATCGCCTGGGATGCGAGCAGCGGCAAAATCGTGTGGTCGAAGCCCGAGAAATTCTCGGTGTGGAGCGGCGCGCTCGCTACCGCCGGGGATATCGTGTTCTACGGAACCCTCGAGGGTTATCTGAAGGCGGTAAACATCACGGACGGCAAGGAACTCTGGAAGTTCAAAACCCCATCCGGGATCATCGGCAACGTCTTCACCTACGAGCACAAGGGCAAGCAGTATGTCGGCGTGTACTCGGGCATTGGCGGCTGGGCCGGTATCGGCATGGCGGCGGGCCTGGAGAAAGACACCGACGGTCTGGGTGCGGTGGGCGGCTATCGAGAACTCAACCAGTACACGGATCTCGGCGGTTCGCTGACCATATTCACCTTGCCTGGGCCGGTAACTCCGTAGTTCTTATGCTCTCAAAGCAATGGCATCCCGCGACGCATACGCGGGATGCCATTTTGTTTGTGCATACCGTAAGGTTGATATGAAATGTACTTGGTTGGTCGCCTCCGCGTTAAGTGCGGCCACCGCGGCGGGATTTGCCCAGCAGGAGCAGAATGCTCCCGCGCAGTCGGAAAAAGACGGCGTCGTCAAGACCGATCTTTACACGGTCGTGGAGGGCTACAAGGTGGATCACGCGACGATGATGGGTTTCCGCGCCTGGCGTGCGGCGGCTTGCGATCGCTGTCACGGCGCCAATCAGCAGGGGTTGGTCGGGCCGTCTCTCATCGACAGCCTCAAAGTGCTGAGCAAGGACGACTTCAAGAAGACCGTCACCGAGGGCCGGCTCGAGAAAGGCATGGTAAGCTTCAAGACCAGCAAGATGGTGATGGAGAACCTCGACAACCTCTACGCTTATCTCAAGGGCCGCTCAGATGGCGTGATCATCCGCTCCAAGGTCGAGGAATTAAAGGAGTAGAATAATGTCGGCTTCCCACTGCCAGGTATTGTCGCACCGGTTACGCCACGCGGTCATGACCTGCAGCGTGGCGATCGCGGTTGTCTGCGGCGTACCCGCGGCGAAGATCTTCGCGGACGAGTCCGCAGGGGACGCACGTAAGGCACTGCGTGTGTGCGCCGATCCCAACAATCTGCCTTTCTCCAACGAGAAGGGGGAGGGTTACGAAAACAAGATCGCCGAGCTGTTCGCGCGCGAGCTGGGCCTGCCGCTCAAGTACTACTTCTTGTCGCAGCGCTTCAACTTTGTGCGCAACACACTCCGGTTTAAGCTTCCCGGGGAGGATTATCGCTGCGACATCATGATGGGCGTGCCGGTCGGCTTCGACCAGGTTTCAGTCACCAAACCCTACTTTCGGTCCACGTACGCATTGGTGTACGTGAAAGGTCGAAAGTTGGACCAGGTAGCGTCGGTGGCGGACCTTTTCAAGCTTGACGCAAACACGATGAAGACTTTCCGGATTGGGGTCTATGACCGCTCACCCGCGTCGGAGTGGCTCGCGAAACACAGCCTCCTGGAACACGGTGTGCCGTATCGGATGATGAACGCGCGCCCGGATTTCTATCCGGGAGAGATTCTGGAAAAGGATCTTGTGGAGGGCAAGATCGACGCAGCGATTGTGTGGGGCCCGGTAGCGGGCTACTCGGCGACGCGGATCAAGTCCCAGGAGCTGGTGGTCATCCCGATGAAGTCCGAACCGGGGGTGAAGTTCGATTACCAGATGGCGATGGGCGTGCGCTACGGCGAACCGAAGTGGAAGGCGCAGATCGAACAGTTGATCGAGCGCAATGGATCGCAGATCGTGGCGGTACTGCGCGGCTTTGGCGCGCCGCTGATCGACGACAGCGGCGAACTCCTGCAAGGAAAGGTCAACAGATGAAGGCAGCTTGGTCTCGAGGCGGTCAGATTGACCTGCGACTTGCCGTGCTGCTGGGAAAAAAAATTGCACGTCCGGAAAGCAAGACGAAGAGGACCGAAAAGTGACACGTGCTGCGCTGATCGCCGCCGCGTCGGCTCTTGGTTGGGGCGTGGCGCTTGCCAACGACTTCCGAACCGCCGACCGGGTGCAATACGTATTCGAGTGCATGCGTGAGCGGTCGGATAGGCCGCACTATGAAATGGTATACAAGTGCTCATGTGCCATCGATGCGATAGCGGCGCAAATACCCTACGACGAATATGTCGAGTTGTGGACGGCCGCGCGCGGGATCAGCATCGCCGGTGAGCGCGGGGCGGAACTACGTGATGCGCAAGTCTCGCGCGACATGGCGAAGAAGTTTCGCAATGTAGAGGATAAGGCGAAGGAAAAATGTTTCCTCAAGTAGTGCGGCGCCATCGCTATGTGTAGTGCATATTTTGGTTAGCGGCCTGCTCGCCCAGTCCCGCGCCCGGACGGAATTTGTAATCATTCAATCAAGAAATTTAAGACAGGAGTGGGTCTATGGATATTCGCGCAGCTGTAGCACATAAAGCCGGCGTACCCCTGACGATAGAAACGGTGCGCCTCGACGGCCCAAAAGCCGGTGAAGTATTGGTGGAGGTTAAGGCGACCGGCATCTGTCACACGGACGCCTACACTTTATCCGGTGCCGACGCGGAAGGCTTGTTTCCGGCAATTCTCGGTCACGAGGGCGCCGGGATCGTGGTCGAAGTCGGCCCAGGCGTGACCAGCCTGAAGAAGGGCGATCACGTTATTCCGCTATACACGCCCGAATGCCGGCAGTGTGAGTATTGCCTGAGTCGTAAGACGAATTTATGCCAGGCAATCCGGACGACCCAGGGGCAGGGGGTGATGCCGGATGGCACTTCCCGTTTCTCGCTCGGCGGCCGGAAGATCCATCACTACATGGGTACTTCGACGTTCGCCAACTTTACCGTGGTGCCGGAAATCGCGCTCGCAAAGATTCGCGAGGACGCTCCGTTCGATAAGGTCTGCTATATCGGCTGTGGTGTCACCACCGGGCTCGGCGCCGTGATCAATACCGCGAAAGTCGAGCCCGGGGCCAATGTCGTGGTATTCGGCCTTGGCGGTATCGGCCTCAACGTGATTCAGGGCGCCCGCTTGGCCGGTGCGAACATGATCGTCGGGGTCGATCTCAATGCCAAGCGCGAAACGCTCGCGCGCAAGTTCGGCATGACCCACTTCGTCAACCCGAAGGAGGCCGGCTCCGATCTCGTCCAGCACCTGGTTAGCCTGACAAAAGGCGGTGCCGACTATAGCTTCGAGTGCATCGGCAATGTCGATGTCATGCGCCAGGCGCTGGAGTGCTGCCATAAGGGTTGGGGTGTCAGCGTGATCATCGGGGTGGCGGCCGCCGGCCAGGAGATCCGGACGCGCCCGTTCCAACTCGTGACCGGTCGTGTCTGGAAAGGCACGGCGTTCGGCGGCGCGCGCGGCCGCACCGAGGTGCCCAGGATCGTCGATTGGTATATGGACGGAAAGATCAACATCGACGATCTGATCACCCATACCTTGAAGCTCGAAGACATTAATAAGGGTTTCGACTTAATGCACGAGGGCAAGTCGATCCGGTCGGTCGTGGTTTTTTGACGTCAAGGCGGACGCGGTATCGCGGTGTTTATGTTTGCGGATATTTTTGCTGGGGAATGACAACTTAAGCTACCGGTCGCAACCCCAGCCTGCGCCGGTAGAGAGATAAAATCCAAGAGGAGAAATTATTATGAATAGTGCAGTCAAGATACATCCAGCGGTTGATGGTGGATTACAAAGCGCGTCACAGACCTTCGCGGGCGGGACGCTCCTGTGCGATTGCTCGGAGAACAAGGTCGCGGTGACGATCAAAGGGCAGAGCGCGCACAATCACGTGTGTGGCTGTACGAAGTGCTGGAAACCGAAAGGGGCGCTGTTCTCGCAGGTTGCGGTCGTAGCGCGTGAAAACCTCAGTGTAAAGGCGAACGGAGACAAACTTGCGGTTGTAGATGCCAAGGCAACTATTCAGCGGCATGCTTGCAAAAAGTGCGGTGTCCACATGTATGGCCGGATCGAGAACAAGGCCCATCCGTTCTACGGACTCGATTTTATTCACACGGAGCGATCGAACGAGAAGGGTTGGGCGCCTCCGGGATTCGCAGCATTTGTTTCGTCGATTATCGAGTCGGGTGCAAGCCCCGATAACATGGGTGCTGTCAGGGCAAGGTTGAAACAACTCGGGCTGGAGCCTTACGATTGCTTGTCCCCGCCCCTGATGGATGCTATCGCGACTCACACGGCCAAGGCCGCCGGCGTGCTGCCTAAGTGATGCAGCGCGCCGCAGCCTGACGATACGGTGGTATTTGGCTGGCGCCCATGCGGTGCCAGTTTTTTATCAAATGCTGAAAATAAGACGACTTGATGAGTGAAGATAATCAGCTCGCGCTTAGGCTGGCTTCGAAAATGACGGTTACGACTATTTCACAAAATAAGTGTTTCGGCGGCGTACAAGGTGTTTATTCCCATGCGTCGAACGAGACCGGCTGCGTCATGCGCTTCGGAGTGTTCCTGCCGCCGCAAGCGCAAAAAGCCCCGGTGCCGGTGCTCTACTGGTTATCCGGGCTGACCTGTACCGAGGAGAATTTTATTATTAAGACGGGCGCGCAACGCGTCGCGGCTGAACTAGGTTTAGCCGTCGTCGCGCCGGATACCAGTCCGCGCGGACTCGGGTTACCAGGCGAAGCGGATAGTTACGATTTCGGTCTCGGCGCCGGTTTTTATGTCGATGCCACGCAAGCGCCGTGGGCGCGCGGATATCGCATGTATTCCTACGTAAGCAAGGAATTGCCCCGGCAAATCGCTTCCGCGTTTCCTGTCGATCCGGCACGCGCCGGCGTTTTCGGCCATTCCATGGGCGGCCATGGCGCGCTCACCATCGCCTTTAAGAATCCGGCTTATTATAAATCCGTTTCTGCGTTCGCGCCGATCTCCTCGCCCATGCGTTGTCCTTGGGGACAGAAGGCGCTCGCCGGCTATTTGGGAACGGATCGCACGCAGTGGCGAGAGTATGACGCAACCGCGTTGATCGCGGATCGCGGCTGGAACGGCCCACGCCTGCTCGTCGATCAGGGCACGAACGACCAATTCCTGGAGAATCAATTAAAACCCGAGCTATTGAAGGAAGCTTGCGAGCAGCGCGGCGTGCCGCTCGCGCTGCGCATGCAAGACGGTTACGACCACAGTTACTTTTTCATCGCAAGTTTCATCGAAGACCACCTTAGATTCCATGCCGGCAACCTTGCCTGAATCACCAGTGATCCAGAATCGCGCTATGAATCGAATGCATGCAGTTTTCGTCCTTGCGGTGCTTGCCACCTCGGCGCGGCCGGCGTTGGCGGCGGACCTGACGGTCGAGCAGGTGCAGCAGATTCTTTCAACCCCGGAGCGTGAGGGCACCGCGGTACTCGCCGGGAAAGACCTCTCGCGCCTGGATTTGAGCCGACAGGATTTCCAGCGCGCGAACCTCGTCCGGACCAGCTTCTTCGCCAGCAAGCTGGTGCAATGCAATTTTTCCGGCGCGAACCTCTCCGGAGCCAACCTGAACGGGGCCTGGTTGATGGGGACGAACTTTTTGGGTGCCGATCTCTCCCGCGCAACACTGATGTCCATCGTGATCGTCGGTGGCGAGGTAACGGCTCGCCCGAGCTTCCGAAACGCGAACCTCTCCGGCGCGCGCATCATCGCGGAACTGGACGGCGCCGACCTGTCGCGCGCCAACCTGTCCGGGGCGCGCCTTGGCGTCGACATCAAGAATCAAGGGATGGGACAGATGCGCACCAACCTCACCAAGGCAAACCTTGAGGGCGCCGATCTTTCCAACGCCGATCTGAACCGGTCGCTGCTGCGGTTTGCAAACCTGAAGGGTGCAAACCTGCGCGGCGCCGATCTATTTCGAGCCGACCTTTCCGGCGCGGACCTGACCGGCGCGGATCTGACGGGGGCGAATCTGGAGGCAGCGAATATCGGCGGGACAATGTTCAAGGACGTACGCGGGCTGGATGCGGTGAAAGGCCTCGATCGTGCCGAACACCGTGACAGTGCGAAGTTCTAGTGTCGTATCCCATTAATTCGTAGATGATTCGAGCCCACCGCAATCCGACACATGGCTCCCTCATCCCCGACCCTTCTCCCGAAGGGAGAAGGGAGTTTGAACACAGTTGCTCTCCCTTTGGGAGAGACCCCACGACCGAGCGACGGTCGCGAATTGAGCCCATGAACCAGTAGTGCTCGTAGGGTGGGCTCCGCCCACCCTTGGATGGTGACCGAAGCCGCGTACGGTGGGCGCAGCCCACCGGACATTCACAACCCCCCCGCCTCACCTCCCGAAGGGAGAAGGAGTTTGAGTTTGAACCCCTTTCCATGAACCTGCGGCCGGAGGCCGTACCGACTTTCCCTCTCCCACCGGGAGAGGGTGGCCCGAAGGGCCGGGTGAGGGGAGAGCGAAGCGAGGGGGGCGAAGCCGGTTGGGGCGAGGGAAATCCTTTGCAGCAAGCGAGGGTGCGTTCTACGCACCAAACATTAATATTCTCATTCCCCATATTGCCCTCATCGATCGTCGTCTCATCAACCCCGCCAATCCTGCGGATACGCGCCCTTAATGACAAACCGGTGCAAGCTTGATTAAGGCCGGTCCTTCACCTGCTTGACATCATCGTGCTTGACCGGACTCCAATGGTTGTAATCGATATGTCTAAGAAAATCTTGCTCATCGCGGATGGCGTGCCGCCAGAAACGTCGCGCCTTGCCGGGAGAACTTGATCGTCGTGGGCACGGATTCCTCCTGGGGGTGGACATGGTTTTTGGGGAGTTTTCCGGCTAACCCGGTGCCGGACCGATTTCAAGAAAGCCTGTTGGTGTGCGGATTGTTGACAACGCTGTCCAGTTCGTGAAATCCTCTTACTATGGACTAGTAGGGGCTTTTCGGGAAAGGTCACTTATGCTGATTTCACTAGGAGGTCAAATGAAGAAAAGAAAAGAAGTCGCTATCAAAGCAGCTATCCTCGCTGTCGCCGCCGCTTTCGGCGCGCCGTCTCCGGTCGTGGCGGCCGGTCCGGTTACGTCTGACACGGAGGTTCAGCTCTATGGCCACCTCGATCTGTCGGTCGACGATGCGACCAAGGGCATTGCGGGAAGAAATAATTCCGGACCCGGCGGACCCGGGCCGGCTATGGGCCGTCTGGGCTGGCAGTCTGATGTCGCCAGCAATCTTTCGTACTTCGGGCTGCGCGGCGGGCACGACCTCGGTGCGGGCAGCGGCCTAAAAGCGGTGTTCCAGATCGAGACCCAGGTCGATGTGGCCGCGACGCCGGGCCCGACCAGTGACGCCCAGGTGAAGGGTGCGCTCGCATCGCGCAACAGCTACCTTGGTATAGCGGGTGGCTTTGGCGCCATCAAGGCCGGCAAGACCGACGCGCCGTACAAATTGTCGACCGCGCGCATGGATCCGTTCTCCGCCACGGTGGGCGACTACAACAGCATCATGGGCAATACCGGCGGCGACAACCGCGCCGAATTCGACACCCGGATCTCGCATGCGGTCTGGTATGAGTCGCCGAAGATGGGCGGCTTCTCGTTGAGCGCGCTGGCATCCCCCGGCCAGAACAGGTCTAGCGATAACAGCGTGAGGGCGAGCGGCGAGTCCACTTGTACCGGAGGAAACGATCCCGATCCCGTCGCCGGCTGCAATGACGGCGCGTTCGACAACGCCTACAGTTTGGCCGGTGTTTTCGACTCCGGTCCGGTTTACGCGATCCTGGCGTACGAGCTGCACAAGAACGTCAACCGTACCGGCGATGAGACGGGGGCTGTCCCGATGGGAGCTGTCGGTATTGTCGATGAATATGCGTGGAAGGCCGGGGTGCAGTACAAGCTTCCCACCAATACCACAGTCAATCTCATTGGCGAAAAGATGGTCCGCAACGCCCCCAACCCGAATTTCAACGAACGGGATCGCAAGGGCTATTGGCTGGCACTGACCCAGAAGGTCACTCCGCAGGACGACATTAACCTCGGCTGGGCCCATGCCGGCAAGACACCGGGCGACGTCGGCACCAATCGGAGTGACGGCACGACCGCCGCGGGTCCGGTTGACAACGAAGCCAACATGTACACCGCCGGTTACAAGCACCACTTTGCCGACAAGCAAACCACCTGGTATTTCGTTTATGCCCGCCAAGACAATCATAAAGGTGCGCACTATGACCTCGGCGCCAGCGGCCACGGCATTACTACGGATTGCAAGGACGGGAATGCAAACTGTTTTGCCGGATCAACCTTGCAGGCGGTATCGATCGGCATGACCTACAACTTCTGATACGACAACGCCTCATTTTCCAGGTTCTGGTAGTTAGGCGGACATCTTGTCCGCCTAACTACGAGGTCTAAAAAGAACCGGTCCATCCTTCAAGTTGTTATCAACGGCGGGCAAGATGCGCGCCATTTCTTCGAGATGCGAGGAGCCAACCATGAAAAACGGGATTCCGCTGCTTGTTCTCGCGATAAGCCTTTCCGTATTCTCGGCGCCGTCCTTTGCCCGTTTCATCTTCCGCATGGGCGACGCGGTCTACGTCGACGGGAAGAAATATTCCGCCGACGAATGGGAAAAGATTAAAAATAATTTGCCCGATGCGGAGCCGCAACCGGGCGTAGCGGACAATAAAAACAAACCCGAAGCAAAAACCACGACAGACGCCGGCGCCAGGGCCGCCACCTGCCGAACGATCAAAATGTACGATGAGTTTCCGGACGACAACGAAAAACTTTCGTGCAATGCGAACCTGGGCCAGCTCACCCGGGAAGAAATTCTGAAAATGGGCTGGAAAATCGATCTGACAGAAAAGATACCGGCGCCGTCCGGGACCCCGGCAATATCCTCGCGCGGGCTTCCACTCAACTCGTACAAACTTATTCTTTCGCGCTAAACTGAAGATGCGAAATTGAGAAAACAACTATTGATCCATGATCATTTACCAATGATCAATGTAGGTTGGGTTAAGCCGCGTAATCGGCGAACCCAACAAAATCATAGGTTTTGATGGGTCCGCTTTGCTTGACCCATCCACTATGACAACATGCGAGATAGGACATTACTTTTGCATTTATCAGTATCGCAAATATCGGATTGGTCGGGGTGGTTATCCGAAGGCGATGACCGGGAGGAAATAGCGGTTTTAAGGCGCACAAGGTGGGCTGAAGAAAGAGGAATGAAGTGAAAAGGACGCGCCCCGTTTACCTTGTAGTAATCCAAGCTCTGATTGATAGCCATCTCCTCTGGCTGTAGGTGCCGCCTGGTAAACGGTGTCGGCGATAATCGGGCATCGCGCCATCATGGCATGCGTTATCCTTCGGCGGAAGGCGCTGCGCTTTTCTGCCCTACGTGTTTGCGCATCGTTAAGCTCATGTATTTTGATTCCCCGCAAGACCAAACGCCTATTCAGGTGGGCGTGGATTTAAAACTGCTGATCAGGGCCAACG
>WNFH01002581.1_pt1 | contig 12708 bp, 9 predicted proteins | sample 5400411 | NCBI WGS metagenome assembly WNFH01 (sample SAMN13153347, study PRJNA577476) | soil metagenome | isolation source: 200 cm saprolite under Douglas fir tree site 2 hole 3 | place: USA:California | collected 2015-04-18
GATGGGGAAGCCCGTCGCTTTCGACGCGAGCGCCGAGCTGCGCGACACGCGCGGGTTCATCTCGATGACCACGATGCGGCCGGTGCGCGGATCCACGCCGAACTGGATGTTGGACCCGCCGGTCTCCACCCCGATGGCGCGGATCACCTTGCGCGCCATGTCGCGCATGTCCTGGTACTCGACGTCGCTCAGCGTCTGCGCGGGCGCGACGGTGATCGAGTCCCCGGTGTGCACCCCCATCGGGTCGACGTTCTCGATCGAGCAGATGACCACCACGTTGTCGGCGTGGTCGCGCATGACCTCCAGCTCGAACTCCTTCCAGCCGAGCACCGACTCCTCGATCAACACCTCGTGCACCGGGCTGCAGGCCAGCGCGAACGCCCCCATGTCGGCCAGCTCCTCGCGGTTGTACGCGATGCCGCCGCCCAGGCCGCCGAGGGTGAAGCTCGGGCGCAGGATGAGCGGGAATCCCAGCTCGTGCCCGATGGCGTTGACCTCGTCCAGCGCGCGCGCCACGCCGGACTTCGGCACGTCCAGGCCGACGGCGGTCATCGTGTCCTTGAACCGCTGGCGGTCCTCGGCCTTCTCGATGGCGTCGAGCTGCGCGCCGATGAGCTGGGTGCCGTACTTCGCCAGGATTCCCTGGCGGGCGAGCTGGACCGCCAGGTTCAGCGCCGTCTGGCCGCCCAGCGTGGGCAGCACGGCGTCGGGCCGCTCCGCCGCCAGGATCCGCTCCGCCGCCTCCACGGTAATGGGCTCGATGTAGGTGCGGTCCGCCCACTCCGGATCCGTCATGATGGTGGCCGGATTGGAGTTGAGCAGGATGGTCCGGTACCCCTCCTCGCGGAGCGCCTTGAGCGCCTGCACGCCCGAGTAGTCGAACTCGCAGGCCTGCCCGATGACGATGGGACCGGAGCCGAGCAGGAGGATGGACTTCAAGTCTTTGCGGCGCGGCATCCCTGGGGCTGCTCGTCTAACATGGGAGGCGCGTGGAATCCATCGAAGCCGAAGCGCTCGCCCGCAACGACCGCTACCTGCGCGAGTTCGTCGAGGCGCTCGAGCTTTGCCCCTTCGCGCGCAGGTGCCGCGAGTCGGGTCGGCTCGCCCGGCGGGTGCTGCGCGGCGGGCGGCCGGGCGAGTCCACCGCGGCGGCGGTGCGGGAGCTGGAAGCGACGGACGAGGAGCAGGTCGAGGTGGCGCTCCTCATCTACCCGGAGCTCGAGGGCGGGGTGCGCGCTCTCGAGGATCTCCGCGACGAGGTCCGGCGGTCGCTCCGGCTGTTCCACTGCGTCGCCTTCCACCCCGAGCTGCCGATGGACCTCTCCGACGAGAACCGCGCCGTCTCGTTCCTGCGCCGCAGCCCCGATCCCACCCTGCAGCTCGTCCGCATCGCCACGCTGGACCGGGTCCGCTCGGGCCGCCCCACCGGATCGGTGTACCTCGACCCCTCCAAGCTCTCCGCCGACGAGCTGCGCTCGCTGCAGCCCGCGGTCACCGTCTCCGAGCAGATCGCTCGCGCAAACCTGCGGACGCTGCGGTGTCACGACGCTGCTCGGCTCGCGAGCTTGCTCGCCGAGCTGCGCCGGTCCCGTCCGCCCTGAAGGGGTGGAAAAAGGGACTGATCCCTTCGGCCAAGGGAGTCAGGCGGCCCGGCGTGCGCTATTGTGCGATCGATGTTCCTGCGGCCCGCCGCCTTGGCGCTGGCCCTTTCCAGCGCCGCCCACGCAATCCCGCCGGCCGGGCGGGCGGAGGTCCTGCAGGCGGCGCAGCATGACGTATCCCCTCCGCTCTGGCTGCTCCGCCCTGTCGGGCCGGGACGCTCTCGCGAGGAGCGCGAACCGCGGCCGGTTCCCCTCCCTGCCTGGCCGGCGCCCGAGCGCGACCCGGTCCTGCAGGAGAGCGCGCCGTTCGTGCTCGCGCCGCAGGCGGGCAACAGCTTCGACGGCATCGGCCAGGGCATCGTCGGGGTGCCGCCGGCGCAGACGTTCCTGGTGATCGGCGTCCCACCGGATCCGCAGGGAGACGTGGGACCCTCGCACTACGTGCAGATCGTCAACGCCAGCGTGGCGGTCTTCTCCAAGCAGGGCACGTTGCTCTTCGGCCCGGTACCGACCCGCACGCTCTTCTCGGGATTCGGTGGAGCCTGCGAGACGAACGACGACGGCGACGGCATCGTGCTCTACGATCCGCTCGCCGATCGTTGGCTGGTCAGCCAGTTCGCCATCACCGACTCCACCAAGGGTCCGTTCCTCGAATGCGTCGCCGTCTCGCGCACGCCCGATCCGACAGGGGCCTACGCCCGATACGGGTTCTCGTATGCGATGTTCAACGACTACCCCAAGCTCGCCGTGTGGCCGGATGCGTATTACGCCACCTACAACCTGTTCCCCAACTCCCGTACCGATCGCTTCCAGGGCGTCCAGCTCTGCGCCTTCGATCGCGCGAGGATGCTCGCCGCAGAGCCGGCCACGCAGCAGTGCGTCCGTGTCGCCCCCGGGGTGAGCGGCGTCACCCCGGCCGACTTCGACGGCCCCCTCCCGCCGCCGCCGGGCGAGCCGGGCTTCGCGCTGGGGTTCGGCCAGAACTCGCTCATCCTCTTCGGGTTCCAGGTGGACTGGGCCGACCCGACGAACAGCGCGGTGGATTCGATCGAGCTGCCGGTGGCTCCTTTCGCGCCGGCGTGCGGCTCGAGCCGGACGGGCGCTTGCATCCCGCAGCCGTCCAGCGGGGCGTTAGGACTCGATGCACTGTCCGATCGCATGATGTTTCGCGTCGCCTACCGCAACCTGGGAGGCGTCGAGGCGCTGGTCGCAAACCACACCGTCCAGGCAGGCGATTCGAGCGGCGTCCGCTGGTATGAATTGCGCGACCCAGCCGGCGATCCATTCGTCTTCCAGCAGGGCACGTACGCGCCCGACGCGAGCTGGCGCTGGATGGGCAGCGCCGCGATGGATCGGGCGGGCAACATCGGGCTGGGTTTCAGCATCTCCCCGCCGGACAGGAACCCGGGACTCGCCTACACCGGCCGGTCCGTCTCCGACCCCCCGGGCGTGATGGGCCAGGGGGAGGCGGTGGCCTTCGTCGGCGGCGGCTCGCAGATCGGTTCTACGCGCTGGGGCGACTACAGCAATCTCTCCGTCGATCCGTCCGACGACTGCACCTTCTGGTACACGGGCGAATACATCCCCGCGGACGGCGTGCTCAACTGGCGCACGCGCATCGCCACCTTCCGGCTTCCGGGCTGCGCCCCGCCGGCGGCGGATTTCGCCGTGTGGGTTTCGCCCGGCCGGCAAACGCTGGCGCGCGGCCGGATGGCCAGCTACCAGATCTTCACCGCGACGCTGCGTCCGACCCTGGCTAGCGATTCGCTCGCTCTCTCGGTCGTCCCGTCCCTCCCGGCCGGCATCGCGGGCTCGATCGTCCCGGCCTCCGTTGCGCCCGGCCAGATGGCGACGCTCACGCTGGTTGCTGCGGGGGACGCGGCGGTGGGCGAAGTGCCCTTCGCAGTGCAGGCCGTGAAGGGGGGGACCGTCCAGATGGGCTCCGGGACGGCCGCGGTGATCGCCAACGATTTTACCGCCGCCCTCGACAGGACAGTCGCGGTCATCGGAGCGGCGGGAACCACCACCTTCCAGGTCGCCACCAGCGTGGTGGCCGGGACGGCAGAGACAGTCACGTTCTCGGCGGCGCGGCTGCCGGCGGAGGTGACCGCGACGTTCGAGCCGGCGAGCGTCACCGCCGGTGGCTCGTCGACCCTGCGGCTGAGCGGATCGCAGATTCTGCAGGCGGGTCAAACGATCATGCGCGTGACCGCGGCAAGCGCCTCGGCATCGCACCGCCTTACGGCCCGCGTGCGCGCGGTGGCCGCCCCCTTCGCCCGGATCACCTGGCCGCCGCGCTTGACGAACTTGAGCGGGATGGCGCCGATCGTCGCCACCGCTGCGGCCAGCCAGGGCACGATCCTCGCCAGGCTCGAGCTCTACGTGGACGACGAGAAGGTGCAGATGGTCACCCATCCCGAGTCGCCGGCCGTGCTCGACTGGGATACCCGCCGGGTGGACGACGGTCCTCACGAGCTCTCGGTCCGCGCGACGGACACCATCGGAACGCAGGGCAATTCGGTGGGGGTCGAGGTCTGGGTGGACAACAAAGGCGTCTGCGGGTGCTCGTCCGATGCAGGCGGCTGGGAAGCGCTCGGCTTCCTGGGACTGCTCGCGGCGCTACGATCCTCTCGCAGATCCGCATCGATCCGAGGCGGGCGGTAGAAAAGGCTACCGCCCGCCCGGAGCCAGCCCGAAGCCTAGAAGGCGTGCAACAGCCTCCCGTACACGAAGCGCCCCATGAAGTCGTAGGCGGTCGGATCCGACGCGGCAGTGAACCCGTTGTAGATCGCGGAGGGCGCTCGATCGAACAGGTTGTTGACTCCCGCCGCCAGCGTCGTCTTCCCAGCCGCAGTCGCGAAGGCGTACGACAGGTAGACATCCTCCTGATCGTAATGTGGCACCCTGCGCTGGAAGGTATCGGCGACGTAGCACAGACCGTTGCCGCTGAAATTGCCCGCGGGAGGCAGATCAACCCTTCCGTCTGCTCGGACGCTCCCGCACTCGGTGAACGAGCTGACGTAGCGCACGTTCACGCCCGCGCCGAAGCCGGCAAAGCCCCAGGTCAGGCCGGTGAGAAATTTGAACGCCGGATAGACGCCGCCGGTGCCTTGGTTGTTGAGGTCGAAGTTTCCCTTGCCCTTGATGAGCCGTCCGTCCGCCAGCCGGCGGTTGTACCGGTGCAGCCAGGTGCCGTCGAAGACCCAGCCGAAGCGGCCGAAATCGGTCGGGAGGGCGTACTGCAAGCCCAGGTCGATCCCGTCGGTGTAGTCCTTGCCGGCGTTCGTGTTGAGGTTGATGATGTTCGTGATCCTCCCTGTGCTCGGGTCGCGCTGGACGAGGTCGCAATAATTGGACGCGCTCCCACCGGTCGGATAGCACCCGGCGAGAATCGTGGAAGCTCCGATAGTGGTGATCGTGTTGTCGACGTTCACGTTGTAGTAGTCGATGGTGACGGACAGGTTCCGCGCGAACCGGGGCTCCAGCACGACGCCGGCGGTGAAGATCTGGGCCTTCTCCGGCTGGAGATTCGGATTTCCTCCAATCCTCGACCGCAGCTGCGTCCGCAGGTCTCCCGTTCCGCTGGGCGGTACAGGCGAGCCAGGCGAGGTGCAGTTCGCCGGAAGCGGGGCGGGGCCTTTGCAGGGATCCGACACGTTCGGGAAGCTGTCCGCCTGGCCCAGGAACAGGTCCGAGATGGAGGGCGCGCGGAAGCCGGTCGAGTACGTTCCTCGGATGGTGACGTCGCGGATGACGCGCCAGCGGCCGCCTACTTTGTAGGTCGTCTCGGTGCCGAAGTTGCTGTATGCGGACACGCGCACGGCCCCGGTCGCCTCGATGTCCTCCGCGAACGGGAGGTTGCCGATCACGGGAATGGACAGCTCGGCGTACCCCTCGTTCACGTAATAGTGGCCGGAGGTGATCAGGGCCGCGTTGCCGGTCGTCTGGCCGGCGACCGTGATCGGATCGGGGACGTTCTCGCCCACCAGCAACCTGTACTCGTAGCCTGCGCCCAGGCCCACCGGCCGCGCAGCGGAAGGCAACGAGAAGAGCTCGCCGCTGGTGTTGAAGAGCACCGAGGTCATCTGGTTGACGGCGCGCAATGTGCCGGTGAACGTCAGCCCCGCGATCTGATCCTGAGTGATCGAGTTGGGTCCGCCGAACAGGTTGAGCGGTACGCAGTTGGGGATCGGCGCGGTGACCGTGCCGCAGCGCTTCTGGCCCGTCGCTGTGTCCTGGAAGCTGGGCCCGAGGGCGGCCGCCAGCGCGTCGGTCCTCAGGTTCCCCGTGCTCACCTGGGTGCCTTCCGAGCGGCCGTAGTTGAGGGAGAGATCCCAGTACCAGCCGCGCAGAGGCCCCGCCTCGTCGGGCAGCGAGCCGTTCACGCCGCCGACGGCACGCCAGGTGGTGATGTCCTGGTTCCTGATCCGGTTGCCGAACTCCGTCAGTCGCCTGCGCACCGCTGGCAGGTCGACGCCGAACGGGTTCCAGACGTTGTCTTTAGTGACGGTGATATTCGAGCCGTCCGTCGACAGAGGCTCCGCAGCGAGCCACTGCGTCGATTGCCGGTTGACGAAGGAGGCCTCGTAGTAGACTCTGGCGGCGCTGCCCAGCTTCGCGTCGCCGATCGAGTAGAGCGAGATGCGCTGCGCCGGTGTGACCAGGTAGTTGTCCGGCTGGAAGTTGTAGGCATCGCCCTCGGGCGGGACCAAGGGGGCGTTGAGCAACGGCCGATAACCTTGCGGGCTCGAAGGATCCCAGATGAACGTACTAGTCTTGGGGTTAGCAGCGATGAGCTGATTCCACTTGGCGATATTTAGATCGTTAGTGGGGTTTGCCATCTGCTTACCCACGCACGGCGTGGACGCAGCCGTCTTCGACGTGCAGTTACCGAGTACGATGGTTCCCGCTGGAACCGTGGTGCTGCCCTGGCTGTACGGCCCGATTCTGCCCAAGGGGTCGTTCTTTCCCGTGGCGTCGAACACGAGCGGGATCGCGCTGAAGTCACGGGCTGGCGCCCAGACCGGCTGCTGCCTGTAGTAACCGCCGGTGAAGAGGAAGCTGCCCGCGTCGCCCGACGCCCCGCTGGTTGCGTTGATGTCGTAGATGGTGCCGTCTCCGTGCCCCGACGTACCCGTGTACGCCGAGATCTCGGTACCGCTCCGCTTGCGCGTGATGAGGTTGATCACGCCGCCGATCGCATCGGAGCCGTACACCGCTGAGGCGCCGTCCTTGAGCACTTCGATCCGCTCGATCGCGGCGACCGGGATCGAGTTCAGGTCGACCGAGTCGTTGGCCCCGTTTCCGCCAGGGACGAAGCGGCGCCCATTGAGCACGACCAGCGTGCGCGCCGGGCCCAGACCGCGCAAGCCGACGCGCGTCGTGCCGTTTCCTCCGTTGTTGACCTGGGTGTTGATCGAATTTCCCTGCTCGGGAAGGCTCTGCAGGAAGTCGCCGATCGAGACCTTGCCGCTGGCCTGGAGCGCCTCCCGGCTGATCACCGTGACCGGCGCCGGCGTGGTGAGGTCCTTGCGGCGGATGCGGGATCCGGTGACTACGATCTCTTCCTCGGCGGCCCTCCTGCTCGGCGGGGGCGCCGCCGCCGCGCTCTGCGTTTCCGTGCCGGCGGCAGCGGGCGGGGCCCGTTGGACCTCCTGCTGCGCTTGTGCTGCGGGCGCGCCAGGCTCGGCACTCTGCGCCCGCGCGAGCGGCACGACACACAGCTGTGAAGCGATGACCGCAATCGAGCCGACGAACCTTCTTTCGATCGACATCTGCGGACCCCCTCTCGAGGAAACTGTTTCGGCGCCGAAATAAACCTCCCAATCGCGCGCGTGGATTACATTTTTGGTTAACGACACGCCGGACACGGTACGATCGCCGTTTGGCAAAATGCAGGATGAGCGTCAATTCAGTCGAAGGTCCTACGTCGGCTGGCGGACAATGCGGCGGCGGTCGGAGTCTCGCGCGCCCGGCCTGTATCTTTCTCGGGCTGGTTCAGCGCAATTCGTTCAGCGTCTGTCCAGGTTGAAGGCCGAGCTGATCAGGGCCAGGTGCCTGAAAGCCTGCGGGTAATTGCCCAGCGCCTCGCCGGTGCTGCCGGTCTGCCCGGCGGCAGGCCCAGGTGGTTCGCGTAGCCGAGCATCCGCTCGAAAATGAGGCGCGCCTCCTCCAGGCGGCGGTGGTCCGTGCGGCCCGCGCGCGTGAGCGCCTCGACCAGCCAGAAGGTGCACATGTTGAAGGTGCCCTCGTTCCCGGTCAGGCCGTCGGCGAACTCCTTGGTCGCGTACCGGTACACGAGGCTGTCGGAGAGCAGCCCGCCCTCCCGCGGCGAGCGCATGATCGCATCCAGGGTCTTCAGCATCTTCGGATCCACCGGCGAGACGAAGAAGACCAGGGGCATCAGCAAGGCCGACGCGTCGATCGCGTCGCTCCCGTACTGCTGCACGAAGGCCTGGCGGCGCGGGCTCCAGCCGCGCGTCATGATCTCCTCGTAGATGGCGTCGCGCTCGCGGATCCACCGTTCCCGGCCGGCCGGGAATGCCCGCCGGTCGACGACCCGCAGGCCGCGGTCGAGGGCCACCCAGCACATCATCTTCGAGTAGACGAAGTGGCGCCGGCCGCCCCGCGTCTCCCAGATTCCCTCGTCCTCGCGGTGCCAGTTCTCGGACACCCAGTTGAGCAGCCGCCGCAAGTAGGTCCAGAGGTCGTACGAGATGGGAGTGCCGTACTTGTTGAAGAGGTACACGGAGTCCATCAGCTCGCCGTAGATGTCGAGCTGGAGCTGCTTGAAGGCGTTGTTGCCCACGCGCACCGGCCGCGAGCCGCGATATCCCTCGAGATGGTCCAGGATGATCTCGTTCAAGTCTGCCCGGCCATCGATCCCGTAGACGATCTGGAGCGGGTGCTCGCCGCTCGCTTCGCGGCAGCGCTCCTCGAGCCAGTCCATGAAGTGTGCCGCCTCCTCGGTGAAGCCGATGCGCAACAGGGCCTCGCTCAGCACGAAGCGCGCCGCCGCGCCGCGCTCGGTGGCGTGCAGCGAGACCTGGCTGGAGAGCGCGAGGGTGAGCCCCGCCCCCTCGAACACCGCTCCGTTCTTCTGGATGGTCACGCGCGGCCGCGTGCGCGCGTAGTCGAAGGCAGGCTCGCAGATCACCTCGAAGGTCAGGCTGCCGCGCACCACCTTCACGCGCCGGACGATCTCGTCCTGGCACCGGGCGGCCTGGGCGGCCGGACCGACCGGCATGAAGTCCTCGATCTCGCCCACCCCGTCCGGCGAGAGGAAGCGGGTGAGGAGGACGTTGGTGTCCGGCCAGTAGAGCTGCTTGTGGATCACCTGCCCTTCCAGCGGCCGGATGGAGAGGCTGCCGCCCTTCTCGTCGTCGAGGAGCGCCGCGAAGACGCTGGGCGAGTCGAAGCGGGGGAAGCAGTACCAGTCGATCGCACCGCGCACGCTCACCAGCGCGACGGTCCGCATGTTGCCGATGACGCCGTGGTCCTCGATGCGCTCATGGGCCATGCCGGTTACCCGATGCGGACCCCGAGCATGGAGACCGAGCCGCCGTCGAAGCCCTCGACCGGATACGTCACCGGCTCCTCGCGCCTGCTCTGCGCGAGCACGTAGAGGAGCGGCAGGAAATGGTCCGGCGTCGGCGCCGCGAGGGCGGCGTCGCGTCCCAGCTCCTCGTATGCCACCACCGTCTCGTGATCGTTCTCCTCGATCGCCGTGCGGATGACCTGCTCGAAGCGCAGCGCCCAGTCGTACGGCTCGACCGGGTGCCTGCCCCAGGCATAGGTGTGCAGGTTGTGCACCACGTCGCCGGACCCCAGGACCAGCACGCCCTCCTCGCGCAGCGGCCGCAGCCCGACGGCGAGGGCCCAATGCTCTTCCGGGGTGAGCGTCTCGTCGATGCCGAGCTGCACCACGGGCACGTCGGCCCGCGGGAACATGTGGACCAGCACCGACCAGGTGCCGTGGTCGAGGCCCCAGCGGTCGTCGAGCTCCACGTCCGCCGGCGCGAGCAGCTCCCGCACGCGGCGCGCCAGCTCCGGAGACCCCGGCGCCGGGTACTCGACCTCGTATAGCTTCCGCGGGAACCCGCCGAAGTCGTGGATGGTGCGCGGCCGCTCCTGTGCCGTCACGCGCGCGCCGGGCACGTACCAGTGCGCCGAGACTGCCAGGATCGCGCGCGGACGGGGCAGATCGGCGGCGATGCGCTCCCAGGCGCGCGTGTACTCGTTGCGCTCGAGCGCGTTCATCGGGTTGCCGTGCCCGATGAAGAGGACGGGCATCCGCTGGCCTGCTGTCCCGGTAGTCGCCATGCCTCAGCCCCCCGGAAGGTAGGGACGCCGCCGCGCTCCGGCGGATTCGTGCGTGCGCTCCGGGAAGCGGTCAGCCGGGCGGCGGCGCCAAGCGTCTCCCGGGCGGGGAAGCTACTCACCGCTGCGCTCTGTGCTAAGTTTCGCCGCGACCATCCGCGGGAGGGCACTTTCCATGGCGTTCGTCGTTGCGGAGCCCTGCATCAATTGCAAGTACACGGACTGCGTCGCCGTCTGCCCCGTCGACTGCTTCTACGAGGGCGCGAACTTCCTCGTCATCCACCCCGACGAGTGCATCGATTGCGGCGCGTGCGAGCCGGTGTGCCCGACCAAGGCCATCTTCCCCGAGGACGACCTGCCGGAGAAATGGAAGGAGTACACGGCGATCAACGCCGAGTTCTCCACCAAGTGGCCCAACATCAACAAGCAGAAGGAGCCGCTGCCCGACGCCGAGAAGTACAAGGAGATGGAAGGCAAGCGCGCCATGCTCAAGCTGGAACCTCCGGCCTAGGTCGCGCGCGCGGTGGAGGATCCGCAGGCCCTGCAGGCGCGAGCGGCCCACAGGCCCGCGCCCGGCGAACGGTACTGCCTCACACCGCACAAGCTGAAGCCGGGGCACCGGCTGTCCGTCCTGGTGGACGGCGCCGAGGCGTACCCCGCGATGCTGGCCGCCATCCTCGGCGCGCGCCGCGAGGTGCTGCTCGAGACCTACATCTTCGAGAGCGACGCGACCGGCAAGCGCTTCCACCACGCGCTCTGCGACCGCGCGATGTCGGGCGTGTTGGTGCGGCTCGTGGTCGACGGAGCGGGCTCGTGGAACCTGTCGGGAAGCGACCGCGAGGCGCTGCTCGAAGCGGGCGTGCACCTCGCCACCTTCCATCCCGTGCGGCCCTGGCGCGGACGCTGGGGGTGGTCGGTGCGCGACCACCGCAAGCTGCTGGTGGTGGACGAGGAGGTGGCGTTCACCGGCGGCATCAACATCGGCGACGAGTACGCGCCGCGCGACTGGGGCGGCAAGGGCTGGCACGACGTGCACGTCCGCGTCCACGGACCGGTGGTCGCCGACCTGCGGCGCTACTTCTTCGATTCCTGGCGGTACGCGAGCCCCGACGGCGTCCCCCGGCGTCTCACGCATCCTCGGCCGGCCCGCGCGCACGAGTCGGGGCCGTCCGAAAGCGCGCAGCGCGCCGATCTCGTGCAGGGCCAGGCGGAAGCCGGCGGCCGGGTCCAGGCGATCGCCATCGGCCGTTTCCGCGACCGGCGCTCGATCGAGAAGCACCTGCAGCGCGCGGTGTCGCTCTCGCAGACGCGGGTCTTCATCCACAGCGCGTACTTCATTCCCAACCGGCGGTGGCGCAAGACGCTGCGCCGGGCGGCGATGCGCGGCGTGGACGTGCGCGTGATGGTGCCGCACCACAGCGACGTGCCGGGCATCGTGCACGCCAGCCGGCACACCTACGCCTCCCTGCTGCGCGGCCGCGTCCGCATCTTCGAGTACCTGCCCACCATGCTGCACGCGAAGTCGTTCGTGGTGGACGGGGCCTGGTGCTCGATCGGCTCGTACAACCTCGACCAGCGCAGCCTGCAGTACAACTGGGAGCTGGTGCTCTCCATCGTCGACGACGAGGCCGCGTTCGCGCTCGAGGAGCGCTTCGCCCGCGACCTGCCCCTGTGCCGCGAGATCGATCCGGCCGAGTGGCGCCGCCGCCCCTGGTGGCAGCGTGTAAAGGAGCAGATCTTCTACTACTTCCGTCTGTGGCTATAGCGACAGCGCAGCCTGCGTCGTATGCTGTCCGGCGTGGACGATCTCGCGCCCGGGCTCCTCATCGCCGTCCCGCAGATGGAGGATCCGAACTTCTCGCGATCGGTCGTCCTGCTCATCGAGCATTCGGACGCCGGTGCGATGGGAATCGTCTTCAACCGCCCGAGCGAGGTGCCGCTCTCCGAGATCGGCGAGGAGCAGGGCCTGCGCGTGCACCCCGAGGCCGGACGGGCATTCATCGGCGGCCCCGTCTCGCCGGAGCGCGGCTTCCTCTTGCACCGGCGAGCCGACGTGCCCGACTCGATCAAGGTGCACGACGGACTCTTCCTGAGCGTATCGACCGACAGCCTCAAGCCGCTCCTGGCGGGCGACCCCGGCGCCTACCGCCTGTGCCTCGGATACGCGGGCTGGGGGCCGGGGCAGCTCGAGCGCGAAGTGATCGTCGGGGGCTGGCTGACCGGCAAGGTGTCGACCGAGCGCATCTTCGACACCCCGGCGGAGAAGGTCTGGGACGCGGCCATCCGCGACCTCGGGTTCGACCCGGCCTTCCTGGTCCCGTCCGGCGGTCCCCAGTAGACCCACTATACTTGCGCGGATGGCCGACGAGCTCCGCAAGCCGCCCCGCGCGGGCCCCCTCGAAGCGAAACGGGAGCCGCCCGTCGTCGCCCGTCTGGTGGTGGAGATCCGTTCCGACGGCTCGCACACCATCGCCCGCGGGGCCGCCGAGGACGCCCAGACCGGCGAACGCGTGACCGTCCAGGCCGAAGGCGCCACCCCCCTCGCCCTGATTTTGTCCCTCCTCAAATCCGCCTTCGAGCTCCCCACCTTGGCCCGCACCTTCACCAAGGGCTTCCTCCCGCGAAATTGACTCAAAGATCAACGCGGAGACGCGGAGACGCGGAGGTTTTTTTTCGAGCGCCCGCTCGGGCACACGCAATCGATCATCGTCAGCCACCCGAAAATCTCCGCGTCTCCGCGCCTCCGCGTTCGGCTTTTAGTCGTGCGTGGCAAGCAGCGCGGCGGCTA
>WNFH01002582.1_pt1 | contig 12706 bp, 10 predicted proteins | sample 5400411 | NCBI WGS metagenome assembly WNFH01 (sample SAMN13153347, study PRJNA577476) | soil metagenome | isolation source: 200 cm saprolite under Douglas fir tree site 2 hole 3 | place: USA:California | collected 2015-04-18
AACCCCGCCCACGTACTAGGCTGTCCAGCGGTCGTGCCCAGCCGTTGTACCCTTCCATCGCTACCGCTACTGGACAATTCCTTTGCTTCTGATGCTTCTCGATGCGGGAGAAAAACTCTTGAAAACCTTCAGGCCGGTGCGCTATCTCAAACTCTTCCAGCACCTCTCCATTGGGTAACCCGATCGCCACACTGTGGCGCCGACTCCCCACATCCACACTGACTCGGATCTCTATTGATTGTTTCTCTGACACGTAGCTCCTCCTTCCATAGATCGAGATCGATCATCCTCAGGTCTCGTCTACTTACAGAGCCACGTATTCGGTAAGAATATGGCACCATCCCGGTTGACCCTTCGGATGATGCAGGTAACGGGGGCGGCATTTCAGACTGGGTGAGCCTGAATGAACAGGCCACTGACCCCGAGAGCCACACCCCCGTCAGGATCTTTTATACTCAATTATCCCAGATCCCGCTACCCGCAAATTCCGATGGTAGACCCTGTGACTCCGCTCCCTCAATGTCTCCGGTGGCCGCTTGATGAACTAATACCTGGCCGCAAAATGTTTCGGGAGAAATGCCAAGATCCAAGACCTAATCCTAAAAGTCTTGCTAACTTAAGCGTGTGACGCGGCGAAGTCGATGCGCGTGGCAGCTTCGGCTTGCCTGGCTTGACAACCCTTTTGGCCCGGGATATGAGCGGCTTACAGTAATCGAGGAGTAAAACGCTTCCCTCAACTTTGGCGAGCATCCTCGCGATGTGAAGCCTTGCGGGGACGAGACAGGTCTCCTAAGAGGGGGAAATGAACAGAAGAGTTTAGAGCCAGCCGCTCTGGCGATTTTTATCGCTAGGGTGTGTTGGCTTTGTTGTTTGAATTCGGAAATGAGGCATCGAGGTGCGGCGAGGGCCGCAAGGAGATTACGGTGATGATAAAGCTGAGAGTCAACCGAGAGGATTACGCAGCCGACGTCAGTCCGGACACGCCGCTGCTATGGGTGCTGCGCGAGACGCTCGGGCTGACGGGAACGAAATTCGGCTGCGGCATGGCGCTCTGCGGGGCATGCACCGTGCATGTAAATGGTGAGGCGGCGCGCTCCTGCGTCACGCCGGTGTCGCGGGCTGCGGGGAAGGAGGTCACGACCATCGAGGGCCTCTCGCCCGATCTCAGTCATCCTCTCCAAAAAGCCTGGATCGCCGAGGATGTCCCGCAATGCGGCTACTGCCAATCGGGGCAGCTCATGGCGGCGGCCGTTCTGCTGCGCGAAAATCCTCGGCCCACCAACGCTGATATCGACGACGCCATGTCCGGCAACATCTGCCGGTGCGGGACCTATCAGCGCATCCGCCGCGCGATCCATCTGGCCGCCCGGATGAAAGCCAAAGGAGGTCGTTAATGAAGGAGATCGTTAATCTGAGCAGAAGGGACTTCCTCAAGGCCGGTGCGGCTATTGGCGGAGGTCTGGTTCTCGGTTTTCATCTTCCGTTGACGGGCACGACTGCCGACGCGGCGCAGGGAACGCCCGCTGCTTTTGATCTCAACGCATTTCTGCGCATCGGCGCAGACGAGAGTGTGACCGTTATCGTCAATCACTCCGAGATGGGCCAGGGAATTTACACCGCGCTGCCGATGCTCGTGGCCGAAGAGCTCGACGCCGATTGGAGCAAGGTCCGGGTCGAAGCCGCGCCGGTTGCGCCGCCCTACAACCACACTGTGTATGGCATTCAAATAACCGGCGGTAGCTCGAGCACTTGGTCGGAGTGGGAGCGGCTGCGCAGAGCCGGCGCCACGGCGCGGGCGATGCTGATCGCCGCGGCGGCGGAAACGTGGAAAGTTGATGCCGCGAGCTGCCGGGCGCAAAACGGCTATGTCATTCACACCGCCACGCGGCGACGGCTGACCTACGGGCGGTTGGTCGAGAAAGCGTCGAGCATGACGCCGCCGCAGAGCGTCACGTTGAAAGACCCGAAGGATTTCAAACTGATCGGCAAGCCGACGAAGCGACTGGACACGCCCGAGAAGGTTAGCGGTAAAGGTGTCTTTGGTCTGGACGTGAAAGTCCCGGGCATGCTCGTCGCCGTCGTCGCTCGTCCCCCGGTCTTTGGAGAGAAAGTGAAAAGTTTCAACGCCGAGAAGGCGAAGGCCATCGCAGGGGTGCGACATGTCGTCGAGATCGACCGCGGGGTCGCGGTAGTGGCCGACGGTTTTTGGCCCGCCAAACTGGGCCGCGAGGCGTTGGAGATCGTTTGGGACGAAAGTCCACTGGCCGGGCTCGACAGCCGCACGCAGCGCGCGCAGTACGCGGAACTCGCCCAGCGACCGGGGGCCGTCGCCAGGAAAGAAGGCGATGTGACAGCTGGGCTGGCGAGCGCCGCGAAGAAGTTTGAAGCCGTCTACGAACTGCCCTACCTGGCGCACGCGACGATGGAGCCGCTCAACTGCGTAGCCGACGTGCGCGCGGACGGTTGCGACGTTTGGACCGGCACTCAGCTCCAAGGCTTCGACCGCGACGCCGCGGCACAAGCCGCTGGACTCAAACCCGAGCAGGTCAAAATCCACACCACGTTGTTGGGCGGCGGCTTTGGACGGCGCGCCGTTTTCGATGGCCACTTCGTGCGGGAGGCGGTGCAAACCTCGAAGGCCGTCAAAGCGCCGGTCAAAGTCATCTGGTCGCGCGAAGACGACATTCGCGGCGGTTTCTACCGCCCCTTGTGCTATCACACGATCAGCGCTGGTCTGGACCCGGCGGGCAACCCGGCGGCTTGGCAGCATCGGATCGTCTGTCAGTCCTTCATGATAGGCACACCGTTCGAGGCAGCCATGGTTAAAGATGGCGTGGACGATACCGCCGTGGAAGGGGCCGCTGATCTGCCCTACGAGATTCCCAACCTGCTGGTGGACTGGCAGAGAGTGCCCGGTGGCGTCCCCACGCATTTTTGGCGCTCAGTCGGCCATTCGCACACTGCGTTTGTCGTCGAGAGCTTCCTTGACGAACTAGCTCACGCAGCGGGCAAAGATCCGTACGAGTACCGGCGCGCGCTGCTCGTTAAGCATCCGCGGCATAAGCGAGTCCTTGAATTCGCCGCCGAGAAAGCCGGTTGGAAAAAGCCGCTGGCTCCAGGGCGCGGCCTTGCGATACACGAATCGTTCGGGAGCTTTGTCGCTCAGGTGGCGGAGGTCTCAGTCTCCAAGGAAGGCAAGCTCAGGGTGCACCGAGTCGTCTGCGCGATCGACTGCGGCCCTGTGGTGAACCCGGACACCGTCCGCGCACAAATGGAGGGCGGCATAGTATTCGGTCTCACCGCCGTGCTCTACGGCGAGATTACTTTCGAAAAGGGTCGCGTGCGGCAGCGTAATTTTCACGACTACCAGATGCTCAGAATGAACGAGATGCCCGAAGTCGAAGTGCATATAGTGCCCAGTACGGAAAAGATGGGCGGGGTAGGGGAGCCCGGTGTACCGCCGGTCGCGCCGGCCGTGGCCAACGCTATTTTTACACTCACAAGGAAACGAATTCGGCGACTGCCCATCCGCGCCGAAGACTTGAGGAAGGCTTAGTTTCACTTCTATCTGTTTAGAAGAGGAATGTTATGGCAAGAACTGCTGCTCTCAGGCGAGACCAGGTAAGGCAAGTCATGAAGGGGATTGTGGTGGTCGGCGCTCTGTTATTCGTAACGCTGGCCTACCAACTCAAATGGACCGCGCCTTCCACCGCATTGGGTGCCGCCGCAGAACGCGGCGTACCCCGGCAGAGGGACGATGCCGGCGCGCGCGCGGCGTTTCTGGCGGCGTACCCGGTCTTCATGCACCCACGCTGCATGAACTGTCATCCGGCGGGAGACGCGCCGCTTCAGGATGACGACAGCCATCCGCACGCGCAGAGCGTTAAGCGTGGGCCGGATGGGCACGGCAAGTACGGGATGAAGTGCAACGCCTGCCATCAAGCGACAAATCTTCCCGGCCTCAATATGCCTCCCGGTGTCGCCACATGGCACCTTGCTCCCCGCCAAATGGTCTTTCCAGGCAAAACGCCCGGTGAGTTTTGCCGTCAACTGAAAGACCCGCGCCGAAACGGCGGAAAGAACGTCGCGGGCGCCATTGAGCATCTCGAAGCAGACCCGCTGGTCCTGTGGGGCTGGTCGCCCGGCGAAGGGCGGAGCAGCCCGCCGCTGAGCCACGCCGAATTTGTGCAAAAGATGCGGGAGTGGGTCAACAAAGGCGCCGCCTGTCCGTAGTGATATGACTTGAGCGCGTGGGTTTCCTGACTCGTTTCGCGCAAGGCGAGTTGCGCTAAGCTTAAACGGTTAGGCGACCGGTTCAAACGGCTGCGGGTCTAATGCTACCGGCGAAGCACTCAATGTCTGTAGCGGTCGGTTAAAGAATTAATCCATGGCCGCATAAAGTTTCGGAAGAAATGCCAAGATCCAAGACCTAACCCTCAAGCTCCTCGACCCTCAAGCTCTTGGCGTGACCCCTAAAGTTTACTCCGCATCTAAATGTCCTTGCGACCGTCCGCCATTTAGTATATACATAATTGATGTTCGATTGGGACCCGCAAAAGGCTAGAGCCAATCAGCTCAAGCACGGGGTATCATTCGAAGAAGCGGCAACAGCTTTTCTTGACCCGGACGGGTTGGACGGCGAGGATCTGGAGCATTCAGTCAGCGAGTCGCGCCGATTGCACTTGGCTAAAAGCGGTTTGGGGAGAATACTGGTCATAGCTTACACTACAAGGAGACGAGGCAATGAAGAGATCAGGCGGATCATCAGCGCGAGGCGAGCGAGCCGGAAAGAAAGGAAAAGATACCAGGCCAAAGAAGATTGACTTTTCGGACATCCCAGAGCTTTCCGAAAGGCAGCTTGCCCGGATGCGCCGTGTAGGACGGCCTACGTTGGGAGACGAGCCAAGAAAGCTCATCGCCATTCGACTGGATCCGAAGGTCCTAAGTTGGTTGCGCAAGACGGCTGAAAAGAAGGGATTGCCCTATCAGTCGCTTGTCAATGAGATCTTGGCGGAGGAGATGAGGAAGGCGAGCTAGAATTATTCGGGTCGTTCAATGATTCAATACGAATACCTGACCCGGCACCTTGACCCTAGGGAAACAGTTGGCTCTTGAAATCGATGCAGAGTTACAGAAAGGCGTCGTGGAGCGAACACCCTTGCGGAAATACGCATCTCACGAAGAGATAGCCAAAGCCGCTCCTTTTCTGGCATCGAGCGGTTCCTCTCATGCTACCGGCGAAGCACTCAATGTCTCCGGCGGTCGCTTAATGAATTAATCCATGGCCGCATAATGTCTCGGGGTAGTTTCAGATTTGCTTTTTTGCATAGCTTTCGAGGCGCGGCATCATTCAGGACTTAGGCAGGTTAGGCAATTCTGACAGGTAGTTTCGTAGTTGCGTACTTGCGCAATTGCGCAAACATGGCAAGCCTGCCTTCGCCGTCATTTTTCATAATGGGAGTGGCCGAATCTTTCGGAGCGCGTGAAGGGAAATCTTCTGCGGAAACGCGTGGCGTGAATCAGGGATTTAGCGGCACTATCCGACCGAGAAGCGGATGGCTTCGCTCTGCCAAGAGTCTTTAGGAGAGGAAAGTCGAACCTGAAGCCTTATGCCAAGATTCAACGGGCTGTTGCCCAAATCGAGTCTAGCGGTCATTTTTTTAGTGCAGGCTGAGACACCTCTCGCTATAATAGTCCCCACAATCTTCTCATTATAGCGGGGAGATCAATATGATGGGGCATCAGTCACCACCTCAGCCATCGCTGTTTTACACCGGGATCGATTTAGACAGACGGGTACGTCCTAACCATGTGCTGCGCAGAGTGGCCCGGATGGTGGATTTTGATTTTGTCTATGCCGAGGTCAAGGAGAGCTACGGCTACAACGGCAACGTCTCTGTGCCGCCACCGATGATCTTGAAGCTGATGCTGCTTTTGGTGATGTACAATGTGCGCAGCGAGCGGGAGTTAATGGCCACGCTAGCGGAGCGTCTGGACTGGCTGTGGTTTTTGGGATTGGAGCTTGATTCTGAGATTGCCCATCACAGCGTGCTGAGCAAGGCCAGGAGGCGTTGGGGTGCAGAGCTGTTTCGTTCTTTTTTCGAGCGCATAGTGGGACAATGTGTAGAGTGTGGATTAGTGGACGGGCAAAAGCTTTTTTGTGACGCTAGCCTGGTAGACGCTGACGCTTCGTGCAACTCGGTGATAGATACCCACAGCCTTAAGCGTTATTTGGACCCTGCCTATCGGGAGCTGGAGGTTCGTTTAGAGGAGAGAGAGGAAGAAGAGGGGGATCGGGGAGATCCACCGGACGGACCCTCTCGCAGAAACGTGGTCAATCAGCGCTACATCTCGACGACCGATCCAGAGGCAGACGTGGTGCGCAAGGGGCAAGGGAAGGCCAAGCTACGTTAGCAAACCCATCGGGGTATTGACGCAGCCTACGGTGTCATTACTGCGACGATGGTGGGTGGTGGGGATGAGAACGAGGCACACCGTTTAGGGGATCTCATTTGGGCCCATCGGGCCAACAGCGGACGCAACGCAGAGGTGGTGGTAGCCGACAGCAAGTATGGGACCACAGCCAATTTTTTACAGTGCTACGACCGCGGGATTGTAGCTCACATTCCGGTATTAAAAGAGACTCAAGATAAGCAAGATAGGCGTCGGCAGATTTTTCCCGACACGCAGTTCTGCTACGATCCGCACACCGACACCTACACCTGCCCTGCAGGAAAGACCCTGAGAAGGCGTAAACATTGGGCTGAGCGCAAAGCGTTTGAGTATATGGCTGCCCGCGGGATATGCCAGCAGTGTAGCTTACGTGTTCAATGCACTCGGTCTAAGAGTGGGGGGCGAACGATCAAGCGGCACGAGCGGCAGGAGATTTTGGATGCGCTGCGTGCCCAGGCACAGAGCAGACCGGCAAAAAGAGATATTCAGGTCCGTCAGCATTTCATGGAACGATCCTTTGCCCAAGGGACCCGATACGGCTTGAAGCGGGCGCGGTGGCGCAGTCGCTGGCGGGTACAGATCCAGGACTATCTCATTGCAGCCGTGCAAAACATCGAACTGTTGATTGCCCATGCCTGGCCAAAACCGAGAGTTATGCTGGCTAAGGCCATAGGTGGAGAAATAAAGCATAGCCAGCCATGGATGAGTTGGTTTTTGTTGCCATGGCCGATTTCATCTGATGGCTTCTTCCGGCAATTTGCCTTTGCAGTCTGAGGCCTGTTTAACACGGACTGATTTGAAAGGTGCTACTTCGACGATGGAGAGGGTTTCGGCAACAGCCTGTCAAAATTTGACCCTCAATCCTCCTCAATCCTCGTGCTCAATCCTCGCATGTAGTTCCCCTCTGTGGTTCCCTCCCTATCGTTGATGGGCTATGACGGTGGGCCTCCCCGCATTATGACAAAGCGGGCTCGGCGGTTCTTTGCCCAGCATTCTTCGGTAGATTCCTTGCAAACCGGGATCTCCTTGCCGTAACTGATCGTGGATAATCGATCGGCTGAAATCCCGAGGCTTACTACATAATCTTTCGATACGCCCGCGCGCCTTGCTCCTAGGGCTAAGTTGTATTCGTTCGTGCCGCGCTCGTCACAGTGCCCCTCGATCTGTACTGTTGTCGACGGATTGGCCTTGAGCCAAGTTGCATTAGCTTCGAGAGTTTCCCGAGCAGCCGGATCCAGGTCATCGTGGTCAAAGGCAAAATATACGTTTTTCAGAGGGCTCGATGCGGGAGTCGCCGAACTCTCACCCCGTCGCAGCTGGTCAAGGCTACCAGAGCCGCCAGAATCAAGGGACGTCTCACGAGAGGCGGTTTGAGATTGCCCTTGTCCCGCTTTTTGCGAGCCAGCGGACGACGAGAGTGGGTTTAAACTTGTCCATGTCAGGGGTGAAGGGTTCGCGGGACGTGTCACGGGAGGTCCACAGCTTATTAAACCGATTAAGCCGATGAGGGCCAGCGCACCCCAAGTCAAAAACAAACTCTGCCGGTGTTGAAACATATCTTCTTCCTTTCACGTTGCAAACGACTGTATGCTAAGGAGAAATTAGATCTCAAGGCGCCGATCACTCAAGTCAATCGTAAATTTCAAAAGAACCCGTAGCCACCTTTTCGCCGTTGATGTGGACGTCTACCTTATAGGCGCCAGCATCCCAATCTCCCGCACTATGGTAGCCCACACCGATCCAGTGGTCAGACGAAGTCCAATCTGCTTCGATCCGGCCCTCGTACTCCTCAATCCTGAACGTTGCTCCGTTCCCACGGCTACAGACCAGGGTAATGGCAAAATAGATTCTTCTTCGGGATTGGGGATACTCAAGGTGAATTTCCGTGTAAACGGTCCTGGTGGTCGCTTGTGCAAACCGGCTTTGATATGTCCTCTTTTGACGAAGTTCCATATCGGAACGACCGCTTTCAAAAAACCGGATCTTTGTGACACGTGCGTTAAGTGATGGAATCAATTCAACGTTGTCATGCAAAATCTTAGGCTCAGGCACCGAGGGGGCGGTCCGTGTTTCTGTGACTGAGGAGCTGCACCCTGTGGTTGATGAAAACAGGAGTCCGAGAATCAGTAGCATGCAAGACCGTCTCAAGCCGAAAAACATCGCTCCCTCCTGGTTTTAAGCTGTGCCGTTCACGAATGAAATGCAATCAGAAGGCCAAGAGGGGAATTCGTAGAAACATCGCATTTTCAGGGGCTTTTCTTAAAGGAAACCTGCTTCAGTAACAAAAGTGGCCAGACATGACGAAATTTGGCAGGGTGGAGAAGGAGGGGAATGGGAGGAGACAGTTCTTTTACGAATCACAGGCTGGTCAATCCCTAATCCGAGGGAACGGTGGCGCGATGGCTCCTCTTCATGTTTTCGGAATTACGAAAACGTGATAAACGGGGCGCGTGGAGGAAGGAAGCTACAGGCAATCACGTCTTTGTCGCCTACTCGGAAACCCGTAGCCTTTACGATCGTTCAGCTGTTGGCGGAAAATAAACAGATGAGCCCCGGTCAGATTTCCCGAGCCGTTGGCCGGAGCGTGTCGCGAGTAAGCCATGTGTTGGCAGCATTGCGGTTGGCCGAGGTCGTAAGATATGAAGCAGAAGGCACGCGGGCGAGATATCGGTTGAAGCATCCCCGTGAAATCCGGCAGATCCTCAGGGCCCTATCGGAATTCATCGATTCAGCCTCACCCTTACGGTAATAGTTTCGTATTTGCGCGATTGCGCAAATACGGCAAGCTCCAGCGTCGCTAGAAATGCGAGATGATCGAGTAGGCGGACAGCACGCACGGAGAAGTGCGCCGGCGGCCAGATCTTTCAGAGCGCGTGAAGAGAAAAATCTTCTGCGGGAATCCGTGGCGTGAATCAAGGATTGAGCGGCGCTATCCGACCAAGAAGTGGATGGCTTCGCTCTGCCAAGATTGTCTAGAAAGGAAAGACCCCGAAGGTCCCGATAAAGATGAGGTTCGGGTCGGCGCCGTACTTATCGAAAGCGCCGATCTCCTTCGCCATCCACAATCCGACTGCCGTCGGGCCGGTCGTCGAGTAGGCGAGAGTGATCTTGGTTTTTTCGGCCGAATAGCCTTGCCCCGCGACGAGCACGAGAACCATAAAAACGATCGGAACTCGCTTTAAGAATTCCCTTCGCCGTTTCATAAGATCTCCCCCTGCGTTTAGTGCGCCCGCCGGATATCACGCAGCGTTTCGGCCGTCAACGTCACCTAAAACCGCAAGCAAGTTGACTTCGATCGGTTGACATAGATGAGTGAGTCATATTAGACCCACATCAATGCGAAAAGAATCTAGCGAGTTCGGACTTTTCACTTTTCGTGGCAGAAAGGGAGACATTCTATGGCTCAATCAAACGCCCCCTTCAATGTTGTTGAAGCGACCATCGACGATATTCATGCCGCTTACAGATCCGGCCAGCTAACCTGTCGTCAGTTGGTGCAAACGTATCTCGATCGCATCGAGGCCTTCGACAAGAAAGGACCCGCCATCAACGCGATCATCACGGTGAACTCCGAGGCGCTCAAAGAAGCCGATCGCCTCGACGCCGCATTCAAAGCTTCCGGCCCGGTCGCTCCGCTGCACGGCATTCCCGTGATCGTGAAAGATCAGGCAGACGTCAAAGGCATGCCGACCACGCTGGGCTCGGTCTTGTTCAAGGACTACTATCCGGACCGCGATTCCTTCGTCGCGGAGAAATTGAGAAAAGCCGGCGCGGTGATCCTAGGAAAAGCCACGCTGGGCGAATTGGGCGGCGGCGATACGCATGGTTCGCTTTTCGGTTCGACGCGCAACCCATACGATCCGGAACGAACCGTCGGCGGTTCTTCCGGAGGTTCCGCGGCCTCGGTCTCAGCGAACTTTTCTACGGTGGCAGTGGGCCAGGAAGGACTGGCGTCGATCCGCCGGCCGTCGACCTGGAACTCCATTACCGGCATGCGCCCTTCCGCCGGGCTCGTCAGCCGCGGCGGTGTCTACGGCTGCTGGCCGGAAGTTTTCGGTTCGCTCGGCCCAATGGCGCGCACGGTCAAAGACTTGGCGACCCTGTTGGATGTCATGGCCGGCTACGATCCGGAAGATCCGATTACAGCGCGCGGTGTCGGTCATATTCTCGGGAGCTTCACAAAGTTTTTGCACAAAGACGGCCTCAGAGGCGCACGCCTGGGAATTCTTCGCGAATCCATCGGCCTCAACGCCGAACCGGATTCCGAAGACTTCAAAAAAATATCAGAAGTTTTTGACAGAGCCGTCGCCGAGCTCAAAGCCGCCGGCGCCGAGATCGTCGATCCGATCGTCATTCCGAAGGTGAAAGAGTTGCTCGCCAAACGATCGGGAGGCCCGGGTGACACCGACCAATCATTTAAAAATTACTACGGCCGGAGCGCCAATCCGCCGTTCAAGACTCCGGAAGAAGTCATCGCGTCACCCGACTTCGCCAAAGTCGTCAAACGCTCTCAGGATCGTTTCAAAAGAAAAGCCGACGCCGCCAAACATTACGAGAGCCTCAGGGCGCAGGACGAGTTGATGACCAATTTTCTAAAGGCCATGGCGGACCACCGCTTGGACGCCATCGTGCATAAAGCCGTCGAGCACCAGCCGACGTTGATCAAAGACGGCGTTAATCCGCCTTTCGTCGATCAGAAAGGCGCGCCGCATTTAAACACATTTTTAGTCTTCGTACCGACGATAGTCGTGCCGGCCGGTTTTACGCGCGACAACCTTCCAGCCGGTGTTTGCTTCATCGGACGGCCCTACGACGACGGCAACCTGATCAAGTTTGCCTATTCCTACGAACAGGCCACCCACCACCGCAGACCGCCCGCGAGCACGACACCGCTTTGAGAATCCGTCGATGAATGTAGGGGCGAGCGGCCGGTCGCCCCTACCGGGGTTCGGAGCCTATTTATTTGGGCATAAGCGCGATCGTGAAACCGCTACCGCCGTATCCCCCCCTCGCGCAAAACCTCGTCGAGAAGTGATCCATCGACAAGCTGTGCCGCGCTGATCGGGCGCTCGACTTTTTGCGCCGCGCGGGCGAAGTCGACCATCAATTGAAACGCATCCGGTCGTAGTCTTCCCTCAGGGCTCAGCAAGTCCAGCAATTGGTTATAAGCCATCGTGGCGATTTCATGATCCATGGCGAACTCGCGCATGATCATCTGTGTGGTCTCAGACTTGTTCTCGCGCAAGTAAGCCATCGAACGTAGCGACGCTCGAATGAACTTCTTAATTATCTCCGGTTGTTTCTTCATCCGATCCGCATGCGCCACCACCGCCGTCCCCGAGACGTCAACGTAATCGCGGGTCGCGGCAAGCTTGTAAAAACCATCCTTCTCGGCGCGAAAGCTATGAGGTGAACTTAACATGCTCGCCGCGATGTTACCGGCTTTCAATGCCGTGTAACGCTCCGGTGTTCCGCCCATGCCAAGCAAGACCACATCTCGGCCAGGATTTAATCCTCCCGCGAGCAGAACTCGCCTGAGCAGCATGTCCACCAGTCCGCCGGGATTCACCGAGCCGATGGCCAGACCTTTGAGCTGCGCGATAGTTCGGTATTTAGGTTGGGAGTAGAGCACTTGGTCGACATGTGAGTTGTAACTGCAAACGATCCTGAGCGGCGCCCCGGCAATGAAGGCAGTAATAGCGGTAGTGGTGGCCGTGCCGAAGTCGGCGTCGCCCGTGACCACCGCTTTGATGTCGAGTCCGCCGCGCATGTAGACGAGATTGACGTTGAGACCTTGCTGCTGAAAGAAACCTTTCTGCCGCGCCGTCTCCAAGATCGGAAAGCTCGTGATCGATTTGCTAGGATAGCTGACGACGACGTTTTGCAAGGCCGGCTCCTGCGCCACGGCGAAATTCGGACAGATCAAAATGAAGAACAGAACCAAGAGCGAACTGAGAATTCGCTTCGTCATTGAATAACTCCCACGGATTTGATCGCCAGCGGAGATTGGCTATTTCCAGTGATGTTCATGGGTCTCGGCCTGCGAAACAAAAAACCCGGCTGGGATGACTCAGTCCGGGCGATGGTATGGGATCAAAGGTGTGACGGGATCGAGAGACCCAGCCGAAGTTAGTGCCGCGTAAAATAGGGCAAGTCTATGGTGGCTGTCAAGCAGAAATTAAAAGTCTGGCTCTTGCCTCAAGCCTCACGCCTATCGCCTTTTTAGATTCGTCGCCGCTTGCGGTTCAGGAAA
>WNFH01003318.1_pt1 | contig 12706 bp, 10 predicted proteins | sample 5400411 | NCBI WGS metagenome assembly WNFH01 (sample SAMN13153347, study PRJNA577476) | soil metagenome | isolation source: 200 cm saprolite under Douglas fir tree site 2 hole 3 | place: USA:California | collected 2015-04-18
GTTGTCGTCGCGCTTCCAACAATTGCGGTGGGGGGGCCGACGATAGCCAGGCCAACGTTATTTGCACCAGCATCGACCGGCCAGTTGGCTGGGTTTCGAACCTGCCATCCTCCGTCGAATGCCAGACTTTGAATTCTCAATGATGACAGCGCGAAAAACACATTGTTGTTGTTATCCACTGCTATGGCAGCGGGTTCCAGCAATGGTGCGCCGGGGTTCACTGTCCCTCCATCGATGCACAGAGGCGTTGGAAACGGCCGCATCGCCAGCATCACTCCACCATCCGGTGAATTGATCGCTGCGAAACATGCCTCGCCACCATCGATCTTCGTGACCGCCACGGATCCTCGGATTGCCCCAGGGAAAGGCCCGCACGCAGGAACTAGGTCACCTCCGTCGGTTCCGTTGTACGCATGAAGAGTGGTCTGCGTTGCGCTGTTCACTGCTGCATAGACGGGCTCAATACCCCCATCGACTTCTCCGAGGGCAACGCTAGCTGTCATCCAGCCTCCGTCAGTCGACCATTTCAATGTTCCGTCTGGATTCACCGCATAAAGACTGCCGGCGGTAGTACCGTTTCCGGTGCCGACGTAGATGGTGCCGCTCGAACCGACTGCTGGACTGGTCCGGATGGGTAGACCATCCAGCGTTTGGAATGCCCATTTCCAGCGGGTAACCACCACTCCGCCATCCGTCGTACCGACATTCCCAGCCCTGTCTGTTCCGGTGACGATCAGGCCGAACGTGCCGCGGAATGCATTCATGTCCGGAGCCGACAAATCGACGAGCGCGTTTGCGCAATAGGGTAGCGGTCCGCAACCGGTCGTCGGGTTCACGCTGGGATGACCTGAATCCGGGCCGCCGACACCCGTGACAGTCAGGCTCACCGTTCCCGGAACCACATACGGATTCGCCGAGGAGATACCAAGCAGCATCACCTGATCTCTGCGCCATCCCGCGTCGCCCAGCAGCCCAGGATCGATGGAGTTGAGATAGCCCGCGTCCGGGCCCGGGGGCGGTGTGGGTATCGCCAAAATGAACGACGGCGGAATGGTCAAGATGGTCACGTTGATGGGGCTGCTGTTCAAGTTCGCTGCGTCATAGCGGCCCACCAGCCGATACGGTCCATCTCCCATCGGAACCAGTGTGCTTTCATAAAGGCCCACATCCAGAATCGGCAGTGTGCCCGAGGTACTGCCTCCATCAGGCAAGCCGATCAGGAGCGCAAGCATTGACGGGTCCTGCCGAAGAAAACCAGGATTCACGATGAGTCGCGCAAACACAAACACTGGCGTGCCACCATCCAGGAACGCACCATCCGAGGGTTGTATAATGACGATGCCCGAGTATCGATTCTGGCACTGCAGTCCCACACACTGCTGATGCATCGGACAGGCTGGCACGCAATTAGTGCCTGTGACGGTCACCGTGACCGTGTTGCTGCTCAGATTCGCGGCGTCGTAACGAGCCGTCAACAATTACTGGCCCCTGATACTGGCCTGCCCCTTGATTGGACAGCGTGCCCGACGTGGTCCCGCCATCAAATCCGATCAACATCGTTAGCGTCGAAGGGTCAGACCGCGGAAAACCAGGAGTGACGTCGAGCTGCGCGACGACGTTGATCGGTCCACCGATGACACTGCCATCTGTCGGCTGAGTGATCGCGATGCTCGAGTACCGACTCTGGCAGTGCGTGTCCAAACAGAGCTGGTAGGCAGGACAGTCCGGTACGCAGTCGTTCGTCCCTCCATCGGGGACGGGTAGGCAGAGATTTGCCACCCGAGTATTGCAAAACGCTCCGATAGGACAGCCCGCGCCACCATTACACATCAAGAACGCGCATCGGTTCACTGTCAGATCGCAGGTACCCAAGGGGCAATCCGAGTCGCTGCTGCACCTTGAAATCTTGCTCCCGCACCCGCTGCCGATCGCCATCGCCACCACAGCGGCGAGCGCGGATGCCAACGCGAAAGCCGACCTCGTCTTCATCACCGAAATTCTCCCGCCACGATCAGCCCACCCGGCATTGGGGCGACGCTCATCACCATCTCGCCCTTTGGCCGAGCGAGCTCCCAGATCAAGAGGCCAAGGCCGCTCGCAGCCAGTGCGCCTCCACCAGCCAGCAAAATGTTCCCCGCTCTCCCCTGGCTCTGGGCCCGCGACTGAATGTCCCCCAAGTTATTGAGCTCGGTCGGGGTCAAGTATCCGGGGCTGGTGGTGTTGTTGAACTGGTTCCATGAGTTCGAGGAGCGGATCTTGAAATACGTTCCAAGCCCCAGGCCGACGACCCCGGCCGTCACCAGCCCCACTCCTACGCTCTTTTGCCAGCTCCACCCTTCCTCCGGGACATAGCCGACGGTGGTCGGCTCGGGCTGGGCTGGGGGAGCAGTTGGAAGAGGCAGGGACTCTTGAGGAGGCGCCCCCGGAGCAATCGAGACGGGCGGCGACGGAGCTGGTAGCGGCGCGACCGGTTTGTCGGTGGATTTATCCTGCGGCAAAGTACCGACCACCAGTGGTGGAACATCGGGAACGCCTACTCGCAGTTCCGCCAGAAATTGGCGAAGCGCTCGCTTCAAAACGTCGCGCGCATTCTTTTGAGGCATCTTTCCGTACTCGTTCTGCGCGGAGGCTCGAACCTCGCCGGTGTCGCGCACCAACCGACCTGCCAACTGGATCCTCGGATATGGGTTCAACGTGACAAAGAGCGCCGATTTGGCCTTGACTTGCTTGGCGAGGTCCGCGAGGCACTTGTTCAGGTCCGGCGCGGAGACGCATGTCTGGTGTGGCAACCTCTTCAGAAAAGCCTTTACCGCGGCCGGAGCCACGACGTTCTTCTGCAACCGGGTCACCTCGGCGTAAAAGATGCGCCGATATTCCAACTCTTCACGCTCGGTGACCTCGGGCACGACCAGCGGGTGGACCGCTAGCTTGTCCGCAGCGGCATGCGTGGGAAGCGAGATCAGTGAGCAAAGCCCAACCAGCGCCGGCATCCAGCGCGTGCACCAACCGCCGTTCCCCGCACTACTGGGGGTCCCCATCGTCAACCTCTCCTCTTCGTCAGCTGGATCCTGCAATGCTCATCGAATCCGCACGGGGCTAAAAGCCAGTTCCGACCAACAGCAGGCCTCCTGTGCGGTTTACCGCGATCGACACATCCATCCTCGGATATTCCTGTTTCCGGGCCAAGAAGTAAAAGGCCACCCCTGAGGCAGCCGCGACCCCGGATGCCACGAACAAGACTGTTGCAGTGCCACGGCGGGTATCGATGGCATGCACTAACCCCGGGACATCTGGAGCATTCGTGAGGTTTCCATCGGGTTTCTCATAGCTCTTCAAGCGGTTCAGATCGGCTCTGTTCACCAGTAACAGCACCAGCGCGGAGGCGGCCGCCGCAGCGCTCACGCCGAAGGACGCATAGCTGCCGACTCTCCATCCATCGGCCGAATCAGGGGTCGACTGCACCATCGGTTGTGGTCCAGAAATCCGGGGCGGCGGACTGGGCTGCGCGTCATCCACGACCACGATTGCGCCCTCGGCTTTGCCGGTGACGATGAAGTCCGCAAGTTTCTCGAGACTGTCCGTCGCCGGGGTGGGCGCGTCGACCTTGATCGCGGCCTCGCGGATTTTGCCCCCGCTTTGGCTGCTGACCAGCGAAGCGGTGAACCAGCTCGAATCTCTGGGGTGCCGTTTTAGCCGCGCCACCACCACGTCCTCGGTTCCAGCCAGGGTCGCCAGCTTCACCGCTCCGCGAATCCAGGACTGCTCGCCGCCCTGGTCCGAGAGACAGAACATGTGATTGACGCTGAGCATCCCTTCGAAGTCGAGGTCGATGTGCAGCAATTCCGGTTTCTCGACGCGCAACGAGTGTGGCCGAGACATGGCTCCGCTTTTGGCGGCGATCACCTCGTACGTGCCGGGAAGAAAATCGCCCGCGAAGGGCGTGACGCCGACCTTCAATCCATCGAAAAATACGTCGGCGCCGGACGGATTCGAACGTACTTCGACGCGAAGCTTGGCTACGTAGCGAAGCTGCTCTCGGATCCGATCGAACTCGGTACAGATGCTGGGCGAGTAGTAATCCGGGTCGAGCTGGAAGTGCGGATCGAGGCGAAGAACGCGGGCAAAGGCTTCGCTCGCTTTGTGGCTTTCTCCAGTCTGCCGCAATACGACGCCCTGCAGAAGTTCGGCGGTGACGAGAAGTCCCCAACGGATTGGACCGGCGGGCAACATCCGGATTTCCGCCAGCGCGTCTTCCACTCTGGACCGTGCCTTGGCGTATTCGGAGGCGTAGTACTGCACGCGCGCTGAGTCGAGCAAACCCTGGATTTCCTCGGCGCTGCGCCCCGCAGGCGCCCCAAACCTTTCGAGCAGCTGTTGCTGCTCCATCACCTTCTCGCCAAGCCGCTCTTCCAGCGCTACCTGCAGCAGCCTTCCGCTTTCGAGCAGATTGACGTCCTCGCATGCGCCGCTGGCAATCACCATCAGCTGAGGCTCGGCGCGGCACACTGGAGGAAGCACTAGCCCGATCGAAACGATCCCTATTCTCCATCGCATGTCGAGCGGGTGAGCAAGATTCATGCGCATCGGATTCGTTGCCGTCGCTGGCACGCAATTTGGACAGGACCGCTCGCAAGCCGCTGCTTCGCGGCCCAAACCGCGCCGCAACCGCGCAGTCAAAGGAGCCGTCGATGACCATCCACAATGGTGGACTTGCTTCGTCCCGCGGGCGAGATGCATCGAGACAGCTTTGCAGCGGGAGAACCTTTGCGCTTGCGGCGGCCCTGTGCGTTGTAACCGGGGCGCTGGTGAGCCGGTGCGACAAGATCGGGCGGTCCTGCAGCAAGGATGAGGACTGCGGATCCGATGGGGTCTGCAGCCCTCAAATCAACCTTTGCCTCTCGAGGCTCGAGGAGGCGTCGCCTCCGGTTATCTCCACCCAGTCGGTACGGGAAGGCGTCGTCGGTTCCGCTTATGAGGAGTCTCTCACCGCTTTGGGCGGCGCGGGCGGCTACAGCTGGACGCTGCTCAACCCACCGCCTGTCCTGAGTTGGTTGAGGCTGAACGCCGCCACGGGCAGGTTGACCGGCACACCGAATGCGCTCCTGCAGCCGGGAGTGGCATTTTCCGTCCAGGTTAGAGACTCGGGGTCGCGCGTTGCCGAAAGAGTTTTCTCGCTGTCGGTTCGAAATTGCGTCGAGGGGGAGTCCCTCGCCTGCGCGGTCGCGCTCCACAGCGCCTGCTTTGTGGGTTCACAAAGTTGCCGGGCAGGTGTGCTGGGCGGCTGTGTAATCACCGATGCGTCCTCGCAAGTTGCCCATTGCGGCCCTGATTGTGCTCCGTGCACGGTCGATTCCGATCGCTGCGTCGAAGGAGTCTGTCGCTGCGGCGCGAGCGATTCATGCTCCGGTGCTGCGGGCACCTGCTGCGCGACAAACGGGGGATCCGCCTGCGTCGACACCCGGCAAAACCCTGACTTTTGCGGTCGATGCGGAACGGTCTGCGATACGGACCGTCCGCACGTCCTACGTGGCTGCGACGGCGGAAACTGTGAATATCCGTGCGCCCCCAACTGGGGCCGATGCTCGCCGGGCGCTCGAGGCTGCGACACGGATCTCAACCAGGTGGAAAACTGCGGCCGCTGCGGCCGTCACTGCCCAGCCCCGGATGCCGGGTTTGCAGGCTGCGTCGAAGGCAATTGCGCGCAGGGGTGCTTTCCGGGATCCCAGCTATGTCCACCCGGCACCTGCTTCTCGCTCGATGACATCAACCACTGCGGAAACTGCAGCCAGCGCTGTTCACCCCCACGGGGCGGCTCCGCGACCTGCATCAATCGCGTCTGCGGGATGAGCTGTCCGGTCGGCTACAACCTGTGCGGAACCGAATGCATCTCGAGAGATGATCAAAACAACTGCGGGGGGTGCGGGCAGGTCTGCTCAGTCTACGGCGGGCGGGCGGTGTGCAACCAGGGCCGATGCGTCCGCGAGTGCCCAAGCGGGTTCAATGCGTGCCCGGTCGGCTCGGGTTGGCAGTGCATCAGCAACGACGACGCGGCCAATTGCGGGGGCTGCGGCATCGCATGTGGGGATACTCAGGACTGCCGTAATGGGCGGTGCGTAAATTGTCCGCTGTGCGGCGGCCAGCCCTGTTGCGGTTTCTGCATTCGCGAAGAGCGAGGGTGGCTCTGCGGCTGAGGGCTGCGACGCGGAGCAATCCGCTCCGATCAGTCGCGCCCCAAACGCGCGATCAGCTCAGCCAGTCGAGGAGTGGCTGACGCACGCGCCCGTGCGCCGGCGATCGCCTCCTTGAGTCCCTCCAGCTGATCAGCCATCGACTGCGGGCCTGCGCTGCCCGGCACCTGTTTCGCCTCGACCGCTTCCGCGGGCGAGAGTAAGCGCAGGTCCCCTTGGGTGACCGCTCCCCCCGTTTCGCGCAGCTCGTCGCCGCTCAGCTGATGCAGCGCCTTCCCAGCGGTGCGGGCGGCTTTGACCAGGGCGCCTATCGCGCGGTACGCGGTGCGAAATGGAATCCCGCGCGCGACCAATCTCTCGGCGAGGTCGGTCGCCTGAGTAAACCCGTTGGCAAGCGCCTCGGATAGGGGTGCTTGACGAAAATGCAGTCCCTCGAATCCCGTGGAAATTGCGACCAGGCAGTGCGAGATCAAGGCGGCTGCCTCCAGATAGCTGACTTTGTCTTCCTGGAGGTCTCGCATGTAGCCGACGGGAATTGCTTTGAGGTTGGTCAGAAGCGCGGTGAGCGCGCCCACGCCACGCGCAGACTTGCCGCGAATGAGCTCGAACAAGTCTGGGTTGCGCTTGTGAGGCATCATCGACGAGCCGAAACTGATCCGATCGTCGAGCTCGATGAATCCGAACTCTTCCGACGCGAAGTCCACGATGTCCTGACTGATCCGGGAGAGGTGAATAAGGCTGCGCGCCGCTGCGTAGGTAAAGTCTAGCGCGAAGTCGCGATCGCCCACCGTATCCAGACCGTTGGCGGTGATCCGGGAGAACCCGAGCAGCTCCGCAGTCCTTTCTCGCCGAATCGGCAGCGAGGTGCCGCTCACCGCCCCGACCCCGAGCGGGCACTCATCAAGCCCATTGAGGACTTGCGCAAATTGCGCGGCATCTCGAGCGATCATTTGGCCATAGGCGCTCAGCAGATACGCCACCGTGGCTGGCTGAGCTCGCTGACGATGGGTGTACATGGGCATCAGGAACCGGCCCTCGGGACCTTCCGCCTTGCTGACCAGAATTTCGAGAAAGCGGGCGATCCGCTCGAGAATCTGCGCCGATTGCTCGCGCAGGTGAAGCCGACCGTCGAGAGCGATCTGATCGTTTCGCGAGCGGGCGGTGTGAAGCCGCTCGGCCGCGCTTCCTGCCCGCTTGCCGAGCTCCACCTCGATCGCCATGTGAATGTCCTCCTCGGCCGGCCAGGAGATTTTTCCCGCGGCGGCATCCTCGAAGAGGGATCTCAGTCCCTTTCGGATCGCGGAGGCATCCTCGCGAGGAATGATCTGGCACTCCTCGAGCATTCGGATATGCGCCAAGCTCCCCGCGATATCGGCCGCATAGAGCGCGCGATCCACGGGCAGCGACGTCGTGAATTCCAGGACGTCGGCGTCCAGATCCCCGCGTCCGGTGGCGTCGCTGCGCGCGACGGTCATCGCCTCGGATTCCCGGCAACCGGGTGGAGGCGGCGATACTCGACCAGCTGCATCCCGAGAAGAGAGATGAAGCCCTCGGCGGCGCGATGATCGAACAGATCTTCTTTGCCATAAGTCGAGAGCTTGCGGTTGTACACGCCAAATCTGGATTCCCGCGCCACCACCTGCATCGATCCCTTGTGCAATTTCACCTGCACCGTGCCCTCGACGGATCGCGCCAGGGTGGAATTGAACGCATCGAGCGCATCCCGCAGAGGCGAGAACCAAAATCCCTCGTAGACCAGCTCGGCGTAGCCTTGGTCGAGGTGCGCTTTGAGCTTGTTGCAGTCCTGCGGAAGGGTAAATCGCTCCAGGTCTTTTCGCGCGGCGATCAGGGTGATCGCTGCGGGCGCCTCGTAGAGCTCCCGGCTTTTGATCCCCACGACCCGATCCTCCATCAGATCGATTCGCCCGACGCCGTTTTCGCCGGCAATGGTATTCATCTTGGCGATCAGAATCTCTGGCGGAAGACGCTCTCCATCCAATGAGACGGGTAGTCCAGCTTCGAAACCAATTTCCACAGTGGTCGGTGAATTGGGGCTGTCCTTGACGCTGCGGGTCCAGGCGAATGCCGATTCCGGGGCCACAGTGTTCGGGTCCTCCAGAACCCCTCCTTCGATCGAGCGGCCCCACAGGTTTTCATCGATCGAGAAAGGCTTTTCCACCGTCGCGGGCACTTCGATTCCATGCTTTTTGGCGTACTCGATCGCGAAATCGCGACTGATGTAGCGCTCGCGTTGCGGAGCGATGATCTTGAGTGCCGGATCCAGCGCGCGGGACGACAGATCGAACCGGACCTGGTCATTGCCTTTGCCCGTCGCACCGTGTGCAATTGCAGAGGCGCCATGCTTTTTAGCGAGCGCAACCAGGTGCTTGGCGATCATCGCTCGCGAGAGCGCGGCATTGAGCGGATAGACTCCTTCGTACAGCGCGTTGGCCTGAAGCGCCGGAAAAATGAAGTCAGTGACATATTCGCGCTTGCCCTCAATGAATTCGAAGTCGATCGCCCCGGCCTTCTTGGCGCGAGCCTTGAGGTGCTCGGGGTCTTTTGCCTCGCCGACGTCGACATGCGCCGCGATCACGTCCAGGCGGTAGTCATCGGTGAGAATCCGCACCAAGACCGACGTGTCGAGGCCGCCGGAATAGGCCAACACTACTTTTTCGCGCGCCATGAACTGCCACCTCGTGGAAAAGAAGAGCGCCCGTTCTTGGGACGCTGGCTGTTGCCTCTTACCACTCCCGGCCGCGGCTCGCGACGGCCGAATCGCCGCGGGTGGCCACACTGGCCTAATGAATTCAAGAACTTGATCCTTTTAGCAATCGGCGCGCTGGATGGTCCCGCCCGGTGAGTTTTTCCTCTCACGGGGTCCATCTGCGCGGATGGAACGGCGTGCCACCGTGCCGCCCGGGTGCCGGCACCGCGAGTGGTTCCAGCGAACGCTTGTGGCGTTTGCTCGACATCCAGGTACCTGACTGCGACCATGACCCCAATGCCTCGGGTCACTTCCCGACGGATCCTTTTCGGCTCCGTCGCCGCACTGTACCTGCTGGCCTTCCCTTACCATCCCGGATTGCGATCCCCCAATGAGCTGTGTCGCCTGTGGCAAACCCGCTCACTGGTGGAATACGGCAGCCTGGACATCAATCGCGCGCTGCGCGACTACGGCTACGTAGGCGATCTTTCATTCAAAGACGGTCGTTACTTTCCATCCAAGGCGCCACTTCTGTCGTTCGCGGCAGTGCCGATCTATCTGGTGCTCAGGGCATGGGGTGGCGGGGGCCGGTACGCAGTGCCGGAGATTCCACTCGTTTTCTGGTCGAGGTTCTTCATCACTGTGCTCCCCACCTTGGTGATGCTCGTGTACTTGCGCAGATTTGTGCGGACGTATCTCTCGAACGCGTGGGCCGACGTCATCACAGCGACCTACGCGGTAGGGTCGCTCGCCTTTGGGTATTCGCTGCTCTTCATCAGCCATCAACCGACCGCGGTGTTGCTTTTTGGGTGCTTCTACGCGCTCTGGCGAGGCGCGCGAGGTGAATGGAACGCCGCTGCGTATGCCGCCGCCGGCGCGTTCGCAGGAGCGGCGATTGCATGCGAATACACCAGCGTCCTTACGCTATTGCCGCTCGTGGTTTATGCCTTCCTCGAGCTGTTTGCCCCGATCTCCGCTTGGAAGCCACGCCTTACCGTGCTTGCGCGGTCGCTCGGGCTTGCGACGATCGGTGCAGCGCCGTTTGTGCTCGCGTTGATGATGTATCACCAGGCGTGCTTCGGAAATCCATTTGAGACCGGTTACAAGTACCTGAACGATCCCGGCTATCAGGGTTGGCACGTCGGGGGCTTTCTCGGGATCGGCCTGCCTGATGCGCGCGCGTTCGTCCTCTCATTCTTTTCCCCGTTGCGAGGCCTGTTCGCCCTATCGCCTTTTCTGCTTCTCGCAATTCCCGGGCTGGTATTCGTCTGGAGGGCCAGCGCCAAGGGCGATCGACCGGTCCGCTCTTTGTTCTGGCTCTCTTCGCTCGAGCTGCTGGTACACGCGTACTTCACTTCGTCCTTTAGTTATGAGTCGTGGGGCTGGGCCACGGGGCCTCGCCACATGACTCCGCTGGTGCCTTATTTGCTGCTTCCCGCAGGATGGCTTCTGCAAGAGCTGTCGAGCCGGTTGTCCGGTGCCGCTCGCTTCGGTTTGCCGGTAGCAATCGGCCTCTGCATTACCTCGATTGCGATGACTGGCCCCGTGGCATTGGTCAACTACATTCCGGATTCGCTTTCCACCGCCTTCTTCGGCCTGGTCTGGCCTTTGTATCGCGACGGCTACTTGCCGCCCACGTTGCTTGCTTTCGTTGGAATTCCGAATCCCTGGTCCGGAGCGGTCGCAGTTCTTCTGTTAGGCCTGATCGCTCTGCTCACATTCGTGCGAGCGCTGCAGGGCGGAGCGAGCCAAAACGGCGCCGCGCCCGCTTCACCTAGGCAAGGGGCTGTCGTTTGGGTTACCGCGATTGTGGTGATGGTCCACTTTGGACTCATGCGAGCTGCGACACATGGGGACGCCGCGGACATTGCCGCGCAACGACACCTTCGAGGCGTTTGGCTGGTGCCTCCTGGCAAGACAACCGTCTTTTGGCCACGGGCGTGAGCAATGGTTCTGAAGTAGATCGTCACTGGCCAGATGTTGGGGTATAGGGCCCGGGTGTTCATCGGCCATTTCGGCGTGGGTTTTGCGTCGAAGCGAGCGGCACCGCAGGCCTCGCTCGGCGTCCTGATGGCCGCGCCATTACTGCTGGATCTCCTCTGGCCGATCGCACTGCTTCTTGGCCTCGAGAGGGTGCGGATCGATCCGGGGAATACGGTGGTCACTCCTTTGGACTTCGAGTACTACCCCTACACCCATAGCCTGGTGATGGCGGTGGTCTGGTCTGTGTTGCTTGGAGGCGGCTATCTGGCAACTACCCGCGACCGTCGCGCCGCACTGGTGATCGGCCTTGGCGTTTTCAGCCATTGGGTGCTCGATTGGGTCGTTCACCGGCCTGACCTCCCACTCTTTCCAGGCAGCAGCACCTATGCGGGGCTCGGTCTGTGGAATTCGCGCGCTGCCACAATGGCAGTCGAGATCCCAATTTTCGTGTGGGGCGTGGCGCTCTACATTCGTTCCACCGAGGCTCGCAATCGGGCCGGCATCGTTGCACTTTGGGCCTTGGTCCTTTTGCTCGGTGCAATCTACTTCGCCAATCTGTTTGGTCCTCCGCCACCGAGCTCGCGGGCGATCGCCATTACTGCGCTGGCAATGTGGCTGTTTGTCCCGTGGGCATGGTGGATCGACAAGAACCGGAAGGTCCGGTAACACGCTTCCCTTGCTTCGCGGGCGCTGCGAGTCCAACCTGAACCCATGCGTGAGCCCAAGTCGAAGCAACCGCATACGCCGACAACGACCGGCCTGAAGCTAATCATCGCCTATAAGGCGCTGAAGGCCCCGGTGATGCTCGGGATAGCAGTCTGGCTCACGGTTGCACCCTCGCAGGCGTATCAGATCTTCGAGTGGATTGCGGAAGAGCTATATGCGGCGAACAGCCTCTGGTCTCCACTTGGCGATTGGATCGCAAACCACCTGTCAGTACGAATGCTCCATCGAGGCGCTGCTCTCGCGTGGCTCGACGGCCTGTTCACGGCGGCCGAAGCCGTGTTGCTCATCCTGCGCAAGCCCTGGAGCGAATGGATGGTGGCGATTGGTTTGGGCTTGCTGTTGCCTTTCGAGCTGGTATCGGTGATCCGCAAACCAAGCATCGGCAAGCTCGCTGTGTTGCTAATCAACGCGGCCGTGGTCGCCTACCTCGTGCGGCGGCGAATCAACCAGCGACGGCTACCGTCGACCGAAGAACCCGAGGGAAGGACTGCCTCGATCTCGAATCGCGCTTAAGCTCGAAGTCGCTCATTTCTCCTGCAGGTGGGCTTCGACCATCCACAGAAGCTTGTCCAGCCCGCGCGAGACTTGGGTCAGGATATCGGCCGTGTCCGCATCGCCAAACTCGTCGGTCGCGTCGATTCCGGCGCGAATCTGTTTCCCGGTCGCGGCAATCGCAGTGGCAAGATACTCGGCGTGCTCTCTGCCTCCGACGAGCGAGAGTGGATATTCCTTTAGTGACGTTCTCTTCGCCACCACCACCGCGGTGCCTTCAGCCCATCCGCCCAGTTGGATGATACGCTCCGCGATCAGGTCCACGTATTCTTCAGTTTCCTCAGCAACCTTGTCGAAGAGTAAGTGTAGTGCGTAGAAATTCGGCCCCTTCACGTTCCAGTGGGCCTGCTTGGCCTGAAGCTTCAGATCGATCGAATCGGCGAGACGGTGCGACAACAGCTCAACAACCTTGCTCCGCTTTGCTTCAGGTAGGTCATTCTTGGTCGGATTCATTTTGTGTCCTCCACGCTCCTTATAAGGAGCGAGAGAGCCAGCCGCCAATGCTTGTTCCTTGTCTAGATCAACGCGCGAGCGTTACACCAGATCGGAA
>WNFH01002585.1_pt1 | contig 12697 bp, 13 predicted proteins | sample 5400411 | NCBI WGS metagenome assembly WNFH01 (sample SAMN13153347, study PRJNA577476) | soil metagenome | isolation source: 200 cm saprolite under Douglas fir tree site 2 hole 3 | place: USA:California | collected 2015-04-18
CTATATTACGTACAGAATCTTCCATTTTGCACAGAGGGGTTGGGCATGGCACCCGCGTCCCCAGGAACCGCAAGAGGTAGGCATTTGGAAACGTCCTGGGAAACGCCGTTTCTCAGGCCGCTCCAAATACTTACCCCTGGAAGGGGGGTGAGCGTGATTCCATCATTTGCGTCATTCGCCAGCAGAGTCTATAGGGTGCGGGTACCCATGGGATTTTTTATTGAGGCATTTTTCTTGTATTCTGTGCTTACAGCTCGAAACCATGTATAGCACAGGAGAGGGAACACCAATACGACTAACTTGTTGTACTGCCATGCTCTCATGAAGTTACCGTGAAACACGCATGAGATAGCTCTGGTCATTCCACAACCGGGGCATGGCCTACCAAACACATGACGTATTAAGCAGATAGAGCGGCGCGATTCAAGCCAGGAGGTGGGAACACAGAGAAAACCCAAAGGAAGAAGGGCATACAATCCTACCTTCCCACGTGATTTGAGTGCTTCGTGTCTTTTGTTATCTTTTGACCAATGGATATCCATTACTGTCCGTAAAGCTATTGGTGAGGATCATGATAAAGTCAATCAGCCACCATATGCCGCAACCGCCCGCAGTCAGCAATTGAACCACGCCTGTTCCGATTTTTCCTGTATAGAAACGGTGAACTCCGAGTCCCCCCAGAAAAATGCACAACAGCAGTGTAGTTAACCAGTCCTTCCCTCCAGCTACTTGCTGCATCTGCCATTGCTGGTTCCATTGGGGTTGTTGACCATAAGGGTATGGCTGTTGTCCGGGAACAGGCTGCTGTGGCGGCCATTGAGGTTGACCATATTGCTGTTGACCATATTCCTGTTGCTGAGGTGACCATTGAGGTTGCTGTCCTGGTTGGTCGTTCATAAATATCCTACTTTCTCTTCAAGCACCGATACAAATGGGATTTCAAAATAGACTCCTTCATTATCAAAGAAATATTCTGTCATGTCAAGAGTAAAGAGGCCTCAAACTTGTTGAGGTTAAGCTGATAGTGCTGTAAGCTCTTGCTGCCAACAGCAGCAAGAGCTTACAGCACTATCAACTACCACCCCTTGTATATCCCTCGAAAATTGCTCAAGATATGTTGGTGGGATATGATACAGAGAATTGTAGTAGCACACTAGCGGGAGAAGGATAGCGGAAATGCCCATTCTACCATACAAAGGCATCACACCAACCATTGCCGAAAATGTCTTCATTGCCCCAGGCGCAATCATCATTGGAAACGTCACTATCCATGAAGGCGCAAGCATCTGGTACAATACCGTCGTGCGTGGAGACTCTGCCCCCATCGTGATCGGATGCCGCACCAATATCCAGGATAATTGCACCCTGCACGTCGACGAGGACGCGCCCCTCACTATTGGTGATGAATGTACCGTTGGGCATGGAGCCATCGTCCACGGCGCGACCCTTGGACACCATATCCTCGTAGGCATGAATGCCGTAGTGCTGTCTCACGCCCACGTTGGCTCCAATACCATGATCGGAGCTTGCGCTCTCGTCGCGGAACATAAAAACATCCCATCCTGCGTACTTGCCCTGGGAGTGCCCGCGAAAGTCATGCGAAACCTGACCGCTGCAGAGCAAGAGCAGATTGTCTCCAGTGCCGCTGGCTATTGCGAACGAGCTGCCGCCCATAAAGTCATTCATTCCTCCGAGTGATGAGTATTGGTAAACTCGCATGTCCCGGAAATTCGACGAACAAGCTGCAATGCAGGTGTTTTCGCACGCGAAAACACCTGCATTGCAGCTTGTTCCTCTTGAAAATTCGGCATGACTCATGTTTGGCGTGAAGCTTATTCAGAGCTGGAAAGTGGCAGCGAAAAAAAGAACGTGCTTCCTTGCCCTGGCCTGCTTTCTACCCACATGCGACCTCCATGTCGCGCAACAATCTCATAAACGATATACAGGCCCAGGCCTAACCCATCCACACGCTCATTTGCATCCGTGCGCACGCGATAGAAGCGTTCAAAAATATGGGCCTGTTGTTCTTCACTGATACCGACGCCCTGGTCTCGCACAGAAAACATCACTTCATGCTGCTTGCGTTCCAGTCCAACGACCACCGCTTTACCAGGAGGGCTGTACTTGATGGCGTTGCTGATCAAATTGTTCAAGACCTGCTCCAGGCGTCCTTCATCGCAGGTAACCACAACCTTTTCTTCTTGCGTTTCCAGGCTAATCGGGTGGTCAGCGAGGACATTCTGCTGCTCAACCACTTGCCGCACCAGCTTGACAATATTGACGTTTTTGCTATTCCGTAGCTCAAAATGTTCATTGCGTATGCTTGTGATGTCCGCCATCTCGCCAATCAATGCATTTAACCGGTGAGTTTGGTGAATGATGCTATCCAGGATATGCTCCTCTTTGGCGTAATGTTCCTTTTCAGGATCATTCAACCGCTTGAACCTGAGCTGCAGAAGCTCAGCATTCCCGATAATTGAGGTGAGAGGAGTGCGCAATTCATGGCTGGCGAGTGCCAGGAATTCGTCCTTGAGGCGATTCTCCTCCTCGTATTCTCTGGCTCGTTGTTGGGTCTCGTCCGCAGCATAAATAATCACGCCCAATACTTTGCCACTCGCATCATGAGAAGGTACCAGCGTGTACACGAAATAGCTATTTGTGTACTCTCCCTCTATATTTTGCCAACAGGTGAGTATCCTGGGAGTTTTACGAATACTATCCTGCTGGTAAACCTCGCGGGCCAGGCGCACAATGGATGTGCCATCTTCCCAGAAGAGTTCAAAGACAATTTCAAGTGGCCGACCGTATACTTCCCGCCCTTTCATTAATCCTGCATAGCGAGGGTTAAAGACTTCTACCAGCAAGGTTGGACCTCGCAGCACCATAATGGAGAAAGGAGCAAGCTCTACCATCTCGGCAAACTGCACTCGCTCGCTTTCGAGCAAGGCCGTCGTTTCTTGTAGCTCACCCGTGCGCGCTCTCAACTCCTCGTTGGTGGTCTCAAGCTCCTCATTGGTGGCTTGAAATTCCTCGTTGTTGGTTTCCAACTCTTCGATGCTCGCCTGCAGCTCCTCGTGAGTCAGCATCAGTTCTTCGTTGGCAACTTGCAGCTCTTCGTTGGAATCCAGCAACTCTTTATTGACATCGTTCAGCCGCTTGTTCGCGGCACTCAATTCGTGCATGAGCTGCGCCTGCTCGGACTGGACGGCCTCTAACTGCCGCCGGATCTGTACCTGCTCCGTCACATCGGTGACGCTCAGCACCGCCAGGTCTGGCATCTCAGTCTCTAACTGCATAATGGCGATTGAGAGATACATGAAACGCCCGCTGCCCTCGGTGGTAAGAGTAAGTTCAACTTCCGGCAAGGTGACGATGTTGCGCTCGCGAAAAACGGTATCGATGGCATTGCGCACCTCAGCGTAGGGGATACCGCGAATGGCGTGCAGGAAATCCTGCTCGTTGCCCCTTTCCCGCAGCCCCAGTAACCGCCGCGCTGACCCATTGGCAGTCAAAATGTGATAGGAACGGTCAATGACTACCAACCCGATGGGCAAGAAGCGCAGCAGCAATTCATTGAAGCGCTGCAACTGTCCCACATCCTGTGTTTGTAGCACATGCACCTGGTCCTTAAGCTGTTTGCCAGCATGTTTTGCAGAGCGGCTATTGGCATTGCTCCCCACGTGGAGCTTCGTCAATCCAGCTAATCCTGGACGGCGTGCCAGGGGCAAGGTGCTGCCTATGCAGCGATACACCTTCCAATGTTTGTTTGTCAACTCATAAAATGTCTGCAAGGGACGTACCGTCTCGGCTTTGCCCAGGAACAGGTAGCCTCCAGACGCCAGGGAGAAGGCAAACTGGTTAAGGACATACTCCTGCAGTTCAGGTGTGAAATAGATCAGCACATTGCGGCAGAGCACGAGATCGATACGTGGGAAAGGAGCACTTCTGCTCAGGTCCTGCTGGCCAAATATGACCATCTGGCGCAGCGTCTTGGAAATACGGTAACCATGATCCATGCGCTCAAAGTAACGGTCACTATACTCTGCCGGTATACCCTTGAGCAGGTTTTCAGAATACAAACCTCGCCGCGCAAAGTTAATTGCCGCTTCATCCAGGTCGGTCGCGAAGATTTTGATGCTCCACTCGGTGAGTTCAGCTCCCAGTATGTCTCCGATGAGCATTGCCAGAGAATATGCTTCCTCACCTGTGGCGCAGCCCGCCGTCCAGAAACGCAAAACGCGGTCTCGCTCGCGCGCTTTTGCCACCAGCTTTGGCAGAATCTCTTTTTTCAGGTAGGCGAAGGCATCAGTATCGCGAAAGAATTGAGTGACGTTAATCAGAAACGCTTTCACCAGTTCGCCGACTTCTTCTGGATACGTTTTCAAGTAGTTCAGGTAGTCCCGCATGGTACGGTTGTGGGTTATGGTCATGCGTCGGCCAATGCGCCGCAGGATTGTCGAGGACTTATACGGGCGAAAGTCAATACTGGCCTGGCGGCTAACCTGCTCAAGGATGCCGCGAAGCACATCCTCCCTCTTCTCCTCTGGTTGCAGCAAATTCATTCCCGTAAGGAGATCGTAGAGAAGGGGGCCAATCTGTTCTATTTCCGCTTCAAAATCAACTACCGTTGGGGGGAGGGCCAGTGGCATGGAGGGATAGCGGGCAGTCTGCGGGTTCTGGACGATCACCGTTCCACCCGCGTTCTTTACCTCTACCGCGCCCGCTGCGCCGTCCGAGCCTGAGCCTGTTAAGATCACGGCAATCAGGCGTTCACCGTACATTTCGGCTGCGCTTGAGAGCAACAAATCTACCGATGGCCGGGGCCGTTTAGGGTGGACTCCGCACACCTCGACACAGCTATCATCGATAGAGACGTGCCGGTTCGCCGGCACAACATAAATCTTTCCCGGTTGAAGCTCGGTACGAGTATTGACCACTTCAACAGACAAAGTGGTGCGCCTCTGAAGAATAGTGTCCAGGGTACTGGGTCGGTTGGGATCAAGGTGCTGGGCCAGTACGATTGGGGCAGGAAAGTCTGCTGGTAAGGTACTCACCAGAATCGAGAGTGCCTCGACTCCTCCCGCGGAAGAGCCTACGACGACCAGGTCCCCATGATTGGGTGTTCCATTCTCAACCTCGCTCACTTGGCCCCATCCCTTCTCTACTAGAGAACTGAGTTCGTAAATAATTGAGGATTGCCCTCGCTGTGCATAAATATATGCCTCTGCGAGGCTTATGTCAAGCCTTTCCGCTTTTTCTAATCTTTGTTAGTGTATCAAATGCACGAAGTATGCATTGCAGCTTGTTCCTCTTGAAAATCCGGGATGTTTCATGTTTAAGTGCCTCTCAACGTCACAGGGAATACTGCCATCACTGGCGCCGAAGCGGGACTCTGGATCGTCAACCTGATATCCCAGACACCGAACATAGAAAAGACTCTGTTTTTATCAAAAGTGGCAATATAGGTTGGATTGCCCCCCTTGATGCTGGCTTGCGCCGTTCCCATATTCATCAATTCCATATTGATGCTCATTTGCACCTGTGCATCCGTGACAGGATTGCCACTACTGCTATCTTTCATGAGGACGATGACAGTATTGGCATAACCGATTCGCCCCGGAAGGACTTGCAACGTGATTGAGAGGTTCCCTACCTGCTGCGTCTGCATGATAAATGTTGTTGAAGTTGGCGAGGACGATGCCTGATTTGTGCTCTGTGAATAGTCGATCGCGGGAAAGACTACCGGAGGGGCGAAGAAAGCCATCAAGGCGACGCAAGCGTCCCCTCCCCTCATCTTCCCCACTCCCGCCCCTACGCGGCCCTCGATGGTTTATCCACCAGAGGAAGCACAGGGCAAGTACGATCAAAATGAGGCGCAGCAGCCAGAGCAAACCATAATTTGTCTCTGTCAGTATTTGACCGAGTGCAACAAGATTGATCCCGCCTCCATTCAAGCCCTGGGACAATGCCGAGGCGCGTAAGATCAGCGTGATGAGCTCGCCAACCAGCAGGGCGGTCAGGCAAAGCCATTGCAATGGGCGTGTGCGCTTCCTCGTCTCAGCGAGCAGAACCGGGGCCCGCTCGACGCCCGCTAAGATAATTCCTTCGGTGGAGAGCATGCCTACCCAGAACGTCAACGCCATCAGTACCAGCCATTCCCAGGCGACAGCCAGCAATCCAATGGGATTCAGTTCTATGGGTGAATTGCTGGTGCTCGGCCCCAGAATAGTTTGTCCCGGTAAACCTGTACTGGACTGTCCTATATTAAAACCAATCACACCATGGGTCGTATGTCCATCATCGTTGGCCACTGCCGTCCAACGTACCGTATAACTGCCCTGCGGTAACTGTCCAGGCGCAAGCCCAGGCGCAAGCACAGGCGTATCCAGCTCGCGTGGATTGGTGCTGGAAACGCTGCTGCGGGCCGCGTCCACAATCTGTTCAGCGGGTGTGTAGACATGAGCGACACTGGCGGGACTGATGGCCGCGTCAAAGAAAATACGCACCACTCTCGGCGCGCCAGTCACCGTCGAGCCATCTATGGGGTCAGAGCCGATCACAAAAGCGTGCGCATATGCCACTGATCGTTGAGATACAGTGCCAGGCCAGATAGCTATCAGCAGAACACTGAGAATCAGTGCCAATAATATCCCTCTCCTACGAGACAACACGGCTTTCTTCTTCCTTTTGTCGATTTGCGGATGCTCTTATGTGCAGATTGTACATCAGTCACATCATGCTCGCAATATTTGTTTTTGCTGCTTCTCATTGCTATAATAAATGGTATGAAAAAACAACCCTGGTCGCGCCTGTTCCTGTGGTCCCACGTCGTGGGGGTGATCGCATTTTACATAATACTCTGGTTTCGCACGAACCCAAATGGTGGGAAAAGCGATCAAAGTAAGGTAAAACCCACTTTCGATGCTGCCGCGACAAAAAGATCGGTCTCCATCATCGTGCCGGCTCGCGACGAGGAACGGAACATCCGTCGCTGTGTTACCTCGCTGCTGGAGCAGAACTACCCTGACTATGAGGTGATCGTCGTCGACGATGGTTCAACTGATGGCACAGCGGCTCTACTTGACGAAATCGCACAGCAGCACCCTCATGGTAATCGGTTGTGGGTGTTGCGCCTGCGCGATCTTCCAGAGGGTTGGGTCGGCAAAACACATGCCCTCCACGCGGGTGTGCAGGAGGCTCGTGGAGATTGGCTGCTCTTTACCGATGCCGATACCTGGCACGCGCCCGGCGCGTTACAATTTGCCGTAACAAAAGCCCTGCACGAGGGCATAGATCTGCTCACATTGGGCACGCAGCAGGAGTTGCCGGGCTTCTGGAATAAAGTCATGATGCCTATGGCCTATCTTGCTATCAGCATGCAGTATCCCCCCAGGCTGGTCAACGATCCCGCCAGCCCGGTTGCTATCGCCAATGGGCAATATATCCTGATACGCCGCGCGGCCTACGATATCCTGGGTGGGTATGCTCGCCCTGACCTGCGCAATACCCTGCTTGATGACCGCGACCTTGCCCGCATTGTCAAGGAGAATGGTTTCCGGCTTCAATTCGTCGATGGGCGCGAGCTGGTACATGTGCAAATGTACCAGGGATTGCGTGAGACCTGGCGCGGCTGGCGCAAAAGTGCCTTCCTGGGAAGTCGCGGCGGCCCGACTTTTGTGCTGCTGCAACTGATCGGCTTGCCCATGGTATCGATTATCCCGTTCATATTACCGTTCATAGGGCTGTTTGTGAGAAAGAGCAAGCCAGGTGTCTCTTCTGGCGAGCTACAAAGCGCAGCACTTTTAGAACTGGGGCCACTGCTAGCTTACCGCCTGTGGATGGATAAAAACCTGAAAGTACCCTGGTATTACGCCCTCACCCATCCTCTGGCCGGTGCGCTGTTTGAAGCGATACTGGCACAATCAGCCTGGCGCGTCCTGAGGCACAAAGGCGTTGATTGGAAGGGAAGAAGCTATTATGGTGAGCATAAAACGCCTGCCGCTATGCCGGAAGAGGTTCTTATCCAATAAATTATCCCCGAAGGACAAGAGGAGAAGGGCATTCCTTCTCAGTCCCAGGCCGGGACAGCAGAATAGGAACGTGGTGAGTTCCTCAAACAAGGAACTCCTCAATGCGTAGAAAGCTACCCACATTCCCAACGTGTACGTAATCAGACCGCCGATTACAGCACAAGTAGCTATGTTTGAAGTGTACGCTGCTACCATCCAAGTGTTCCTGCTCCCCCTTTAAAAGGACCGATAATCTCGCTCGTAATCCAACCCCCGTAGAAATCACCCTCCTGGGCCTGTACCTTTTCTCCATCCACATAACAGGCATCCATCTTGTCCGGGTAGATCGCTACATATCCTACCAGAGCTTCATAGGGATGCGTGGGACGGCGATAATACCACGCCGCGTCCCGTGCGCTTTTGTCTCCGACTGTGATACTGTAATAGGAAGCTCCACCCTTCCATTCACAGAAAGTGGAGCGCGAAGTCGGCTTGAAATACTGCGTTAGCTTCACATCCTCTGGCGGAATGTAATAGACAGGCGGGTGGCTTGTCTCCAGGATACGTTTGGCGCGGTGTGTGTCCGCGATTACTACTCCATTAAAGATCACCAAAATGTGTTTGTTGCTGTCCTCCAACCTGGGCGGGCGGGGATAATCCCACACAGATTCCTGGCCAGGACCTGGCCCACCTGGCCCACCTGGCTCAACTCGCTTATTTCGATCCATACAAAAGCCCTCCCTTTCTCTCATTCCATCAAGAGTGATACGGCAGTGGGAGCGTGTGATTTTTGCATGGCGGAGGCAAGCGCCGCCACTACTATACACGCTGTGCCCGTTGTGTGTATATAGTAGTGGCGGCGCTTGCCTCCGCCATGCTTGCCACATCACGCTCGACGCAAAATTGTACGCACACCCAAATTGCCTGATAATATAGACATGTGTCAACTCGTCGTTTATAATGGTATCAAATAGGAATGAGATTTGCAAAGAGGAGACAGACGTGATAAGAAGATTTTTTCGGTTGGTGCTGTTGAGTATAGTAACCGTCGTCCTCATCATCTTCTTTGCCCCCAGCCTTATCAAAGGCGCGGGCAACTCCCTGATCACCTCAATTGATAATACCGCCGCCCAGGGTATAGCACAAATCATTCCTCATGCTCAGGGCAACGGTGCCGACCTGCAAGTAAAGCTCGATGGTCTGACCGCCAATACCGATTACTATATCTCGTTAGACCAGGGACAATGTGGAGGAACAGCCCTCTTCAACGTTGGCAAAATCTCGACTAACGCCAATGGTTCAACCACCGCGACATTGTCGTTGAATGACTTGCGCAACGCCTTATCACAGGGCCTATGGCTGGATGTCCACCAGGGAACAGATGCTTCAGGCCAGAGTATCGCCTGTGGGCAGATCCTCTCGAATGATTCCGCGATTACACAACTTGGCAGCACTCCCACCACCTCTACTGACACATCAACGCCTATACCTACAACTGCCGTGAGTAATAGCTACACCACTACCACATCCCCGGTGAACAATGTAGATACAAGCGTCTCAGATCGTGCGGCTCTCCATGGACACGGTGTGAGTAGTTTTCCAGATACTGGCGTCGCTCCTGCAACCAACAATTCCTACGATAATTACACCTTCCCCAGAAAATATTAGTAGGGGCCCGATTTATCGCGCCCGCGGGGGTGGAGTGGAGTGGAGAGGGGACCCTTGTGGTCGCCCGCGTGGGGTGGCCGCTGAGCCCAGGCAACTGTGGTCAGCAGGAGGCACGCGGGCGACTCCCTGTCCTTTTCATTTCTCTCCGCCTTTCATGTTAACTTGACGCCTATGGACCCGATTTATCGCGTCCCCCTATCGATTCAAGCCAGGCACCGGCATTTGAACCCCTACCGTCTCAGGATCAACACCTTAAAGTTGCCCATACCCGCTGGATCAGTCAGGGCGGCCACACGCTGGCTCAGGTCACGCCATTTCAGCAGGGCAACCTGGCCTCGGTCAGTTGCGCGTTGCGTCACCGACTCCGCAAACTCGCTCATCCTACGCCGCTCCAACTCTTCATAAATGCCTAGACCAGCCAGCCACAGGCGTTGCGTGGTAAACGTGTTCAGGTGTAACCCCTGGCGTCGTCCCTCCTCGATCAATGCACTGAAGTTCACATGAGCCGTAATATCCTGCTCTCCCGGTCGTACAAGCGGCCTCTCGTTCATCTGGTGTTGGAAGTAACAGGCCAGCGTGCCATGTCGTCGATACTTCGTATACAAGGCCTTCGCCTTATCCCCATAGTCGATAGCGAGTATATAGCCGCGTCCTAACAACTGTGCGGTTCGCCGCATCCAATGCAGCGCGTCCAGGTTGATTTCCGCACGCCACCCATCGCCAAAACTTCTCCAGGGGATAGCGTAGGCGTCCAGGTAGTCGGCTACCTCTACTGTGCCTGGCTCACCCAAAACTTCACACAATCTCCCGTCCTGTACGTCAACATATATTTCGTAGAGTCGCTGGTTGCGCGTTTCCACAATATGGACAGGAAAGGCATCAATTAATTCATTGGAGAGAATCACTGAAGGGGCTATTGGCGCATGGAATGTGTGTGATGAGATATGCTGTTTCGCGTGGGCCCAACTGTCATCCTGAGCAAAGCGAAGGATCTCAGCAATAGAGTCTTGCCCCAGGCGAATATCTTCGATGCGATAGTCAAGGGCAGCTTGAAAATCAGGAGCCGCCTCCTGTGTTGCCCATGCCTGTACCCCCTGAACCAGGTCTCCCCGGCCCGCGCCCTGTTCCAGTACAACAAAATGAGCTGGCCGTCCCAATTTCTCCCACCATTGCGAGAGCTGCCGTCCCATGCAGTTCGCAAAAAAAGGAGCGGAGACATCGGTGCTGGTATAGTAATCGGCACCTTCAAAGCCTATTTTTGGTTGTCCCGCAACATAATAGCCATAGTTGGGCTCGTACAGAGCCATGCGCATATACGCGGCAAAGGTCAAAGCCCCTTCGCGTTGGATACGCTCGATGATGAGTTGTTGTAACGGAGTTGTTGCCATATTTTATTATTCATTACCAAAACCAACCACCAGCAGATCGAGAGCCATCTCTGGTGCCAGGCGGCTGCGCTTGAGGGCTGCATCGGTAGCCAGTAATTGACGATATGCACCCTCCAACTGGGCAGGCGAAAACTTCCCTACCTGCCGCAGAGCCTTATCCGCCACAAATGGAGCTATACCAATCGTACTGGCGATCTGGGCCGCTCGCATACCCTTCTGCGAAAGCTCTTTTACCAGTAAGAGCGAGCGAACCTGGCTGGTAATCGTACTGATAAGCTTGAGGGGAGGTTCTCCGTCGGCCAGCAGATCGTGCAATATGTCGAGGGCCTGTTTGCGATTGCGCTGCGCCAGGGCATCCGTCAGGTCAAATACACGGGCCTCTTGCACCTGCGCCGAGAGCATGCGTACATCCTCAACAGTAATCGTGGCCCCTTCACCAGCATAGGTTGCCAGTTTATCCAGTTCATTCGCCAGTAAACGCAGCTGGTTCCCAATGAAATTTGCCAGCAGTGCAGCGGCCTCCGCGCTTATGCTCACACCAATACTTTTCGCCCGTTTGTTGATCCAGCTTTCGACTGCCGCACCCCTGGGGAGGGTACTCTGGATCACCTTGCCGTACTCTCCTGCCGCCTTAAGCAGAGGATTGCCAGCGTCCAATGCCTCGTCGACAAGCACAATCAGCGTAGATGAGTCGGGAATTTGGGGAACATATTCGGCCAATTCTCTCTCAAAGCCTGCGCGAGATGCGGCACTCCCCTTGCCGCTCTTCTTGCTTTTTTTTGTCTTGCCACTCTTCCCTGTGGTCTCCTTCTCCGTAGGGGCCCGATTTATCGCGCCCACCGCCTCAACCCCATCGCCAGGCTCCGGCGGAGCAGTTGCAGCACTTTCGCCGCGCCGCTTTTTTGGCAGACCTTCAACCACGACGAGTCGTTGCTCGGACAGGAATGGCATGGTATTACAGGTAGCGGTGATGGTCATAAGATCGACCTCACCGCCATTGTAGGTGTCCTGGTTATATTCAAAATTTCCCTGTTGCCGCAGCTTTTTCAGGTGTTCGCGGCTGGTAAATTCGTCATCGCCATGCAGGAGATAGAACATAGTTCTTCTTTACTCGTGAACAACCGCCTGTCTTCGATAGTCGCTCTTGTTCAAACGCGCTACGATCAGGTCAAGAATGATGCCAAAGGCAAGCCCAAGGGTGGAACAGAGCAGAACGGAACCAAAGAATGTGGCGGGCGCGCTGGCATCGGGCAGTGGCTGGTCATAGATAAGCGTATCGACCCAGGCAAGAATGCCAATAAAACCAAGCAACGCACCCGCGAATGCCCCAAGTACCACCGTTCCACGACTTTTTACCGCGCTCATCCAGAATGCGAGGAATAGTGCCACCGGCAAGGCAAGCAGAAATCCCCAGAAATCCGCGATAAAGAAACCGTCTATCGGCAGCACTTTAAACGCAGGCATAAATTGAGATAGGTCCATGAATATCAAGGCCTCCTAATATAAAATGTGAGATATGCTGCTTTTATTATACGTCAGTTCAAGAGGAGGTGACAATACAGGCCAGAAGGCAGAGAAATTGTTGAGGGACAGGGAGCCGACATGTCGGCTCCCTGTCCCTCAACAATTTCT
>WNFH01004744.1_pt1 | contig 12692 bp, 12 predicted proteins | sample 5400411 | NCBI WGS metagenome assembly WNFH01 (sample SAMN13153347, study PRJNA577476) | soil metagenome | isolation source: 200 cm saprolite under Douglas fir tree site 2 hole 3 | place: USA:California | collected 2015-04-18
CAGCCTCATGGAGTTGTCAGCACTCCCGTCAGAGTTTGCAAATCCGCCAAGGCCACGCGATAGCGCACCGCACCATCCTGGTAAGCGGCATTGGCCTGCACAAAGGTGTTTTGGGCGTCGACGACTTCCAGAACGGTCGCTTCCCCGCTCGTGTAGCGCAGCGTGGTGAGCCGCAAGCTGTCGGCAGCGAGTTCAGCGGAGCGGCTGAGGCCGCCCAGTTCGTTCAGGCCGGTTTCCGCTTCCGCATAGAGAGAGCGGATCTCCGCGAGCAGCCGGCGCTGGGCGAGGGAAAGCTCCCGCTGCGCCTGGGAGCGGCGCAATTCGGCCTGCTTGATGCGGCTCTGTGTGGCGCCCCAATTCCAGATGGGAATGCTCAATGTAGCCGCCGCGGAGGAGCCAAGATTCGAAAACTTTTGACCGTTGATGACGCTGTTCACGGCAAATTGCGGTGCGTCGATGCCGTACCAATAATCCAGGGTCAGCGAAGGAAGATAACCCGCGCGCGCGGCAAGGACGTCGGAACCCGTGGCATGGACGGCCTCCAATGCGGCCCGAACATCGGGATTATCCCGCGCGGCCTGCTGCTGGATTTCGCCGAATGTCGGAAGAGGAATGGGAGAATGTAGATCGTCAGTGACTTCGTAGTTGTCCTCGAAATCCGCGAAAATCAGCACGGCAAGATCGAGCCGCGAGTTGAGGAGCGCAAGTTGTGCTTCCTGCAATTGCCGGCGGCGATCCTGGACTTGCAACTCCGCCTTGATGACGTCCGAATGAGCCACTTCCCCGCCGCGTTCTAGACTTTGCGTGAGCTTGAGGAACCGCTCGCCTTCCTCTGCTGCGCTTTGTGCAGACTGGACTTTCTGTTGTGCAGACGCAACCGAGTAATAACTACGGACGACAGTTACGACCAGGCCGCGGGAGGCTATCTCCGCCCGCGCGCGCGCGACCGCCGCGGCCGCCGAAGTGCGGCGAAAATTCGCGAGGCTCGCCAGGTCCAGCGTCTCATGCACGTTGCCCTGGCTGACGTATTCGTGCACGGCATTGTTGGCGATGAAGCGAATGCCATTTCCGGGGCCATTGCTCTGCGTGGAAAGCGCCTGCGTATTGTAGGTCACGCTGGGAAGGAGAGCGTCCCGCGCCTGAGTTTTGTCTTCGCGCGCGAGTGCGGAATCGGTCAGAGCCGCCTGAAACTGCGGGTTGTTTTTTCTGGCGCGCGCAAGCGCGTCCTGCAATGTCAGCCGAAGCGGGGGCGAGGTTTTTGCGATTCCCTGCTGTGCCTCCTTTGAGGGAAGGCTGCCCGGAGAAGTCACCGCCTCTTGCGTACTGGCGCTTTCCGCGCAAGACAAACAGATGGCGGCGACCAGGATCCACGGGGAATATTGGATGCTCAGCGATCTCATAAATTTCGACTCCCAAGCCGGCCGGCACACCCCACGCAGGGCCGGGGGAAAATTTATGGTAGCGAGACGAAGATAAACGCAGGATTAACGAGGAGGCTCAGAAGCCTTTGGCCCTATCGGGAGATAGGCCGTAAAGGTGCTGCCGCTGAAGTCGGAGCGCGTCAATTCCAGACGTCCGTGATGAGCTTCGGCGATCCACCGGGAAATGGCAAGGCCCAGACCCGCACCGCCCCCGTCGGTTTCCGCGCGGGAACGGGCCTTATCGGCGCGGAAAAAGCGCTCGAAGATGCGGGGTTGCAGTGCGGCGGGGATCCCTGTTCCTGTATCCGTGATGCTGAGAGCGTATTCCTCACCAGCAGGGCGGCAAGAAATCGTCACGTGCCCACTCTCGTGCGTATATTTGATGGCGTTGTCCAGGAGATTGAGGATCATGCGGCGCAGCAGCGCTTCGTCCGCGTGGATCGGTGATTCGGATGCGTTTTCCAAACTCAGCGAGATTTTCTTTCCTAGCGCCAACGTGCGGGCGCAGTGCACACCTTCGGCAATTAGTTCATCGAGGTAAAAATCACGGAATTGCAGCGGGTACTGCCCCGCGTCCGCGCGGGTAAGTGTGAACAGATCTTCGACAATGTGGGTCAGCCGCTCGGCCTCCTGATGAAGAACTCCGAGGGATTCACGGTACTCCTCCGCGGAGCGGGCCGGCTGAGAGAGGGCAATCTCCGCTTCGCCGCGCAGAATCGCTACGGGAGTGCGCAATTCGTGTGACGCATCGGCCATGAATCGCTGCTGGCGTTCGAACGACTGGCTGAGCCGGTCCAGTAAACGGTTAAATGATCGCGCCAAGTATCCCAGTTCGTCCTTTTCGTTCTGCACCGGCAATCGCTCATGAAGATTGGCGGCACCGATGCGGCCCGCCTGGCTGCTCATGGCCACCACCGGAGCGAGGCTCTTGCGCACAAGAAAATAGCCGCCGGCGCTTGCCAACAGAATCGCGACGGGAATCACCCACGTAAAGGTCAAGATGACTTCCGCAAGCATCTCCTCTTGCGCACGAAGCGATTGCAGGATGACCAGCGTATAAGTCCTGCCGGCGGACGAGAAATGCCGCGAAAAGCTCCGGTAGCTGTCTTTATCCGTCTTGACTTCGCCCAGAAGGCGGTTGGAACGCGAAGAAGCATCAAGAAATCGCTGAAACGAACTTGATGACAGAAGCGCATTCGGGGAAGGTTCCCGTGCGGGATTCACCGATGGAACATCCTGTGAACTGACAACTGGATTTCCGGCCGCATCGAAGACTCCAAAAACATGATCGCGAAAACGATGTTCCGTGATGGCCACCTGAGCGGCAAATTTGAGTGCATCCGGCCCGCTCTGTTCCTTCACCTCGGCATCGAGAGTTGTGAGGAAGGCTTCGGCAAGTTCGGAAAGATTCGTATCCGTACGCTGGACGGTGCTCCGCCAAAAAATAAAATAGGTGATTAGAGAGAGCGCGACGAGGACAAAGGCAAGTACGGCCGTATACCAGAGTGTGAGCCGCACGCGCACGGAATCAAACATGGCTCTTCCGGACGGGAGAACTGGCTTTCGCGCGAGGGCGAAGCGAAGCACCTTCGTCTGCCATAACCCGCGCCCCGGCGGGTATGCAGCAGAGGCTTGATGGAATCGGTGTCAATCTTTCGGCGTACGCGATTGACATAAACCTCGATGAGATTTGAGAAGGGATCAAAAGTCTCCTCCCAAACGTGTTCCGCAATTTCCGCGCGGCCCACGACGCGGCCGGCGTTGCGCGCGAGAAATTCGAGCAGCGCATATTCCTTGGCGGTAAGCGCCACGCCGCGGCCGGCGCGCGAAGCAGTTTGCGCGGCGGTGTCCAGCACGAGGTCGGCAACGATGATTTTCGCGGGGTGCAGCTGGCCGGAGCGGCGCAGCAAAGCGCGCAGACGTGCGAGAAGTTCGCGGAATTCGAACGGCTTCGTCAGGTAATCGTCGGCGCCATGGTCCAGGCCGGTGACGCGGTCCTCCACCGCATCCCGCGCGGTCAGCATGAGGATGGGCATGCGCCGGCCGGATTGGCGCAGCTCGCGGCAGACTTCGAAACCGTCGCGCCCCGGAATCATCACATCGAGGACCACAAGATCGTAGGTATTGATGGCCGCTTGATACAGCGCCTCATTGCCGCTCGCGACGACGTCGACGGCATAGGCCTGTTCCCGCAGGCCCTTGGCCACGAACCGCGCGATGCGCGCATCATCTTCAACGAGCAGAAGCCGCATACCTGCATCATACGGCAGGCAGGCAGAAAAGTGAGATACTTGCGGTCGGGCAGAAATCGCATCCGCCTTCCCGTGGTGATCCGTCGCCACTGCGGTTAATCGCACAACGCCCTGGGTCGGCGGCCGGGATCGAATCCCTTGGAGCCCGGACAGCATCGAACTGGACATGAAGCTCAAAAAAGCCGAGCCCGAACCCGCCGATTGCTCAAGAACTGCTATGCGGCCGTTCGGTTGCATGGAGCTGTGGGCCGGCAATGAGAAAGCGCACCGCTCTTTGGAACTGGCGGGATTGCAGGGCGACGTCATTGCCGTACCCTCCGGCGGGGATAGCGGCGGCGATCTTTCTGCAGTTTTTTCCTGCAGCGACAATATTGCGCGTGTCGTACTCGCGGATTGCGTCGGCCATGGCTACACCGCCAGTGGCGTTGCCCGGCATGTCCATCATCTCCTCCATAAATTTCAGGATATTCGAGATACAGCGGGGTTGCTGGCAGCGCTTAATGATGCATTTACGCTTTCGAATGAAAAATCGGATGCTCCGCTGCGGTTGACGACGGTCGTCACGGGAACCTTTGATGGCAAGAGTGGTGAATTTAATTTTGCCTACGCCGCGCATCCGCGCATGATCCTTTGGCGCGAGGGTGAGCGGCGATTCCTGGAACTCGGAGCGGGCCTCGAGGGCTTGCCTCTCGGATTCATCACCGGGGAAACCTACAGCCAGCAGAGTGTGCGGATGAACCGAGGCGACCTGATCCTGGCGTTTTCCGATGGAGCGACGGAAGTTCGCTCGCCCGCCGGCGAGCAGCTCACCTCAAAAGGCTTTTTGAAGCTTGCGGAGCAAACTTTGCACAAACTACCTCATCCGCTGCCTCTAGCGGAATTTTCGGAGGCGCTGCTGCAGGGGGTGCACCTTTACCGGGGTGTGGAGCGCGAACTGGAGGACGATGTGACGCTTCTTACTCTCCGGAGCATGGCCTAGACGCGCAAGCTGCGGGGTGCCGCGCAATCCATGGAAGGTTCTGCGTTATTTGACAGGGTGTGCCGTGAAGTACTGATCCAGGCTGGCCACCACTTCTTTGACGCCCTGCTGCACATTTTTGTTCAAGGCCGCAACGACGGCGGGCACATCTTTCCCGCTTACCGGCTCGTCATGGGTGTAGTAGTGCGTCCATACGGTCGAGCCGGTCTTGAGGTCGCGCATCTCCAATTCGAAACTCACTTTTGCAAAAATGGAGCTGCCGGAGAGCTCCTTGAAATCGTAGAGCCGTCCACGAACGAGATAGTCTCCCGTCGCATCGCTGCGATGGGTGTAAACGGCACGGTAGCGGCCGGAAGCGCGAAGCTCTCGCAGCAGAAGCTCCTCGACCATTTCCGTTGGCGGCTCGGCCCAGCGTTGCGTTTCGTAGGTTCCCATCCGTTCCCCGCCGCTGCTGTAGACGATGCGGTCTTCGCGATAGAGATGCGAGGCCATTAAACTGCCAAGCAGCAGCGTCACGGGCGCCGGGTTCGCTTGTGATCCGGTGACCGCCTCCGCGGGGACGGTCAGTTGGTAATATTTGCTGGGGCGCGCGGCCCCACAACCATTGAACAATCCGGCAGTGAGCGCCGTCAGCAGAACAGCAGCCCGAGTAACCACCGAAACATTTCGGCTTCTGCTCTGTAATCGTGCGCGGCGCGCGGCTCGCATCCCGAAGACCTGATTCACGCCGATCATCGTGGCTCTCCCGGTTTGTGCTCGCGCGGGTTGCTGGAGCGGATGAGGGTGTAAGGCCTGGTCTTGATGGTGTTGGTGAACTCTTTCAGGTTTTCCGAGACGTGACGGAGATTCTCCAGCAGCTCGTCAATGTTCTCGGAATTCACTTCGAGTGTTTGATCCAGCCGGGCAGTCAGGTCCTTTACCGTTGCAAGCGAGCGCCGCAAATCGACGACGGATTGGCGAATATCCGCGCGGTTTTCCCCGATCGTCGCATCGATTTGGTTCAAAGCCTTATTCGCTTGTTCCGAGGTTTTCCGCAGGTCCTGGAGCAACGGTTCCAATTTCTGACTGGCGGAATTCAGATTCTGCACGGTGGATTTCACCGGGGCGCGGTTCTCCGCGATCATGCCTCTGGTCTCGGCGAGCGTTCCGGCCAGATTGGCGCGATTCCGGTCATTGATCAAATCATTGATGCGATCCACGGTCACTTTCAGTTCGGTGGCCCGGTCGTTTAGCGTGGTTAGCAGAAGTTGTGCTTTTGGCCCTAGATCGCCGACCATTCCCGTCAGTGCATTGAAGTCGACATAGGGGACGGAGGAAAGAATCGTTCCTGCCGCGGCGAGAGGGGATTTCGCATTTCCCGGAACGATTTCCAGATGATTGTCTCCGAGCGGGCTCAAGCTCATGATTTTCACGCGGCTGTCGGTCTTCACAGGCAAGCCGGACCGCACACTGAACGTAATTTCGATTCGGGTAGGATCCTTGGGATCGAGCTGCAATTTCTCCACGCGGCCCACTTTCGGCCCGCCCGCGTACCGCACCGTCGCGCCCGGCTCCAGCCCGCCCGCAAACGGGAAATAGGCACGGTAGGTCGTGGCTGTGCCGCCGAACGCGCCGCTGAGAGCAAAAATCGTGGCGATCAGCACGCCACCAGCGACTAAAACAAAGAATCCAACTAGGACTTGTTCACGTTTCGATTCCATCACGTGCCTCTTTTCTCCGCCGCCCTGCGGGTCGGGGGGCGGCTGTCTTCCGTCAGCATTTGCAGATAATCCAGTTCCTGCGAAACTTCCGGCTCGGCAATGCGGTCGAAAAATTGCCGCACCCGGGGATGGGCGCTCGCGCGCATCTCCGACGTTGGGCCGATCGCGATCACGTTTCCTTTATCAATCAGCACCATGCGGTCCGCGATCAGGAAGGCGCTGGCCAGCTCGTGGGTGACCACAATGATGGTCATGCGGAAAGCCTTCTTCAGATCGATGATCAATTGATCTACTCCTGCGGCGATGATCGGGTCCAGCCCTGCCGAAGGCTCGTCAAAAAAGAGAATCTCCGGATCCATCGCCAGCGCGCGAGCCACGGCAGCACGCTTTTTCATGCCGCCGCTGAGCTGCGACGGCATGTAGTTTTCGAATCCGGACAAGCCCACCTGATCCAGCTTCAACCGCAAGATGATTCCGATGGTTGAATCTTCGAGCTTGGTGTGCTCGCGGAGTGGTAGCGCGACATTTTCACCAACGGTCATCGAGCCAAACAGTGCCCCACCCTGAAACGACATCCCTATTCTCTTGCGGATTTCGTCCATTTCGCTTGCAGATATCGCCGCGATATTTTTTCCCTTCAGCCAGATCTCGCCGGAACTCGGCTTTTCCAGGCCCACCAGCGTTCGAAGCAGCGTGCTCTTTCCGGATCCCGAGCCCCCGAGAATCACCAGAGTTTCGCCGCGGATCACGTCCAATGTGATGCCGTGAAGAATCTCTCTCTCGCCGTAACTGACGCGAAGATTCCGCAGCGAGATCATCGCCTCCGCCTGCCCCGTGTCGTTGCCGGGCTGCTCCATCTCGATACCCCGCATTCTACGGTTCGCTCATAAAGAAAAAGAGCGCCGTAAAAACAAGATCGGCGACGATCACCAGAAAAATCGAAACGACCACGGCCCGGGTGGTCGATCGTCCCACCTGTTCCGCACCGGCTCCGGTGGAGAGCCCCTCGTGACATCCGACGGCCGTAATGGTAATCCCGAACATCACGCTCTTGATCAATCCGGTCACGATGTCGCGCAGGAAGAGGGCGTCCAGGGATGCCTGAATGTAGCGGACCAAGGTGAAATCCGCTTGCGCCACACCAAAGAGCGCGCCGCCGAGAATCCCCATGGAGTTCGCCCAGATCGTCAGGCACGGCAGCATCACGATCATGGCAAGAAATTTGGGCGTGACCAGGAAATGGACCGGATTGATCGCCATCGTTTCCAGCGCGTCGATTTCTTCGGTGACTTTCATGGTGCCGATTTCCGCGGCGAAGGCGGAACCGGAACGCCCGATCACCACGATCGCGGTAATCAGCGGCCCGAGTTCGCGCGTCATCGAAATGGCCACCGCGCTGGCAACGTAATTCAAGGCCCCGAATTTTCGCAGCTCGTAGGCGCTCTGCAGCGCCAGAATCAAGCCGATGAAAAACGTGATCAGCGAGAGAATGGGCAGCGCCCGGACACCGACCTCCATCGCCTGCGAAACGGAGCGTTGCAAGCGCACGGGCTTGCCCTGAAAAGGCGCGACGAACGTGAAATATGCCGCGCGGCCTCCCAGCGAGGCCAGCGCCCCTAGATAAGCGAGCCCGTCCGCAACCGTCCCGCCAATTTGCGCTGCTAGTTCCACGGCACTCTCAAAGGACTTCTAGAGATTGAGGATTCAGCCGCCTCAGGGCGCTATGGCCTGATCTTCGTCATCGTAAATCTCAAAAATCTTGACCAGCTTGGATAGCTGCAAAACTTCCCGGGTCGTCGTGTTCAGGCCGAATAAGACAAAACGCGCGCCGACTTCACGTGATGCCTTTAATCCCTCGACGAGGGAAGCCACGCCCGAGCTGTCGATGTACCGGACTGCCTTCAAATTCAGGACGACCCGCGGCATGCGCACTTCGCGCAGCTCACGCAGAAGCGCTTTCCGCAATTGTGGCGAGTTCGCGAGATCGATGTCTCCCGAAACGTCAAAAATGGTTATTCGGTCGAGATGGCGCGCAGAGATCTGCACAATGGATTCTCCTTAGCAGCCGTTGCCAGGCTGGGGGACACAAAAAAGTTTCACCAGGCGAAGCTGATTCTTGCCGTTCCTGCGGCGGAATTCTACCTTATCCATGCTCTGACGGATAAAGTGCAGGCCCAAACCGCCCGGGCGCACCTCCTCCAGCGGGCGTCCGCGCAGTTTTGTGCGGTCCACCGTTGCTCCCTGATCCTCCAACACGATTTCCAGAGCCTCTCTGTGGAGCCGTTCCCGCGCCACTTGGATCTGGCGGAAACAGGCTTCGATGGGCCGCTCTGTCCTGCCTTGATAAGCATGACGAATGATATTTGTCAGCGCTTCGTCGACGGCGAGAACGACCGCCCTCCGCTCCGGCTCGGGAAACCCAAGGCACTCGGCGAGCTGGCCCAGCGCGCCCCGCACCACGCAGAGCATCTCAGGGTTGCTGCGCAATTCCATTCTCAGTAATAATCTGCCCCGACTCACGTGAGCGCGCTCCCTCGAGTTCAGGAACCTGGATTCACCGCAAAGTGGTCATGCGCGAGCTTAGCCGCTTTTTTCGCAAAATCCAGAGTCGCCCTCAGGTTGCCACCGAAAAACATCACCTTGCCTTCCAGATCGTGTTCCAAAATCATTTTGTCTTCCCGGTCTGTGAAGCGGCAATGCACGTGGATGGAAGTCTTGCCTGCGACGGTGGTCACCTGGCGCGCCCTTTCGCTCCCCTGCTTGAATCCTCGGACCGTGCTGTGAAGGAGCACAAGGTCTGCAGCTCCCGTGGCGTTCCGGTCGCCGTCACGGTACACATGCTGGAATCCCCCGTTTTTCTCCATCTGCTGGATCAAGTTTTCGTAGAGGGAAATCTGGAACTCCGCGGGAAGCTTGATCTCGTCGGATTCAATCATCAGCACTTGAATTGCGGAGACTTTCGCGGGACGAGGAGGAGTGGCCTGGACATTCGATTGTGTGGCGGCGAGGGAAATGCCCCATAAGAGAACACACGCACCACAAATACAGAGAATCCGTTTCATGGCTTCTGTTCCTTTCCAGCGGCTGGCTTCGCCCCCGTGGCGTTCGAATCCTCCTCGAGCGGAACGCTCGTGTGGGCGCCACGCGCGACCAGCTCTTTCTTCAGCAAATCCGCCTTGCCTACGGGCATGGTAAAAATTGCGCCGTGCAATCCCCCTTCGGCATCGCGGTATTGGATCGTAAGCGTATCGAGCTTGGAGCGGAACAGACTCAGGAAGCGTCCGCTGCCGTAGGGAGCAAACATCGATAGCGTCCCCAGGGTGCCCCGAATCACGCGCTGGCTTTCGTTTCCGGTGACAACATCCTGCAGTGCTGCTATGGCCACCTCGGCCTTCGCGTTCGAACCCGCAAATTGCAGACTTTCCTTCTCGACGGTGAGAATTCCTTTAGACTTGCTCTTCACACCGGCCAGTCCTGTAATCTGCACCACGTGGAGAGCACCGCTCGGCTGTTGCGCGGAAGCTGGCAGCACGAAGGCACACAGCAGTAGCAGCGCCAAGCCCACCGGATCCTTTGCAGGGAGTAATCTCATTCTTGCCTCCTTCCTTACGACTCGTCCATCGACACCGGCGGATCATCCCAGAAAATCTCAGGATGCCGCGTGGTCCAAAGCTGCGCTGATGGGGCTTCGAATCTGAAATAGCATTCCAGGCAGACTTGGTATCTCAGGAACCGCCACGATAATACACGCATTTCCGCCGGCAGCAACCCGGAAGCTCCGGTCGAAGCCCTGCTCCGATGGACAGACTGGGTCGCATCGTTCTTTGGCTTTTCCGGGAGTGCGCGGCAACGATGGGAAAGAGCATCGAAATTGTTGGGGAACTTACGAGCGAAAATCCGAGAAGCCTTCTGTGGAGAGTGTCATCTATCTAAAAAAATTGGCGGACGGGCCTGTAAGCCGGATTCTGTGCAGCAGACAATCCGCAAAACGGACTGCGTGCTGCGGCGATCATTCTTCTAGGTCACGGTTCGCACCGTGACTCCAGCGGCCTACCCGAGGGTTCTCATCCACAATGGCTTCCGCCACCGCGGAGGGAGTGCGTTCCTTGGAGTGGCGACCGCGAAGCGGTCGACATCAGGAATGCTGGCTCATCGAACCGGGCCGGCTCTCCCCTCCTATTTGGCCTTGCACCACGCGGGGTTTTCCGTGCCTCCGGTGTCGCCACCGGAGCGGTGGGCTCTTACCCCACCTTTTCACCCTTGCCAAACGTTGCGTGCATTTCGAAGACGTCCCGCAGGTTTCCCTGCGCGATGCCACCGTGCTGCGCTCCGCCGGCGGTCTATTCTCTGTGGCACTTTCCGTGACCGCGCCGCACTGCTTCCCGACCTAGTCGGGACGCCACACGCCGAAGCGTGTAACCCTGCCTCGCGGCAGACCCTGCGTGGCTGGCCCCCTGATGTTATCAGGCGCGTTGCCCTGTCAAGAGTTCCGCCCTCCACAAAGTGAAGAGCGTGCCTCAGGACGGTGTCCGGACTTTCCTCCCGTCCTCGGTCGGATCTCGGCCTCGCAAGAGGCCGATAAATTCGACCGGGACCGGCGATCACCCGGCCCGCCCGCCAGTTTCCATTATACCTCGATATTCGATTGAACCGCCGTCAATTGAGCGCAGGCGAACAGAATTCAAAGCGCAGGTTCTGAAGTCGCTACTCACGGCACGCCCTTGAAGATCGCGCAGGACTATGCCCTAGGCCCAACTTGCTATCAATCGCGACTTCGAGAACTGCAAGGGCAGGCAAATGGCTATCTGATTCCAAGCAGCTTTTCAAATTCGGATTCGGTCAGGACCGTTACGCCGAGTTCTTTCGCTTTGTCATACTTCGAACCCGGGTCCGTCCCCACCACCACGTAATCTGTCTTCTTGCTCACCGAGCCGGAAACTTTGCCGCCGTGTTGCTGCACAATCTCGCCCGCTTCCTCACGCGATCGATTCGCGAGGCCGCCGGTGAAAACGAAACTCTTTCCTGCAAACTTGTCGCTCTTGACCTTGCGTTTTTCCGCCGTAGGGCGAACGCCCGCCCTATGCAACTTCTTGATGAGCTGACGATTCGCCGGCTCCGAGAAAAACTCTGCAATGCTCGCCGCGACCTTCGGCCCGACCTCGGACACTTCCACAAGCTGTTCTTCTTCCGCCGCCGCCAATTCTTCCAGCGAAGAAAAATGTTCGGCCAGCAATTGTCCCGTCCGTTCGCCCACAAACTGTATGCCGAGCGCGTAGATCAGCCGCGCCAGCGAATTCTTCTTGCTCGCTTCGATTTCATCGAGCAGATTCTGCGCCGACTTTTCCGCCATGCGCTCCAGCGCCGCAACTTCTTCGAGCTTCAACGAATACAGATCCGCCACATCCTTCACCAACCCTTTGTCCACTAGCTGATCGACAATTTTGTCGCCCAGCCCGTCAATGTTCATTGCATGCCGCCCCGCATAATGCAGCAGCGATTCCTTCCGCTTCGCCGGGCACGCCGCATTCACGCAGCGATACGCCACCTCGTCTTCTGACTTATGAATCGCGCTGCCGCATTCCGGGCACTGCTTCGGCATGCGAAACGGTTTCCGGCTCTTCCCTTCCTTCACCACCTTCAGCACGTGCGGGATCACCTCGCCCGCCCGCTCGATCAGCACCGTATCGCCAATCTGCAGGCCCAGCCGCTCGATCTCATCCATGTTGTGGAGCGTGGACCGGCTGACAGTGACGCCTCCCACTTGCACCGGTTCGAGCACCGCCACCGGCGTCAGCGCCCCCGTGCGCCCCACTTGCACGAGGATGTCGTTGACCACCGTCGTTTCCTGCCGCGCCGGATATTTGTACGCAATCGCCCACCGTGGCGCCTTGGCCGTGTAACCCAGTTCATTTTGAATCGCCGTGGCGTTCACCTTAATCACCACGCCGTCGATTTCGTAGGGAAGTTTCTCGCGCTTCGCGTCCCACTCATCGCAATAGGCGGTGACGGCGTCTATCCCCATACACAGCTTCCAGTCATCGGAAGCGCGGAAATGCAATTGCTTAAGAACCTGCAGGGACTCGGAATGCTTACCGAACGGCACTTTCCCATCCACGAGCAGGTAGTACGCAAAGAACTCGAGCCTTCGCGTGGCGGTAATCGTGGGATCGAGGACGCGCACCGCACCCGCGGCCGCGTTGCGCGGGTTCGCAAATATTTTCCCTCCCGATTCCTCCTGCTGCCGATTCAGAGCTTCGAACGATTTGCGCGGCATCATGATCTCGCCTCGCACCTCGAAATCTGCAGGAAGCTTTGCCTTCTTGAGGCTCGCCGCATCGAC
>WNFH01002588.1_pt1 | contig 12683 bp, 7 predicted proteins | sample 5400411 | NCBI WGS metagenome assembly WNFH01 (sample SAMN13153347, study PRJNA577476) | soil metagenome | isolation source: 200 cm saprolite under Douglas fir tree site 2 hole 3 | place: USA:California | collected 2015-04-18
CCAGAGCTCTGGAACTTGAACAAGGAGCAGATCCGCAACCCGCACCTGATCTATCCCGGCTACGTGCTTTTGCTGGATCGGGAGCGCGGCCGGTTGTCTATCGCCGGCACAGAGCCCGGACCCGGGCCGGGACCCAGAACCGAAACCGCAACTGAAACCGGAACCGGAACCGCAGGTGAATCCGTGCGGCTCGGCCCGAGGATCCGTGCCGAGTCGCTCGCAGCGCAGAGCATACCGAGCATCCCCGCTTCCGCCATCGAACCATTTTTGACCCGGCCGCTCGTCGTCGAGCCCGAAGGCCTCGACAAGGCGCCGACGATTGTTGGTACGCAAACCGATCGGGTGATCCTGGCTGCTGGAAATACCGCCTATGTGCGTGGCATCGGCGCTTCCAAGGAGGAAACCTGGTACGTGTACCGGCGTGGCGGCGCGCTTGTCGATCCTGATACCAATCGCACTCTCGCCTACGAGGCAGTTTATCTCGGCACGGCCCAGCTGACGCGCCCGGGCGAGCCTGCGACCGTGGTTCTCACCAGCGCGGTCCGGGAGGTCGAAGCCGGCGACAAACTGGTCGCGGCCGGGCGGCCTCAGCCGGTCAATTACGCGCCGCGCGCACCGGCGACGCAGATTCGTGGTCGCGTAATGTCGATCTACGGCGGCCTGGGCAAAGTCGGGGAGGCGGGCCCGCAATCAATCATCAGCATCAACCGCGGCCGGGCCGACGGCATAGAGCCCGGCCATGTCCTCGCGCTTTACGCGCTCGGCGGCACGGTACGCGATACCTCGAAGCCGAAAGACGCCCCGGATGCGCTGATCAAACTTCCCGATGAGCGCGCGGGTCTCGCGTTTGTGTTCCGCGTATTCGACCGGATATCCTACGCGCTGGTCATGCACATCACGAGACCCGTCAGCCCTCTGGATGTGGTCCAGACCCCATAAGAAGAAAAACGAGCGGGTGATCCTCGCCCGCGCTGCGCCGCCCGCATGACGCAGGACCCCGGGCTGGCGAGCTGGCTGCAACTCACGCTCACTCCCGGGCTCGGTAACTCCGCTATCCGCGGCATGCTGCGTCAGTTCGGCTTGCCGCAGTCGATCCTCGCTCGAAAGGACGCCGAGCTCGGCGCGTTCGCCGCGCCGACGGCCCTCGGGGCGTTGCGTTCCGAGGCAGTGCAGCGCGCGGTCGCACGTGCGCTTGAATGGGCCGCGCAACCCGGCAATCGGTTCATCACCCTCGCCGATGAAGCTTATCCGCGGATGCTGCTCGAGATTCCCGACCCACCGCCGGTACTCTACGTACGCGGCCGCGCCGAGCTTCTGCAGCGACCCGCGCTCGCGATCGTCGGCAGCCGCAACGCCACTGCGCAGGGGGCAGCCAACGCCGAGAGCTTCGCAAGGTCGCTAAGCGACTCCGGACTCACGATCGTGTCGGGGCTGGCCCTGGGCATCGACGGGGCCGCGCACCGTGGCGGACTCGCTGGTGCATCCTCGACCATCGCGGTGCTAGGCACCGGGATCGACATTGTGTACCCGCGACGTAACGCCGAGCTCGCCGCCGACATCGCGGCGCGCGGCGTGCTAGCGTCGGAGTTCGCTCTCGGCACCGGGGCAGTGGCACACAATTTTCCGAGACGCAATCGCCTCATCAGCGGGTTGGCGCAGGGCTGTCTGGTCGTCGAGGCGGCGCTCGCTTCGGGCTCGCTCATCACGGCGCGCACCGCCGCCGATCAAGGCCGCGAGGTGTTCGCGATACCCGGCTCGATCCATTCGCCGCTCTCCAAGGGATGCCACGCCCTCATCAAGGCGGGAGCGAAACTCGTCGAGTCCGCCGAAGACGTGCTCGCCGAGCTTGCCGGCTTTCGCACCAGTGGCTACGCGTCGACCACGCAGCAGCCGAGTCCTGCCCCCGGCGCGGGCACCGCTCCGCCAAGCACATTCGGCCTGCTGGAACACATGGGACACGACCCGGTGGACGTGGACTCGCTGTGTGCGCGTGCCGGCATGTCCGCCGAACAAGTGTCCTCCGAACTGCTGCGGCTCGAACTCGCGGGCAGCGTGACCGCCCTGCCGGGCGGCCTGTTCCAGCGCCTGGAAAAAGGCAGCAGAGGGTAAACCCAATGCGGCTCGCCGCGTTATAAGAAGAAAGGGACTTTATGTACGACATCTTGGTCTACTTGTTCGAGAACTGCCAGCAGGCAGAGCTGGCCTATGACCGCGAGCGTGTGGCCAAGAAACTTTCCGCCGCCGGCTTCGAGCACTCGGACATCAGCGAGGCGTTGCACTGGCTCGCCGGCGTGCTGCGCGCGCCGCAGAGCGGACTAGACGCGTTGCCGGATTCTCGAAGGACCTTCCGCGCATTTGCGCCGCGCGAGCTCGCGAAGCTCGATGCCGAATGTCGCGGCTTCCTGCTTACGCTGGAGCATTCGGGCATCCTGACCCCGCAGACCCGCGAGCTGGTAATCGAGCGCTCGCTCGCCGCTTCGGGGGAATATCTCACTTTGGAGCAGCTCAAACTGATCGTGCTGATGGTTCTCTGGAACCAGCAGACGCCGACCAGCCAGCTCGTGGCCGAAGACATCTTCAGGGCGCCGCACGCGCGCCTGCCGAGCTAGCTCTTCGCGCGCGTGCGCGCGCCCGCGCGCGCGTGTAGCACCGCGTGGTTGAAGCCGCGCCGCGTTTGCACTTATCATCTGCGGCCTTTCGCGCCCCATGGCAAAAAAACTCATCATCGCCGAGAAACCTTCGGTCGCCGCCGACATCGCGCGCGTCCTCGGCGGGTTCACGCGCAAGGGCGATTACTTCGAAAGCGATCGCTATGTGCTCTCTTCGGCGGTCGGCCACCTGCTTGAGCTCGCGGTGCCACAGGAGTACGAGGTAAAGAAGGGCAAGTGGTCCTTCAAGCACCTTCCCGTCATTCCGCCGCACTTCGATCTGTCGCCGATCGAGAAGAGCGAGCAGCGGCTGAATGTGTTGTTGCGCCTGATGAAGAGAAAGGACGTCACGGGCCTGGTCAACGCCTGTGACGCGGGTCGCGAGGGTGAGCTCATCTTTCGCTATATCGCGCAGCATGCCCGCACCAAGAAGCCGATCGAGCGGCTGTGGCTGCAGTCGATGACGCCACAGTCGATGCGGGAAGGTTTCGCCAGGCTGCGCCAGGACAAGGAGCTGAGGCCGCTCGCCGATGCGGCCAAATCGCGCTCCGAGGCCGATTGGCTGGTCGGAATCAACGGCACGCGCGCCATGACCGCGTTCAATTCGAAGGAAGGCGGTTTTTACCTGACCACGGTCGGCCGCGTTCAGACCCCCACCCTGGCAATCATGGTCGAGCGCGAAGACAAGATCCGCGCGTTCACTCCGCGCGACTATTGGGAAGTGCACGCTCGTTTCGGTGCAAAAGCGGGCGAGTATCCCGGGCGCTGGTTCGACCCGTCGTTCAAGAAAGACGACGACGCCGAGCGCAAGGCCGAGCGGCTGTGGGATGCGGCAGCCGCGGCGAAGATCGTCACCGCCTGCCGCGGCAAGAAAGCTATCGCGACCGAGGAGTCCAAGCCGTCGACTCAGCTCTCGCCGCTGCTGTTCGATCTGACGAGCTTACAGCGCGAGGCCAACGGCCGTTTCGGCTTTCCGGCGCGCATGACGCTTTCGCTCGCGCAGGCGCTGTACGAGCGGCACAAGGCGCTTACCTACCCGCGCACCGATTCGCGCGCACTGCCCGAGGACTACCTGTCGACTGTCAAGGACGCGCTCAAAGCCCTCGGCGAGACCACCGCCTTCTCCACCTTCTCGCGCCTGATCCTCAAGCAAGGCTGGGTCAAGCCGAACAAGCGCATCTTCGACAACACGAAGATCTCGGACCACTTCGCGATCATCCCGACCTTGCAGACGCCGAAGCACCTGAACGAGGCGGAGCAGAAGCTCTACGACCTCGTGGTGCGCCGCTTCCTCGCGGTGTTCTATCCCGCGGCCGAGTACCTGCAGACCACCCGCATTACGCGCGTCGGAGAGCATCAGTTCAAGACAGAGGGCCGCGTACTGCAGAACCCGGGCTGGCTTGCCGTCTACGGCCGCGCAGTCGGCGAGGAGGAAAAGACGCTTCCCGCCATCGAGCAGGGCGAGCAGGTCAGCGTGCTCGAGGTCGCGGAGCAGGCGGGCGAGACCAAGCCGCCACCGCGGTACACGGAAGCGACGCTGCTCTCGGCCATGGAGGGTGCCGGCAAGCTGGTCGAGGATGACGAGCTGCGCGCGGCGATGGAAGCGAAGGGGCTCGGTACGCCGGCGACGCGCGCGGCGATAATCGAAGGCCTCCTGCGCGAGGAGTACATCCACCGCGAAGGCCGCGAGCTCGTGCCCACGCCGAAGGCGTTCTCGCTGCTCTTCGCGCTGCACATGCTGCACATCGTCGAGCTCGCCTCGCCCGAGCTGACCGGCGAATGGGAGCACAAGCTGAAGCTGATCGAGCTCGGCAAGATGACGCGCGACGAATTCATGAAGCAGATCTGGGACCTCGTCAAGAAGGTCGTCGCCGTGATCAAGACCGGCGAGATCCCAGACGTCGTTTACGCCACGGTGCCGGCGCCTTGCCCGAAGTGCGGCGGTGTGGTGCAGGAGAACTACCGCAAGTTCCAGTGCCAGAAGTGCGACTTCAATCTCTGGAAGGTGACCTCGGGGCGCGAATGGTCGACTGACGAGGTCGCGCAGCTCATCACCAAGCGCTCGATCGGCCCGCTCACCGGGTTTCGCAGCCGCATGGGCAAGCCCTTCAGCGCAGTGCTACGGCTAACCGACGAACTGAAAGCGGAATTCGACTTCGGCCAAGATGCACGCGACGCCGAGGAGGCCCCGGACTTCAGCGGGCAGGAGCCGCTCGGCGCCTGTCCCAAGTGCAAGGCACGGGTATTCGAGCACGGCGTCACCTACGCCTGCGAAAAGTCGCTCGGCGCGGGCCGGACCTGTGACTTCCGCTCCGGGAGGGTGATCCTGCAGCAGCCGGTCGAGCGCGAACAGATGCGCAAGCTGCTTGCGACTGGCCGCACCGACCTGCTTACCGGATTCGTCTCGAAGAAGGGACGGCGTTTCAAGGCATTCCTCGTGAAAACGCCGGGCGGAAAGATCGGATTCGAGTTCCAGCCGCGCGCGGTGAAGGAAAAGCCCGACGACGACAAGGCAGCGAAGCGCAAGCGGCGCGCCGCCTGATCAGATATCCAGGTTCCTGACCCCGAGCGCGTTCAACTCGATGAAGGCGCGCCGCGGCTCGACTTCGTCGCCCATCAGCTTGGTGAAGATCTCGTCGGCGGCGATTCCATCCTCGATCTGAACGCGGAGCAGTCGGCGCGACGCCGGATCCATGGTGGTCTCCCAGAGCTGCCCGGGATTCATTTCGCCGAGTCCCTTGTAGCGCTGCAGGCTCATCGACTTCTCCACTTCGCCGAGGAGCCATTGCATCGCCTCGGCGAATTCGCGCACCGGCTGCTTCTTGTCACCGCGCTGCATGTACGCGCCCTCGCCGATCAACCCGCGTAGCAGCGCCGCTGTCTGCCGGATCTGGGCGTAATCGCCCGAGTGCACGAATTCGGTGTCGATGGTGCTCATGCGCACGTTGCCGTGTCGGGTACGCTCGATCCGCACCTGATAGCGCTCCGTCTTGGCATCGAAGTGCGGCGCCACCGCGATGCCGTTGCCGCCGATCGCGGCCTCGAGCGCCTCGGCGGAGGCTTCGGCCGTGTCGCGCCGCGACAGATCGACCTGCACGCCGCGCACCATCGCTTGCAGGACCTCACGATCGATGAGCCGCGAAACGCGATCGATCACCGCCTCGGAGACCAGGTAGGACTTGGCGAGCTGCGCGAGCGCCTCGCCGACGATCGGTTCGCGCCCGAGCGCCGGGTGCAGGGCGGCGTCGATCAGCGCCTGCCTGAGCATGAACTCGTTCAGCTCGTGCTCGTCCTTGAGATAGCGCTCCTCCTTGCCGAGCTTCGCCTTATAGAGCGGCGGCTGCGCGATGTAAATGTAGCCGCGCTCCACCAGTTCCGGCATCTGCCGGTAGAAGAACGTGAGCAGCAGGGTGCGAATGTGCGACCCGTCGACGTCTGCGTCCGTCATGATGATGATGCGGTGGTAGCGCAGCTTCTCGGCGTTGTACTCCTCCTTCCCGATGCCGCAGCCGAGCGCGGTAATCAGGGTCGCGATTTCGACCGACGAGAGCAGCTTGTCGAAGCGCGCGCGCTCGACGTTCAGGATCTTGCCTTTGAGAGGCAGGATCGCCTGGAAGCGCCTGTCGCGCCCCTGCTTGGCGGAGCCGCCCGCCGAATCGCCCTCGACCAGATAGAGCTCGCATTTCGCGGGATCGCGCTCCTGGCAGTCGGCGAGCTTACCCGGCAGGCCCATCGAGTCGAGCACGCCCTTGCGGCGCGTCATTTCGCGCGCCTTGCGGGCCGCCTCCCTGGCACGCGCCGCATCGACGATCTTCGAGGTGAGCAGCCGAGCGTCCGCAGGACGTTCGGCGAGGAATTCGCGCAGCCGCTCGGCCACGATTTCCTCGACCACCGGCCGAACCTCGGAGGACACCAGCTTTTCCTTGGTCTGGGAGGAGAACTTCGGCTCGGGGACCTTCACTGAAAGCACGCACGCGAGTCCCTCGCGCATGTCGTCGCCCGTGGTTTCTACTTTCGCCTTCTTAGCGAGCTCCGTCTCTTCGATGTACTTGTTGAGCACGCGGGTCATTGCCGCGCGCAATCCGGTCATATGCGCGCCGCCGTCCTTTTGCGGGATATTGTTGGTGAAGCACAGCACGCTCTCCTGGTACGAATCGTTCCACTGCATAGCGACCTCGACCGTGATGCCGTCCTTGACGCCATGGCCGACGAATACGTTCGGGTGCAGGACATTCTTGGCCCGGTTCATGTACTCGACGAACCCCTTGACGCCGCCGGAGAACGCGAAGTTCTCCTCCTTGCCGGCGCGCTGGTCGATCAGCACGATCCTGACGCCGTTGTTGAGAAAGGAGAGCTCGCGCAGCCGCCGCGCCAGGATGTCGTAGTGGTAGTCGACGTTGCCGAAGATCTCCTTCGATGCAAGGAAGTGCACCTCGGTACCGCGCCGCTCGCTGGCGCCGGTGACCTTGAGCGGCTCGACCGGGACTCCCTTGCGGAACTCCATGTGATGCACCCGGCCGTCGCGCCAGATGGTGAGCCGCAACCACTCCGAAAGCGCGTTCACGACCGAGACGCCGACGCCGTGCAAGCCGCCGGATACCTTGTAGCTGTTGGAATCGAACTTGCCTCCAGCGTGCAGCTCGGTCATTACGATCTCGGCTGCCGAGCGCTTGAGCGCGTCATCGTCCTTGATGCCGGTGGGAATGCCGCGACCGTTATCGAGCACCGAGATCGAGTTGTCGGTGTGCACGGTAACCGTGATTTCATCGCAGAATCCGGCGAGCGCCTCATCGACCGAGTTGTCAACCACCTCGAACACCATGTGATGCAGCCCGGTGCCATCGAAGGTATCGCCGATGTACATGCCGGGGCGCTTGCGCACCGCATCGAGTCCCTTCAGGACCTTGATCGCATCCGAGCCGTAGCCGTTTGCGTCGGGAAGCTGTCGCTCGGGTTCGCCCACCCTAGATCCTCATCGGCATGACGACGTAGCGGAAGTCCTTCTCGGAGGCATAGCTGATCAGCGCGCTTGACGAGGCATCGCCGAAGGCGCACTCGATCTCATTCCCCGCGACATTGTTCAGCACGTCGAGCAGGTAGTTGACATTGAATCCAATGTCGAGCGCATCGCCGGCGTACTTAACCTCGAGTTCCTCGTGCGCCTCCTCCTGTTCGGCATTGGAGGAGACGATCTTCAGGCTGCCGTCGGTCAGCACCCAGCGCACGCCGCGGAACTTCTCGTTCGACAGAATGGCCGCGCGCATCAGCGACTGGCGCAGCGGTTCGCGCTCGGTCTGCAGCCGGTTCTTGTGCTGGGCAGGGATGACGCGCGTGTAGTCGGGAAACTTTCCATCGATCAGCTTGGAGACGAGCTCCACCGCTCCGAAGCTGAACGCTGCCTGGGTTGAGGAGAGTTCGATTTTGACCTCGTCGTCGGTATCGCCAAGGAGCTTCGCCAGCTCGAGGACCGTCTTTCGCGGCACGATGACCTCCTGGCGGGGCAATCCGGTACCGAGCGCGACCGACGCGTAGGCAAGACGGTGCCCGTCGGTTGCCACCAGCTTCAACTGCCCATCCTCGACGACCATCAGCAGGCCATTCAGGTAATAGCGGATGTCCTGTTGCGCCATGGCGTACTGCACGAGTCCAAGCAGCCGTCGCAGCGCTTTCTGGCCGAGCGCAAACCGCGCCACCTCGCCGGCAGGTCTTGCAAGGCGCGGGAAGTCATCGGCAGGCAGGGTCTGCAGCATAAAGCGGCTCTTGGCGGCTTTGACAAGCAAGCGCTTGTCCTGTTGCTGCAGCGTGACTTCCGCGGTCTCGGGAAGCGACCTCAGGATATCTAGTAGCTTGCGTGCGCCCACAGTCACCGAGCGCGCCTCTGCCGAGCCATGCAGCAGACTGCGCGCGCTGATCTGGATCTCGATGTCCGTGGCGAGGAAGGACAGATTCTCAGCCACGCGTTCGATCAGGACGTTGGACAGGATCGGCAGCGTGTGGCGTCGCTCGATGATGCCGCTCACTGCCGCAAGCGGAGTCAGAATGTCGTCGCGCTTTGCTTTTACCATTGTTATTAATCCTTAATACTTTCTTAGTAATAGCTAATAAGGCTGCCCGTGGCGCGGGATAAGTGCGAAAACCGTTGCCCCAGCTCGAATTGACTCGATTTCTGGAGCGGGGAAAGCTGTGGAACGAATATGTACTCGTGTGGACAGTTTACGGCGCGCTGCCCGTTCCGCTTTTTATGCACAGCGTGTGCGGAAGCGGTGCACAGCTTGTTCATCCGCACTCAGCCCTTCAGAACCTGCTCGAGCACGAGGTAGTCCCGATTGAGCGCGGTGTCGTGCTTGCGCAGGCTGGCGATGGTGCGGCACGCGTGCAGCACGGTCGTGTGGTCACGGTTGCCGAAGGCCTCGCCGATCTCCGGCAGGCTCATCTGGGTGAGGTCCTTGGCGAGCGCCATGGCAACCTGGCGCGGTCGCGCCAGGTTGCGGCTGCGCTTCTTGGAGTGCATGTCCGATACCTTGATCTTGAAGTACTCGGCGACGGTTTTCTGGATTCCTTCAACGCTAATCTGACGGCTGTTGAGATTGAGGATGTCGCGCAATGCTTCCTTTGCAAGGTCGAGCGAGAGCTCGCGTTCCGTGAAGCGCGCGAAGGCGAGGACCTTCTTCAGTGCGCCCTCGAGCTCGCGCACGTTCGAGCGGATATGCTTGGCAATGAAAAAGGCGATCTCCTCGGAAAGGCCGACGGCGTCTGCCTCGGCCTTTTTCAGCACGATCGCGACCCGCATCTCGAGCTCGGGGGGCTCGATCGCCACGGTGAGTCCCCAGCCAAAGCGCGAGATGAGACGCTCCTCCATGCCGGCGATTTCCTTCGGATAGGTATCGCAGGTGATCACGATCTGCTTGTGTGCTTCGACCAGCGCGTTGAAGGCGTAGAAAAACTCTTCCTGCGTGCGGCCTTTGTTGGAGAAGAACTGCACGTCATCGATGAGCAGGAGGTCGAGCGAGTGGTAGTAGCGCTTGAACTCGTCGAACGATTTCTGCTGGTAAGCGCGCACTACGTCCGTCACGTACTGTTCGGCATGAATGTAGCGGATGCGCGCCTGCGGCCTCTGGTCTGCCACCTGGTTGCCGATTGCCTGCACGAGGTGCGTCTTGCCAAGGCCTACCCCCCCGTAGACGAACAGCGGGTTGTAGGAGATTCCGGGATTCTCGGCGACCTGGATAGCTGCGGCTCTCGCCAGCTGATTGGCCTTGCCGGTGACGAAGCTGTCGAAGGAGAACGAGCGGTTCAGGCGCGCCCGCTCGAGCAGGGAAGGCGCCTCGGTGGAGGGGCGTTGTGCCAGCTGCGGGGAGCGTGCCGCGCTTTCGGCGACGCGTGCAAGCACCAGCCGTAACCCCAGCTCGCGCCCGCTCGCCTCCGCTACAAGCTTCTCAATGCGAGTGGCGAAACGCTCGCGCACGAGTTCCAGCACGAAACGGTTCGGCGCCGCGAGCACCAGCGTATCGCTGAGTGCGCCCGCCTCGGGCGCCAAGGGGCGAATCCAGGTATTGAATTGTTGCGCGGGGAGCTCCTGCTCGAGCCGGCGCAGGCAGGCATCCCAGAGGTTTTGCATCTTTTGATTGGCCTAGACGAAGCTGAATTTTACCCGCTTCGCGATGGGTTATCCACAGCAGTGAGTCCATGCAACGCGCGCCGCGCGGCAATTTGACAATGCGTTGTTGCGCGCGCTCTAATACCGCCCTTTTTCGGACCGGGACAGCGATGAAGCGGACTTATCAACCGTCCAAAACGCGGCGCGCGCGGCGCCATGGATTTCTCGTTCGCAGCCGCACGCGGGGTGGACGCGCGGTGCTGCGCAACCGGCGCGCGCGCGGCCGGCGCCGCCTCGGGTTGTAGCCGTTGCTGCGGCGGGCGAAAAGCGCTTCGGGCTGAGTGCCGCACGGCGGCTGCGGCGCAGGGTCGAATTCGAGCGGCTCCTGCGACAGGGTACGCGGCGAAGCGTTGCGGGCTACACCTTTTTCATCGAGCGGCGTGACGCGGGCCGGCCAAGGCTTGGCATGCTCGTGTCCCGCCAGCACGCCGCGGCCGCAACTGAGCGCAACCGCCTCAAACGTTGCATCCGCGAGGCATTCCGGCTGGAGCAGGAGCGCCTCGGCCCGATCGACGTGCTGGTGAGGCCACCCTACGGAGTGAAGGCTTCCCCGGAGATGACCCGGCGGCTGCGCGAACTCTTCGGCAGGCTGAACGCATGATCGGGAATCTCATGGGAATCGCTCTGCGCGGCTATCAATGGTGTGTCAGACCGCTGCTGCCGCGTTCATGCCGCTTCCATCCGAGCTGCTCGGACTACGCCCATGAAGCGCTCGTGCGTCATGGCGCGTGGCGCGGCAGCTGGCTTGCCGCACGGCGCCTGTGCCGTTGCGGGCCTTGGCATCCTGGCGGTTACGACCCGGTGCCCTGAACCATGGATACGCAACGGCTCATCCTGCTTTTCATCTTCGGCTTCTCGCTGCTCATGCTTTGGGAGGCTTGGGAGCGAGAGCACAGGCCTAAGCCCCCGACGCCACCTGCCGCGCAGCAGGCCGTGCCGGGCGCGCCAAAGCCGGCGCCGCCAGAGGCAGGGCAAGCGCCGGTGCCCAGCGTGCCGGCGACCGAAACCTCCTCCCAAGGCGAGATCGTGCGCGTCAGCACCGATCTCGTCGTCGCCGAGATCGATACCCTCGGCGGCACGCTCAAACGCCTCGAGCTGCTGCGGCACAAGGACTCGCAGGACCCCAGCAAGAACCTGGTGCTCCTCGGTCCCGAGCACCGCTATGAGGCGCAAAGCGGCCTCACGGGGGACGCGGGACCCAACCATCGCACGCTCTGGCGCGCGCTCCCAGGCGAGCGCACGCTCGCGCCGGGCAGAGACAGCTTGGAACTGCGGCTCACCTCCCAGGGGCGTGATGGGGTGGAAGTGCAGAAGGTCTACACGTTCAAGCGCAACAGCTACGTGATCGACATATCGGTCGAAGTGCGCAACGCGGATACGAAACCGCTGTCGACCTACGCGTACTTCCAACTCACGCATGACGGCAGGCCGCAGGCTAACGGCAGCAACTCGCTTGCACAGTCATTCGGCGCGCAGAGCTTCACCGGATTTGCCGTGTTCACCAACGAGCACAAGTTCGAAAAGGTGCACCCGTCGGACTTGGACAAGGGCAAGGCTGAACACGTCAGGCGCGCCGACAATGGCTGGCTTGCATTCGTGCAGCATTATTTCGTTTCGGCATGGCTGCCCGGCGAAGGGATGGCGCGCGACTACGTTGTGGAGAAACGGCCGGACGGGAGTTATGCGGGGCGCGTGGTGATTCCGGTCAGCGCCGCCCCGGGTGCAAGCGCCAAGGTGGCAGTCCAGCTCTATGCCGGCCCCCAGGAGAAGCACCGCCTCGAGGCGGCTGCGCCCGGCATGGATCTCGTGGTGGACTACGGCTGGCTCACCATCATCGCCTGGCCGTTGTTCTGGCTATTGGAAAAATTCCACAGCCTGGCGGGAAACTGGGGCGTGGCCATCATCCTTCTCACCGTGCTCATCAAGCTGCTGTTTTTCCCGCTCTCGGCGGCGAGCTACAAGTCGATGGCAAAGATGAAGCTGGTCACGCCGCGCCTCACCAAGATCCGGGAAATGTACGCGCACGACCGGCAGAAGATGAATCAGGCGATGATGGAGCTCTACAAGACCGAGAAGATCAATCCGCTCGGCGGCTGCTTCCCGATCCTGGTGCAGATACCCGTGTTCATCGCGCTTTACTGGGTGCTGCTCGCGGCCATCGAGCTGCGACATGCGCCTTTCATCCTCTGGATCAAGGATCTGTCGGCGCTCGATCCGTATTACGTGCTGCCGGTGCTGATGACCATCACGATGGTGCTACAGACGCGCATGAACCCCACGCCGCCCGATCCGGTGCAGGCGAAGGTGATGCAATTCATGCCCTATGTATTCAGTATTTTTTTCTTTTTCTTCCCAGCCGGGCTGGTGCTCTACTGGCT
>WNFH01002589.1_pt1 | contig 12679 bp, 14 predicted proteins | sample 5400411 | NCBI WGS metagenome assembly WNFH01 (sample SAMN13153347, study PRJNA577476) | soil metagenome | isolation source: 200 cm saprolite under Douglas fir tree site 2 hole 3 | place: USA:California | collected 2015-04-18
ATCCCTGGCCAGCGTCCGGATATGCCCACCACCATCGCCGGCCGTTCCACCCGCATGGAAGTCCTGGAGTTGCTCCGGCGTAAAGGCGACGCCAGCGCCGAGACGATCAGCTCCGACCTCGGCGTCACCCCCAACGCGGTGCGCCAGCACCTCACCAACCTCGAGCGGGAAGGCTTCGTGGTCAGCCACCCGGAACGCCGCCGGCGCGGCCGGCCTTCCCTCCTGTTCTCGCTCACCGAACGGGCCGATTCGGTCTTCCCCAAACGCTACGGCCAGCTGGCATCGATGGTGCTGCAGGAGGTTCAGGACATCGGCGGCCCGGAGGCGCTGGACGAAGTCTTCGCGCGGATGGCCACCCGCCATGCCAAGGCCATCGCGCCCAGCCTTGATGGGCTCGAATTCGAGGACAAGCTGCACCGGGTGGTGGCCTGGATCGGCCGGGCGGGGACGCTCGCCGAGCAGACCGAAACGGCCGAGGGCGTGAAGGTGACCATCCACAACTGCCCTTTCCGCAACACCGCGCTCAAGTTCCCGCAGGTCTGCACGATCACCCCGCATCTCTTCTCACAGTTGCTTGGCACCGCCGTTTCGCAGGCCGACTCCATCCACCGACATGACCCCTACTGCTCCTTTGTCGTCCAGCGCCCTCCCCACCCTCAGTAGCGCCCAGGTCAAGGCCGCCGACGCCCTCGCGCAGGAGCGTTTCGGCGTCGCGGTCGACTGGCTGATGGAGGCGGCGGGGTGGCAGGTCGCCCGGTTCTGCCAGGGCCCCACCGCGGTCATCTGCGGCGTGGGCAACAACGCCGGGGACGCACTTGCCGCCGCGCGACACCTGCGCCGGTGGGGCCGGCTGGCGTCGGTGTCATGCCTCGATGTCGGCCGTCTGCGCGGCGCGGCCGCACGTGAGCTCGAGGCGCTGCACAAGCTGGGCGTGGAGGTTGTCGACACGTTCAGCCTCGGTGGTGCCGAGGTAGTGCTCGACGGCATTTTCGGAACCGGACTGTCGAGGCCACCTGAGGGCGAATTCGCGGAGTGGATCGAAGCCATCAACGCGTTCGGCGCTCGAGTCGTATCCGTCGACCTGCCATCGGGTCTCGACGCTGACGCCGGCGTCGCCTACGCTCCCACTGTGCAGGCGCACACAACGGTCACCCTGGGCTTGCCCAAGGCGGGCCTAGTGAGCCGCGACGGACCCCGCCACGCAGGCGAGGTCTGGGTCGTAGACATCGGCATCCCGTTCGAGGTCTACGCTGCGCTTGGGGTCGACGTGCCTTCGTCCCTTTTCTCAGCGCACGACCGATTCCGCCTCGAGGCGCCTCCGTCGTGACACGCGAGGTCGTTTGGGACCACGGCGTCTCCCTCCCCGAGCACAGCCTGTGGCTCGACCCGCTCGTGGTCCGGGCATTCGCATTCATCTCCCACGCGCACACCGATCACGCTCGGCGTCACAAGGAAGCCCTGCTCACGCCTCAGACTCTTGCGCTCATTCCCGAGGCGCGGCGCCCGCGCGGCTGGCGGATGCTCGGGTACGACGAGCCGATGCGGCGGGGGCCGGCGACCGTGACGCTGCACCCGGCCGGGCACATGCTCGGCTCTGCGCAGCTGCGGTTCGAGCACGAAGGCATCATCCTTCTCTACACAGGCGACATCAAGCTGCGCCAACCGGGCGGGCATCCGCCGACGTCCGTGCCTCGCGCGCATGTGTTGGTGATGGAGAGCACCTACGGGCGGCCGCATTTTCGGTTTGGCGATCCGGACTCGACGGTCGAGTCGATCGCCCGCTGGTGCCGCCTCGCCCTCGACAGCCGTGTCACGCCGGTGCTGCTCTGCCACGCGCTTGGCAAGACCGAAGAGGTGATGCTCGCGCTGGCGCCCTACGGCTTCGAATTCGCTCTGGAGAGCCGATGCGTTCCCTGCGCGCGCGCATACGCGAACGCCGGCAGCCGGCTTCCGGAATGGGTCGAGCTAAACGGCGACACGCCGGCCGGCCGGGTGGTCATCGCCCCGCCGGCGGGGAAGGACGAGGTGCGGCGCCTCGGCCGCTACCGAACGGCGCTGATCTCGGGGTGGGCCAAGGACGCTGAGTTCGCGCGGCTGTTCGGCGCGGACGCGACCTTTGACCTCTCCGACCACTGCGACTTCGACGAGCTCATCGAGGTAGTCGAGCGATCGGGCGCCGACCAGGTGTACACAGTGCACGGCTACACCGAGGACTTCGCTCGACACCTGCGCAAGCGAGGCGTTCGTGCCTCGGCGCTGGAGGCCACGGAACAGTTGGCGCTGGCCCTCTAGTAAGCGAGATTCGGCGCATCAACCGCTACAGGTGGGGGGTGGCCATCGTGGTCGCGTGCTTGATCGCCGGCGTCGTCGAGATGGGCATCTTCGTAAGTGCGGTGCACACCGAGCAACCCAATTGGGACTTGGAGATGGCGGCGAACCGGGCGGGCATAGTCACCAGCCTGATCTGCAGCGTCGCGGGCGTCGTCGGAGCCCGTCAGAAACCGACTCTCGGAATCTCGGAACTGGGAATTGTGATCGGGTTCCTCAGCCTGTTGCTCACCTTGGCCATCGAAGCACTTTCACACATCTGCTTCATATGCATCTGAGCTAGCGCAGGGCCCAGCCGGAGCGAAGGACCGCCCGGCGCAGGTCGGCGTCGGCCGCGGCGGCATCGCTGAGCCGAGACAGCAGGAGATCGAGCCACGCCGTGAGCAGGACCGGTGGGTGGAACTCCAGCTCCTCCTTGTTCCAGCGCGCCCGCAGGGTGCGACCGCCCAGCTCGAACACGACCTCAGAGATCGGGCCGCGATTCATGTGACCGCGCTTGACCTTGGCGATCGGGATGCGCTCAACCAGGTAGTCGAGCAGCTCGATCGGCTCGTCCTCTCTATCCAAGGGCGCGTGGCAGAACACGCAGATGCCATCGAGCGGCAGCGCGGGCGCCGCACAGATGGCGCAGCTCACGCCCCCGCCGCGCTGGCGAGCGTCCAACGCGCTCAATCCGTGTACCTCGTGATGATCTGATCCTCGCGCCGCTTCTCAGATTGGTATAACGAGCAATCCTCGAAATTGCGCACGCAGATCGGAGGGCTGTCGGTCAGCGCGTATTTGCGCTTCGACAGGTGGTCGACATGGCAGTCGAATCGGTAAACACGCAGCAGCATGCGCTGATCTTTGACGAGCTCCTCCAGGTAGGGACACCGGCGCACGCGACTTACGATAGGCCACCGTACCCAGACATGCTCGATTTCGCGCGCACCGGTGCAGCCGTGGGCGGTACATCCGCAACCCTCGAGAAAACACGCGTGCTCGCGGCTTACTTTCGCTCCCTGGACGATGACGACGACCTTCGAAGGGCGGCCGTTTTCATGGCCGGCCGACCATTCGGACAGTCCAAGCGCAGAACGCTCGGCCTCGGTTGGGCGGCGCTGAGCAAGGTGGTCGGCGCCATCTCGGGCCGGGACGACGGCGAGTTGCAGGGTCTCTTCCGCAAGCATTCGGACCTTGGCGACTGGGCGGGCGAAGCGCTCGAAGGGCGCACCGAGAACGGCGACGCGCCGCTGGAGGAGGTCGAAAAAACGCTGGAGGCGATTCGCACCGCACGCGGTGCGGCCAAGGCGGCGCCGCTCGAGAAGCTATTGCGCCGGCTCCACCCGGAGGCGGCCCGATTTGTCGTCAAGGTCATCGCCGGCGAGATGCGCATCGGCCTGAGCGAAGGTCTGGTGGAGGCCGCCATCGCCGAGGCGTTCGGGCAGCCGGTGACGCAGGTCAAGCGTGTCCACCTCATCACGGGAGACATCGGCGAGACCGCGGTGCGAGTCAAGCGAGGCCTCATCGAGACGAGCAAAGTGACCCTGTTCCAGCCCATTCGCTTCATGCTGGCGAGCCCCGTCGAGACGGCCGGCGAGGCCTTCGAGCGCATGGGCGCAAAGAAGGTATGGACGGAGGAGAAGTACGACGGCGTCCGCTGCCAGCTTCACCACGCGGATGAGCGGGTGGAGCTCTTCTCACGCGACCTGAAAGAGACGACCGGCGCCTTCCCGGAGCTGGTTGAGAACGCTCCCAAGCTCGGTCACGCGGTCCTCTTCGACGGCGAGGTCCTGGCCCATCGAGACGGAAAGGTCCTGCGGTTCTTCGAGCTTCAGCACCGGCTCGGCCGCAAGCAGGTCACCGCCGACCTTCGCCGCGAGGTGCCTGTGGTGCTCGTGATCTTCGATCTGCTCTACCTCGACGGCCGCGCCCTGCTCGACGAACCGCTCGAAGAGCGCCGGCGCTTGCTCGAGGGACTCGGCGTCGAGCACCCCTTCCTCCTCGCCCGCCTCGAGGAGGCGACCAGCCCGGCCGACCTCGACCGGATTTTCGCCGACACGCGCGAACGCGGCCACGAAGGCTTGATGGTCAAAGACCCTGCGAGCCCGTACACACCGGGTCGCCGCGGCCTCGCGTGGCTGAAGCTCAAGCGACCCCTGGCGACGCTCGACGTAGTCGTGACCTCGGTCGAGTGGGGCCACGGCAAGCGCAAGGGCGTGCTGTCGGACTACACGTTTGCGGTCAAGGACACGGGCACCGGCCGCCTGGTCAATGTGGGCAAGGCGTACACCGGGCTCACCGACGCGGAGATCGCCGAGATGACCAAGCGGTTCTTGAACCTAACGGTCGACGATCGAGGCTGGGCACGCGTCGTGAGGCCCGAGGTAGTGCTCGAGGTCGCGTTCGACTCGATTCAGCATTCGGGCCGCCACGCCAGTGGCTATGCGTTGCGCTTTCCCCGCATCGTGCGGATCCGCGATGAAAAGCCGGTCGAGGAGATCGACACGCTGCAACGAGTCACCGAGCTGTACGAGCGCTACTTCGGCGCGAAGACCGAAACATCTCTGACCGAAGTTGTTGAAGTGGGCATCCCCACCCGGCCGGGACCGCGCCGCGGTCCGGGCCACCCTCCCCACAAAGTGGGGAGGTAAAGATGAAAGTCACGTTCATGGGCACAGCCGGCGCGCGGTTCATGGTCGCGAAGCAGCTCGCGGCGTCCGGCGGCCTGTACCTGGAGGAAGGCGGCGCGCGCCTCAGTCTCGATCCCGGGCCCGGCGCCATCGTGCAGTACGCCAAGCGCAAGGTCGATCTGACCAAGCTCGACGCAATCGTCCTGAGCCACCGCCACCTCGACCACGCCGGCGACGTCAATGTCATGGTCGAGGCGATGACGGACGGCGGATTTCGGCACCGCGGCCGGCTGTTCTGTCCCTCCGATGCGCTCGACGACGATCCGGTGGTGCTTCAGTACCTCCGGCAGTTTCCGCAAGAGGTCGTGCGCCTGCAGCCCGAGACGACCTACAACGTCAACGGCCTTGCGTTCACGACCAGTCCACGCCATGTGCACCAGGCGGAGACGTTCGGGTTCCGCTTCGCCGACAAGCTCGGCTGGGTGACGGATTCCGAGTACTACGAAGGCATCGCCGAGCAGCACCAGGCCGAGGTGATGATCATCCACCTCGTGCTGATGGAGTGTCGCGCGGGCCTCCCGCACCTGTGCCTTGCCGACGTCGAACGCATCATCCGGGACGCCAAGCCGCGGCTCGCCATCCTCACGCATTTCGGGATGACAGTGTGGCGCGCCCACCCATGGGAGCTGGCCGCCGACCTCACGCAGCGATTGGGCACAGAGGTCAAGGCAGCGCGGGACGGCATGGTCCTGGAGATCTAGTGGCAATTTCGCCGCAGCAGCGCTTCCTGCTGTTGCTGATCCTGGTGGGCGCGCTGGCGACCGTGCTCGGCCTGGTCTCGAGACGCGCCCGTCTGCTGCCCTACCCGGTGGTGCTGGCCGGCGCAGGCATCGTGGTCGGGCTGCTGCCCGGCGAGCAACTTCCGCATATCGGCGCCGATGTGATCCTGCTGGCTTTCGTACCCGGGCTGGTGTTCGAAGCCGCACTGACGCTGGATTTGCCTGAGTTAAGACGGCGCCTCCTGCCGGTCGGCCTTCTAGCCACCGCCGGTGTGGCGGCAACCGTACTTTTGATCGGGACCCTTACCCATCTGTTACTGGGTTTCAGCTGGGCGAGCGGCATACTGCTCGGCTCGATCCTGGCCGCCACCGATCCGATCGCCGTGGTCACGTTGCTTCGACAGCTCAAGGCCCCTTCGGGGCTGGCTGCCATCCTCGAGGGTGAAAGTCTGCTCAACGACGGCACCGGGGTCGCGGTGTTCAGCGCCGTCCTGGCCACCATCCTGGCGGGCGCGCCATCCTTCGGAGACGCCGCGGTCCGTTTTGTGGAAATCGGCGTCGGCGGCGCCGTGATCGGACTTGCAGTGGGCTTCCTTGGAGTGGCGCTGATGCGGGCGGCCGAGGATGCGCCGCTCGAGATCCTGGCCACTCTTGTCATCGCTTACGGCAGCTACCTGGCCGCGGACATTGTTCACGCATCCGGCATCGTCGCGGTCGTCGTGGCCGGCGTCGTCATCGCACGATACGGTTCCACCACCGGCAAGCTCCATGGCACGCAGCTGCTTGGCTTCTGGAACCTGCTCGCGTTCGTCCTCAACGCCATCCTCTTCATCCTGGTCGGCGCCGCGCTACCCGCATCCAAGCTTCTGCCGGTTGCCGGACTTGTGATCGCCGCGTTCGTGATCATGCTGGTCACTCGTGCCGTGCCCGTTTACGGATTACTCACCGCGCTTGACTGGCGAGCAATTTCGATCCCGTGGCCGTGGCGTCACTTCACTTTCTGGGCCGGATTGCGCGGAGCGTTGTCGGTCGCACTCGCACTTTCGGTTGCGGATTTGACCCAGGTCGACAAGCGCGTGTCGATCGTCGCCTATGGCGTCGTGCTGTTGTCGCTTCTAATCCAGGGTGGGCTGATTGCGCCGGTGGCAAGGGCGCTGCGGATCGAACGGATCGCATGAGCTCGCGCTGGCGGTGGCGAGCGTCGGTGGCGCTGGTCGGCATCGCCCTAGCCTTCGTCATTTATCCCCTCATCGAGAGCAAGGACAATGTCATCAACTCTGACTGGCCGGCCTACGCGACCGGGGCGCGGCTCATCGTCACCGACCCGGGACACCTCTACGACCTCGACCGGCAGAGGCAGGTCGAGTTTCAGGTGACCGGTGGCAAGGTCCTGGTCACGCTCGGCATCAAGGGCATCCTCCCCTTTCTGGCCCCCGGTTGGGTCGCGCTGATCGCGGTGCCGTTCGAGGCATTGGGTACCGACCTCGGCGGTCGGCTGTGGATCCTTTTCGGCCTGGCCTGCCTGGCGCTGGGCGCATATCTTGCGGTCCGGCCGCGCCCGCCGTCGGCGATCCTGCCCGCATTCGCGTCCGTGCCCACGGCCCTCATGCTGCTCAATGCGCAGGTCGACGGCCTGGTCGTGCTCGGGATCGGCGCGGCGCTCGCGCTCCGGTCACGTCAATACGTCGCCGGGTTCGCGCTCGGCCTCACTCTCGTGAAGCCTCAGCTGGTGCTGCCGCTCGGCGCCGCGCTCCTCCTCGCACGGCGGTGGCGTGTGCTCGCCGGCTGGGCCTCCGCGGGCGTGTTGCTCTGGGCATCGGTCGCGGTCTTGAACCCGCGCTGGGTTCTCGACTGGCTGGCGCCGACGGGTACCACGATCACGCCGGGCAGCCGCGAGGTCGACCTTTCACACCTGGGAACACTCCTGCCCGCAACGTGGCAGCTCTACGCGGTGGCCATTCTCACCCTGCTCACAGTCGCCGGCGTGGTGCTTCTGGCGCGGCGATGCAAAAACGGCTTCGAAGGGCAAACAGCGATTCTCGTGGCCGGCGGCGTCATGGCCGCACCGCACGCCCTACCGGCCGACCTCGTGCTCGTCGGCGTGGCGCTGGCGATCTGGGGCCAGGCGCGCTGGCATGACTGGCTGCTGCTCTCGGTCGGCGCGCTCGTCGCCGCGCTCGTGCCCGCTCCGCTGCCGGCACTCGTTGGGGTCCTTGTGGTCGGCTGGTTATTAGTGCGGGTTAGTGGGTGGCTGCCAGGACGGGTACTGGCGTCTGCTGGATGATCGAGTCGATCAGGCCGTACTCGATCGCCTCTTCGGGCGTGAGGAAGAAGTCGCGGTCGGTGTCACGCTCGACTCGTTCGAGCGGCTGACCGGTGTGCTTGGCGATGAGCTCGTTGAGGACGGTCCTGATGCGCACGATCTCTCGCGCGTGGATGTCGAGGTCGCTGGCCTGGCCCTGAAGGCCCTTGCCGCCGATCAGCGGCTGGTGCATGTGGATCGTCGCGCTAGGCAGAGAGAATCGCTTCCCCTTGGCGCCCGCCATCAGGACGACGGTGCCAAAGCTGGCGGCGCGTCCGATGCAGACCGTCGAGATCGGCGTCTGGACGTACTGCATGGTGTCGTAGATTGCGAACCCGGCACTGACGGCGCCACCGGGGGAGTTGACGTAGATCTGGATCTCCTTTTCCGGGGCGTCCGCGGCAAGGTAGATGAGCTGCGCCACCACCAGATTGGCTACAACGTCGTCGATGGGGCGGCCGATGAGGATGATGCGGTCCTTGAGCAAACGCGAGTAGATGTCGAACGAGCGCTCTCGGTTGCCGCCCTCGTTCTCCGTAACCGTCGGGATGTAAGCCACTGCCGAAACTGTACGAGATAATTTCCAGCGGGTTGGCACGTGGCACGGCGTTGGCGCCCGCGGACTTCTTCACCGGGCTGCGCAAAGGCGTCAAGTCGAGGCTGCCGAAGGAGCTGCGGGGGTTTGAGACGGCCCGGGGCCACAGCCGCCTGACCAAGCTCCATTACGGCCACCCGGAATTCCACTTCGAGGTCTGGCATCACACGGGCGCGGGGCGCCTCGAGGTCGGCCTGCACTTCGAGGGCTCGGCCGGCGCCAACCAGCGAGCTTTCGAATACTTCCGCGAGCGCATGGTGGAGGTCAAGGCGCGCTTGCCCCGCGCAGAGCTCGAGCCTTGGGATCGTGGGTGGACACGGCTCTACGAAACCCTGCCCGCGCCGCAGCTCGACGAGGTCGTTCTTGCCAGTGCAATTGAGCGTCTGGACGCTTACGTCACGACGCTGCAGCCGATGCTATTAGGCTTCTTGGGATGAACACCGTGCAGGTCACCGACGAGCTGCAGGCATACCTCGACAGCCTTCTGGCGCCCCGCGATCCCGTGCTGGCGCGGATGGAAGAGGAGGCCCAGCGGGAAAACATCCCGATCGTGGACGCACACGAAGGCGCGTTCCTCAGCCTGGTCGTGCGCATCGCCAATGCCAAGCGAGTGCTCGAGCTCGGTACCGCCATCGGCTACAGCGGGATCTGGCTCCTGCGAGCGACTGCCGGTGGCACCCTGACCACCTTTGAAACGGATCACGCGCGTGCTTTGAGGGCGCGTTCCAACTTCGCGGCCGCTGGTCTCGCGGAACGGGCGTTGGTCCTGGAGCAGGACGCAGTGCATGGGCTCGAGAAGCTGAACGCGCGGTTCGACGTCTGCTTCATCGACCTGCTCAACTCTTTCCCTTCCGAGGAGGTCACGCGCAAGGTGTTCGACCTCTGCATGCAGCGACTCGACGGCGGCGGGCTGCTGATCGCCGACAACGCCTTGCGCCAGGGCCTCGTCGTCAAGCCCACGAACCAGCAGTCGCGCAACGTCGCGTTCTACAACCAGCTGGTGGCGAAGGACCCTCGCCTGGAGAGCGTGGTCGTGCCGGTCAGGGACGGCGTCTCGGTCGCTCGCGTCAAGAACTAATTCACCTCCCCGCCATGCGGGGAGGAAGGCCCCGCTCGCGGAGCGAGCGCGGCCAGGTGGGGAGATTCGGGTAACCCACGCGGGTCAGGCGGGGCTCTGCTTGGCTTGATCTCCCTCGATCCAGAACGTCCCGTCCGGCGCGTGCTCCTTCTTCCAGATCGGCACCGACTCCTTGAGGCGATCGATGCCCCACCTGCACGCATCGATCGCTTCGGCCCGATGCGGGCACGAGACCGACACCACGACCGACGCCTCGCCGATCTCCAACCGGCCAGTCCGGTGGGCCATGGCGACACGCGCATCCGGCCAGCGCTCCGCGATCTCGCCGGCGATCCTGCGCATCTCGGCGGTGGCCATCTCGGCGTACGCCTCGTACTCGAGGTGAGTGACCGAGCGACCCCGCGAGTTGTCTCGGACCACGCCAGTGAAGGTGCAGATGGCGCCAGCGCCCTTATGGGCGACGGCGGCCTCGATTCGGCGCGCGTCCAGGGGGTCGGTGGTGAGCTCGAAAAGGACGCCGACACCGTGCGCCCCTCCGCTCACGGGTGGGATGAACGCCACCTCGTCGCCGGCGGCGACGATCACATCCCAATCGGCGAACTCCTGGTTGACGGCGGCGCGCACCGATTCGCGGTTGGGGTCCAATGCGGGGTGCAGCTTCTGGAGCGCATCGTAAACGTCGTCCACGGTCGCGCCCGCTCGCACCTCGACTGTCTCGGCGTCCGTGCCGGCCTGTTCGCGCAGCCGGGCGAAGAGCCGCGTGCGGACCGCGATCGCGACGGTCATCAGCCCAGTTTAGTCAGCACGAACACGTGGACTTCCTTCCCGGAGTCCAACGCGCGGTCGACGGTCGCGCGCGTGCCCTTCGAGGCGCCGTCCCAGAACGCGACCAGCACATCGCACGCGTCGACCAGCCGCTGGTTTCGCGCCGCGGACTTGCTTGCGTCAGCCAGCTCGTCGAACGACGCAGGCATGACCTGGACGGGGATGCCGTTGGCACGGGCCGCCTTCGTGGCCGCGGCGTCCACGCCGCTCGCGCTCCCAGTGATGATGGAGGCGCGTGGCGGCAGAGATTTCACATACTCGGTGACGCGCTCCGGATCGGAGAAGCGCCTGCTGCCGACGATGGCAACTCGCACTCAGCCGGCGGTGGAGGCGTTCTTGCCGATGGCGTGAATGTTTTCTTCGAACAGGCGGCGGAGCTTGAGCGCCTGGCGATCGTATGCATCGGCGTCGGTCCAGGCGCCTCGTGGGTCGAGCACCTCTGACGGGACGCCGGGGACCCGGTCGGGGATGAGGAGCCCGAAGATCGGATCAGTGTGGGTGGGCACGTCGCGGAGCCTGCCCTCCACCACCGCGCTCACGATCGCGCGAGTGTGGGCAATCGACATTCGTTGACCGATCCCGTAAGGACCGCCCACCCAGCCCGTGTTCAGCATCCACACTTGCGCGTGGTGCCGATTGACGCGGTCGATGAGCATGTCGGCGTACGTCTCCGGAGGCAGCACGAGGAATGGAGCCGCGAAGCAGGTGCTGAAGATAGGCTCCGGCTCGGTGACGCCACGCTCGGTGCCCGCAACCTTGGCCGTGTAGCCGGAGAGGAAGTAATGGCGGATCTGCTTGTCATCGAGGAGCGCTACCGGAGGCAGCACGCCGTAGGCGTCGGCAGACAGGAAGATGACGTTGCGCGGATGGCCGCCGGTGCCCGAGAGCACTGCGTTCGGGATCAGGTCGACCGGGTAGGCCGCACGCGTGTTCTCGGTCTTCTTGTCGGAGTCGTAGTCGGGCACCCGCGTGCGCGGGTCGTAAACCACGTTTTCGAGGATCGTCCCGAAGCTCTCGACCGCGGCGAAGATCTCGGGCTCGGATTCCTTGCGGATGTGAATCGTCTTCGCGTAGCAGCCGCCCTCGAAGTTGAACACGCCCGAGTCGCTCCACCCGTGCTCGTCGTCTCCGATGAGCCGACGGCTGGGATCGGCCGAGAGCGTTGTTTTGCCCGTGCCACTGAGGCCGAAAAATATGGCGACATCGCCGCCATCCTCATCAACGTTGGCAGAGCAGTGCATCGGAAAAACACCCTTGGCCGGCAGCAAATAGTTCAGCGCGGTGAAGATCGACTTCTTGATCTCGCCCGCGTACTCGGTGCCGCCGATGAGCACGGTATGCCGGCCGAGGTTGACCAGGATGAAAGTCTCGCTGTGGGTTCCATCGCGGGCCGGCTCGGCCGTGACCGAAGGCAGAGCCATGACCGTGAAGTCAGGCTCGAAATCGAGCCGCTCGTCTGGGTTCGGCCGGATGAACAGGTTGCGGGCAAAAAGGCTGTGCCACGCGAACTCGGTGACCACACGGACTCGCAGCCGGTGCCGCGGGTCAGCGCACGCGAACACATCCTGCGTGTAGACCTCATTCGTTCGGGCGAACTCCTGCATCCGCTCCAGCAGCCCGTCGAAGCTCGCCGTCGAGATCGGCTGGTTGCCGGGGTGCCACCAGATGGCGTCGCGGCTGGTCGGCTCCTTGACGAAGAACTTGTCCTTCGGCGACCGGCCGGTATGCTTGCCGGTCTCGGCCGTCAGGGCGCCGGTGGAGACGATCGCGGCCTCGTCCCGGCGGATGGAGTGCTCGTACAGGGCGGCCGGGCCGAGGTTGCGCCGCTCGGGTGACCCTCCCGGAGCCCCTCCGAGATCGGGGCGGCTGGGGGCGGCTTTCACGCTTTTCTCTGCCTGGCGGGCACGCAATCGATCATAAGGATCCGGCCCGCCCTACCGCGTCATCCAGATGCCGGACTTTTTTAGGCGATTCGGGAGCGGCGGCTGCCGGTCCGCCGGCGCTGCTTGCCGCTCACATAATCGACCAGGACGTACTCCCCCAGCCGGTCGGGTGAGACGAAGAAGGCCCGACCCTTGTTGATCCGGGTCATCTGGTTGATGAACTCCGTCAGGTAGGGCCCGCGCTCCAGCATGAAGGTGTTGATGACGATGCGGTCGC
>WNFH01002594.1_pt1 | contig 12676 bp, 5 predicted proteins | sample 5400411 | NCBI WGS metagenome assembly WNFH01 (sample SAMN13153347, study PRJNA577476) | soil metagenome | isolation source: 200 cm saprolite under Douglas fir tree site 2 hole 3 | place: USA:California | collected 2015-04-18
CTGCCGCCCCTGGCCGGGTTGCTGCGGACGCATCGGCTGACCGGGACGCGGTCCGCTGGGGCGTGAATCTCGCGACGCGTCAGGCATCGGCCCGCGATTGCCCGTAGGCAAAGGACCTCGATTCCCTGTGGGCAGAAGTCGGCCTGGACTGCCAGGTCTCGCAGAAGGGCCGGGACGCGCAGGAGAGGCGCCAGGTGCGGCCGCTACAGGACGCACAGTGGATGACTGCGCGCCCGCGTGAGCGGCAGGCCGTGCTGCAGAAGGCTGTACCGCAGGCGATGCCGGACGAATTTGCGTTCCCGCGGGAGTAGGTGGTGCTGTGGCAGGTTTCGCCCCCGCGGGAGCCGCAGGCGTAGCAGCTGGTGCTTTCGGGACAACTGGCGCTGTCGCTGGAGTCGCAGCCGCCGGTGCAGCCGGTTTTGCGACGGGCGCGGCGGGCGCAACTGGTTTCGTGACGGCAGACGTGACGCTGGCTTGCGGCGGCGCCGGGGGCGGGGCCGGAGGCCTCATTCGCGCGGCCTTCGCAGCTGCCTCCTTGGCTTCCTTTTCCGCTTTCGCGGCGGCTTCCGCTTTGGCTTCTTCCTCCGCGTGCCCAAGAATATTCTTGCGAACTTTTTCCGCGACGTCAGCCGGGATCGAGCTTGAGTGCGTCTTCTTTTCTGTTACGCCGTACCCGGGCAACAGGTCAATGATGGCTTTCGCCTTGACCTCGAGTTCCCGGGCCAGCTCATTAATTCGAACTTGATTTACGTCGGTCATGCGTCCTTTTACGACTTCGACTTTTCCGCCTGCTCGCCTTCGCTATTCGCACTTGCGGGCGCAGCCTCTGCCGCACTCTCTGCCGCAGCTGCAGCTTCCTCTGTCGCTTCTACAGCTTCAGGGGCTTCCGCTGTTTCTGTGACTTCCGAGGTTTCTGCGGCCTCCACCATTGCTGCTTCGCTTTCTTGGGCCGGAGCCTCGGTACTCGCAGCCGCTTCACCCGTGGCGGCAGCAGCTTCGGTGCCGCTTTCATAGAAGCGGTTCACCGCTTGATAGATCTTATCGACCATCTTCTCGCCGATGCCCGGAATTTCCATCAATTGTTCCGGCGTCATTCCCGCGAGCTTCTCGACGGAGGTAATCCCTGCCGCTTCGATCTTCTCGATGGTCTTGGCACCGACGCCCGCCAGCGAAGTCAGCGGCGTCACAGGCGCGGTCAGCGCCGTCATCTGCTCTTCGATTTCCTGGCGCTTTTCTTCCTCGCTCTTGATGTCAATGTCCCAGCCGATCAGCTTGCTCGCCAGCCGGACATTTTGCCCCTTTTTGCCGATGGCCAGAGAAAGCTGCGAATCTTCCACAATCACTTCTAGTTTTTTGTTCTCCGGATCGGTGATCTGCACGCGCGTCACTTTCGCCGGGCTCAGCGCCTTTTGTGCGAACGCCACCGTTTCTTCGCTGTACGGAATGATGTCGATCTTTTCGCCGCGCAGCTCGCGAATGATCGATTGCACGCGCATGCCCTTCATGCCCACGCACGCGCCCACGGGATCCACGTCCTTGTCCCGGCTTGCCACCGCCACCTTCGTCCGCTCGCCCGCCTCCCGCGCCGCGAAACGAATTTGTACCGTGCCGTCGTAAATTTCCGGCACTTCCATCTCGAACAATCGCTGCACCAGGCTGGCATCTGCCCGCGAAACAATCACCTGTGGCCCTTTTGCCGCGCGATCCACCACTTTGATCACCACGCGCAACCGCTCGCCGATGTTGTACGTTTCCAGCTTCGATTGCTCGCGCTTCGGCAGCCGCGCTTCCGTTCGCCCCATGTCCACGATCAGGTCCGGCCCTTCGGCGCGTTTCACAATCACCGTCACTAGCTCGCCCACACGGGTGTGATACTCGTTGAAAATCGTGTCGCGCTCGGCTTCGCGCACTTTCTGCAGAATCACTTGCTTCGCCGTCTGCGCCGCAATGCGCCCCAGCACGTCCGTCGGCTTCGCCGCCAGTATTTCCGTCCCGACCTCCGCAGCCGGATTCTTTTTCTTCGCTTCCGCCAGGCTGATTTCCTTTTTCGGGTCGGTCACTTCTTCGACGACCAGGTGCACCGAGAACACATCCACCTGGCCGGTTTCCTGGTTGAACTTCGCTCGCAAATCCTCTTCCGTCTTGTAATACTTCCGCGCCGCCACCACCATCGCGTCTTCGATCGCCGACACCACCACTTCCGGCTCGATGTGCTTCTCGCGGCTCAGCATCTCAATTTGTTGGTACAGCAAATTCGCCATATTGCTTTCCTAGAATTCCGTCCCTAAAACTCCACCATCAGATTCGCCTTGCGGATCACCTCGATCGGCAACTCCACCGTCCGCGCTTCCTTGCCCTTCAGCTCCATCCGGACTTTTCCTTCCCCAAATCCCGCCAGCCGCCCTTCAAAAAATTTCGCCTCGCCCACGGGCTCGCTGGTCGTAATCTTCGCCAGCCGCCCTTTGAACCGCTCGAAATCCGCCGGCTTGTTCAGCGCCCGGTCCATCCCTGGTGAGCTAACCTCCAGGATGTATCCCGGCCCGGGTATCAGCTCCTCGACATCCAGGATCACGCTCAATTGCTTGCTGACGCGCTCACAGTCCGCGTGGCTGATCTTCGGGTAGGGGTCATGTGCCACCGCCGGCCCTACCGCTCCCGCAGCATCGCTCACTTGCCCTGAGTCCTTGCGAAGGGTCTCCCCCACTGGCTTCGGGACCCGGTCGATGTACACCCGCAGGAACCGCTGCTTGCCGATCTTCCATTCGACGTCAACGATTTCCAGGCCTTCCGAACGCGCCACTCGTTCGGCGGCTTCCCGGATCTTCTCCAAATCCAAGCAGAGACTCCCCGACCGTAGCCGGTCTGTAGTGCACTCCAACCGGCCCAACAAAAAAGTGGGCTTGCGCCCACTCCTCCGTGCGACCCGCCTCAGAGCGAAACTAAAGTATATTCCGGCTGTACGGCAAAAGCAAGATAAGGGCCTTCCGCGCCTTCCGCGCCCCATCGGGAACCCGCTGCAACTCGTCCCCGACACGCAAAACGCCCCGGCCGGATCGGAGCGTTCTCGCAATCTTCGGGCTGATGTGATTCTCAGCGCATACTGCTACGGCTTCGCCGTGGGCGGTGGCGTTCCCGCAGGTTTCGCGGCAGGCGGATTGGTTGCTGCAGGCTTTGCGGCGGGAGCCTTGGGCTGCGACGCTGCGCCGGCCTTAACTGGGTACGCCTGGTCGTAGAGGCGCACGATTTCCTGCGTCACGTCGACCTGTGGCGAAAAGTTGACGATCGGCGTATTTTGCGCCGAATAATCCAGGAGCAGGATGTACCCGTTCTCCCGCGCGTAGCGGTCCAGGACATCGTTCACTTTGCGGCCTAGACGCTCGAATACCTCGGCCTGCGCTGCGTTCGCGTCTTCCTGCATCTCGTCTTGCTTGCGCTGGAGCTGCTGGGCGAGCCTCTGCCCCTGCGTCGTCAGTCGAGCAATCTCTTCCTGGCTGCACTTGCCTTCGCACGCAGCCAGGCGTTGCCGCAGATCATTAATCTGTTTGTTCATATTCTCCAGTTCCGTCTGCCGGGGAGCAAACTGGGATTGCAGTTCCGCCGAGGCCAGCTTTCCCTCGGCCGTGCTGAGGATGGCCTGGCGCACGTTCAGCACGCCGACCTTTCCGGATGCGGCGGTGCCTGCCGCAGGGGCTCCCTGTGCCAAGGCGGCTCCTGCGCTCAATACGCAGGCTGCGGCCAGACCAGCCGTTCGAATCGATGCAATTCTGGAATTCACTTTTTTCTCCTTATACGTGGTCGTCCCGGCAAAACCGGGACCAACCTGCGCCAAGTCAGCTTGGCTCGAACCTGTTTCCACTCTCCCCGGCGGCTTCCGTGGGTGCGCAACAAACCTTGGAGTATAGCCGACGCGCTTTGTCTCCCGCAATCATAAAGCGTGGTTCCACTTGCAATACGCTGTTCTCATTTCGGAACCGGGAATAGCAGCACACGGTTGTTCGCCTGATCCGTGATGACTGCCAGGTTCGTCAGCGTGTGAATCGCAGTTGAAAAACGCGCTATGCTGCCGATTCCCAGCGTCGCCTTGGTCCGGAACGTTTGCGAATCCACAATCGAGATGGAATTGCTGAGCGCATTCACCGTCAAGATCGTGCTGCTCTGGAAGTTATAGGCGATCGCCGTCGGATTAATCCCCACTTTGATCGACGAAACTCCGCCAGTGGTCGGATTGAAAACCGAAATCTGATTTCCCTGGGTGGACGTCGCGTAGAAAAGCGCCGGCGAAACCGCGGGATCGAACACGATACCCGTCGGCGTGGACAGCAGCCCTGAAATGGAAGCCGACGAAGATTTGACTGGTACCGTTCCTCCGATGTCAATGGCGTCTAGTGCTCCGAATGGTGTCGAGGCCCCGTTAAGCTGCAGGGTAGTTACCACCGCAAGTCCACGCCCGTTCGTTCCGCGGTCAGGATCGATCGCCACGGCAATGGGATTCTGGTTTACGGCTACGGTAGCAGGTGCGAGCGTGCCAATCGGACTTTTGGTCAAGGGAGTGAGATCGAGGGTCGAAACCGAGTTCGAACCTGTGTTTGCGATCACCGCGAGGTTTGTTTCCGGATTGATGGCCACGCCGCTGGGAGCAGTGCCGACGGTGATGTCGGTCACACCCGTCACAGGCGCTAGACTTGCCAGATCGAGAATCGTAACCGTGTTTGCCGAATTGTTGGTCACCACCGCCACGCCGGAAGCGCCGGCAGCCTGGCCGTTGATCGCGAGCCTCGGCAGAACCGCCACGCCTGTAGGAGTCCCGCCGGTCTGAATCGCTCTTAGCACCGTCCCAAAATTGTTTGCGGGGTCCAGGCTGATGGCGGAAACCTGGTGGCACCCGGTGTTGGTCACGAGTGCGATGTTGTGAAGCTCGTCAATCGCAACGCCACCCGGTGCCGCGGCCGTGCCGGAACAATCGGGAATGGGAACTTCCTCCACGACCGTGAAGTCCATAACGTTCGATCCAATTCCCAGGTTGTTCACCACGTCGAGCGCGAAATGCCGGGGTCCCGTGAGAATTCCAATGGGATTCGGACCGCTCGGATTCGGCATCGTCACCGGAATCGTTACATCCAGTTCCTCGCTGCTGATAAAGGTCACGCCGCTTGGCAGAGCCACCCCATCCAGCCGCACTTGCGAGGGATTGGTAAAGCCCGCGCCTAGGATTCGCACGGGCCCGACCGGCGCCGGCGCCACGCCGGACGTGATCTTCACGGCCTGAGAAAGCTGCGCGGGAACAGGAATTGTCGGTGCATCAATCGCCGGCGTCAAAACTTGCTGAATGTGTACCGGCTTAATCGTCCCAAGTTTGAAGACCGAGACGTTGCCGCTGCCGGAATTCACCGCGAACGCTAGGTTGTGGACGCTATCCACACCAATCGCTCCCGTCAGAGATACGTTTGTCGGAGGCGGCGTAGTCGATCCGCAATTCGCGGCGCAAACCGAAGCAGCGGCGGTCTGATTAGTGTCGATGATCCCCAGTCTTTGCAGTGCCGTCGGATCCAGCAGCGAAACCTGGTTGAGCGCGGGATTGAAAGAGACCGCCGTATTGGTGAACGGCTGGAACGCAACGTTCGTCGCGCCCAATTCCGGAGAGCCTGAACTTACTTGGCCGATGGCGCCCGCGAACACGGTCATCGAGGTGACAGTTTGGCTTTGCGGATCGAGAAAAGCGATCTGGCCGAAGGTCGTATTGGTGTCTGCCAAAACCGCCAAACGCGTTAGCGGATTGATGGCAATCCCCGCAATCGAGGGCGAGACCGTGTATGTCAAGAAAGGAACTCCCGAACTTGCCAGACATGTCGTGGTACACGTGGAGACATCGTCTTGCGCGGCCTGGACGTACTGGAAGTTGTTGGCGTCCAGCACAGTGCCTACTGCGAACGAACCATTGAAATTTGTGCTGTTTGTGGTTCCAGGTGGCAATCCGCTGATGAGCACCGTTCCCGGATTGCCTGGGATTAATTTGTGGGGTGCGGCCGTCTTGATCGTGACCACATTGGAAGCTCGCGTCGCGCTGACAATCCCTACACTTCCTGTCGACGGATTGGCGAGATTCACCGCAGAGATAAGCCCCTGACCTCCTGGCGTGACATACGCAAGGCGCGCGCCCGCTTCGAATGCAATCTGGGGACTCGAACCCGTAGCCAGAGTTACGTAGGCCATCGGGCAGTACGTCGTCTGCGTTGCGAACGGGAGACAGGCCGGCGTGGCAGTGGGATCTAGGTTGACCACCAAGCCTACGTTTGTGGACGCAAAGGCGACCAGTGCGCGGTGTGAGAAGGGATCAACGCCCACGGAATACGGGAACGGCGGCACGAATGGTGGATTCGTGGGGATCGGATTTGGCGGCGGAATCACGCCGCTGAGGTCTATTGTGGCCACCAGCGCGCCCGACGGAATGGACAGCACGGAAAGAGTTCGGCTCCCGTAATTCACGACCGCAGCCACGTGCAATTGATCGTCAACGGCAACGGCCGTCGCGACATTTCCCCCTGAGGGAGTCAGCGCTCCCAGCGCAGGCGTCCCTCCAGCCAAATTGATGAACTGCACATTGTTCTGTGTATTGGTGTTGCTGCCCGAAGTATTCAGGCCGGCAAGCGTCACAACGGCGTACCCGAGCGAGGGATCCAGTGCAATTCCGCTGGGTTTGGACGCTGCGGGGAGCGTAAGCGTTGAGAACAAAGTCGGCCGGTTCGACGCGCCGTAATCCGGAATTACTGCAATATTCGTAAAGACAGTGCTGGGAGTCGGAGGACCAAACGGCCCGGTCGCGGTCGCCGAGTGCTCCACGCTGACAGGAAACAATCCCGCGTTAGCAACGGGTCCTAGAGAAGCGGGTAGGTTGCCGAGAATACGCCGCGCTGACGGAACAAGTGTACTGGACGGGTTGGTGTTGGCCAGGATCAGTTGTCCATTTACTTTGGTGGCGACGAGAGAAGAACTCGGAGGACCAAAGAATCCACCGTCGATCACGAACGGCACGCCATTGGTCTGGCCCAGCGTGGACTCCTGAAAATTGTCAGGCGCGGCTCCCACGAGCGTCGGGCGATTGGGTACGATGTCCAGTGGAAAAGGTCCACCTGTGACGGTGACCGAAGGGTTGCTGCTTGAAACTTGAATCTGATAATGTCCCGCGGTCTGCAGGTCCTCCGCTGTCAAGCGAACTCGAGCGCCGATCGAGGCAGTGCTGCTCCCCGCCGGGAAAACGACCTTAATCTGCGTCGGAGTAATTGTTGGACCCGTGCCATCTGCTAAGTTAGTGAGAGTTACGCCGATCTGCGACGTGGCGTTGGTCGCGGCCAGGAAAATATCCTGCTGAAGCGCTCCCTGCGGTGCGATAGAAGGCGAAATACCGCTGAAGGTAATATCCCCCGCTTTGACGATGGTGATGGCTGCCTGAGCTCCGCGCGTCGTGTCGATCTTAGAAACTGCAAAAATTGTCGCGGTCGCTTGTGTCGGCACGGTAGCTGGCGCGGTGTAAATACCAGTCGCGTTGTCAACAGTGCCGCACGTAGGCGTGCAGGTCACGCTTTTCGTCGTCGCTGTAGCGTCCGCGGTGACATCCCATTTCAGATCAGTATTCGAGATCACCAGGCCGGTGAAATCTTCCGCGAAAAATTGCTTCTTTTCGCCTGTCGCAAGCGTCGCCGTCGTGGGCACGATCTGAATTCGGATGCCCGAATCAATGGTGATGGTGGACTTCCCAGTCTTCTTGGTATCGGCCTTCGCCGTGGCGGTGATAATCACCTGCAGATTGGGGTACTTGGTCGGATCGGGAAACGTCGCCGGCGCCGTGTACTTGGCGGTGGAATTCGTGGTGGTACTGGTGTTCTGAATATCTCCAAGCGTTCCGACCTCCCCGTTCGCGCTTGTGCACGCAGCGGGCGTCGAGGCCTTGGGATTCGGATCCGCCGTGGTCGCATTGGGTGTGGTCGTAAAGCTGCAGTCAAACGTCGAAGATACATCGGTCGCACCGGTCACGATCGCAGTGAGAGTCACGTCCTGTTTTACCACCAGCGTGCCCCCCGCGGGACTTACCTGGACCACGACCTGATTGGCCTTGTTGCCGCCACCGCAGGCACTGATCCACAGGCAAGCGGCCGCTGCCGCCAACAGGATGCTCTTTGAAATGTTTCGCCACTTCATAACCACTTTCTCCCCCGCCTTCGCGCGCCTTTCACTTCATTGTCGGACGCTGTATCGCTTAATTCCCAAGGTCTCGCAACATTCAAAAAAGCAAACTCTAGAACGTCCGGCTGACCGTAAAGCGAAACGTCCGCTCCGGCTCGAAATAGTTCAGGCGCCCTGGATTGTTCTGCAACTGCAAGATCGTAGGTTTGACCTGGTTGAACCACACGTCCGGCGGCAGCGTGCTGGGCAACAATCCTATTTGCGGACAGTTCGGTCCAATCTGATCGCAGATCTCGCTTGGATTGAGGTAATCCGGCGGCGCAATCACCTGCGTATGCAGCCGGTGGAGATTGTAGGCGTAATACACCCGGAACGGCGCCTGGATGATTGGCAATTGAACCACAAATTCGATCCCCGTGGAGCCCCGCAGCCGGAAGTTCGTTCCCGGTGCAATGGAGAGCCGCTGAGACAATCCCGCGAAACTCTGCGCTTCCGGGAATTGAGTTTTCAGGTTCTCGAAGCCAGTGTTATCCAGCCTCAACGCACCCTTGCGTAGAATGCCGTTGGTTCCGCCATCCAGGAAAAGCCCCATTTGCACAGTAGTGCCGATGATGGGGATGCGATATTCAAAATTCCCGTACGTCTGCGTGTCGCCGCCGGGGAAGGAAATGGTATAGCCCAGCACTGGTACGTTGAAAGTCCGCTGGGTGGGCTGGCCAAAGCCGTTCAAGCAGGTTCCGCACAGGTAGGTAAATTGTTGCGTGCTGGCGACGGGAATAAACGTCACCGGAGTGATGGAGCGGATGTCGAATCCGCGAATATCACTCTCTCCGCCCATGTAGAACCGGCTGTAGGGCGGTGGCTCTCCGCCCCCGTATCCCGTCGTGAATGCTCCCGTCGCATGGAAGCTCAGGACATTTCGCCTCTTATTGATCGGGTGGAAATACTTCCAATCAAAAACATTGGTAACGCTCTTGACGTTGCCGCCCAGCGGGCCGCCCGAAAACGCCAGCGAATAGTAATAGCTCTTCCCGCCCGTGGGATTTATCGGATTGTTCACCGTGTTATAGGAAATCGTCGGCGTGATCGTGCTCGACACGATTCCGTTCAGCGCGCTCGGGCCCGCGATGCTCCGGAATTGCAGTTGCGTGAACAATAATTTCGAAGCATCGTTGAACGCCGTGATGTTCGTGCGCGTCAGCCCATAATTGAGGGCTACTCGTGTGAACGACAATCTGCGCAGCGGATAGCTCGCATACACTGTGAACCCCGTGCTGTCCTGGTTGTAGTTCTGGATGAATTGCGGATTGACGCTGACGCTCTGGCCGGTGAAAAGCGCCGCCTGCCGTGCCTGGTCAAACTTGTATCGGCTGGAGAAGATCGTGAAACCCGTCGAGATCGGCCGGTCGAAGAGATATGGCTCCGTGAATCCGAACATGAAGCTGCGCGTCAAATCGCCGAACTGCGCCGAAAACGTGAGCGTCTCGCCAAGTCCCAGGAAATTGTTGGTCTGGTAGGTCAGCCCGAGGAAACTCCCGGCCAGCCCGCTCACCCCGCCCTGCAAACCGATGGACTGCTTGCCCTTCTCCTTGAGCTTGAGGGTGATGTCCACCGTGCCGTCCTTGGTGTTTTTCTTTAGCTCCGCGGCTTTGTCCGCTTCGATCTTGTCAAAATAATCGAGTTGATTCAGCCGCAGGATACTCAGTTCCCAGTATCGCTTATTGAAGAGCTGCCCTTCGTCGATGAGCAGCTCGCGCCGGATAACTTTGTCGCGCGTCGTGGTGTTTCCGCTGAAATCGATCCGCCTCACCGTGTACTGCTTCTGCTCGTCAAACCGCATCGTAAGGTTGATCACTTTGTTGGCTTCGTCGATTTCCGTGTCCGGCTCCGGCGTGAAATCGATGAATCCGTACTCGCCGTAAATTTTCCCGTAGTTCTCCAGAGCCTTCCGCACTTTTTCGGTGGAGAAGATGTCTCCCTGTTTGAGCGGAAACGCGCTCTTGAGGGCATCTACCTTCAGGGACAGCGCCTTGTCCGGATCGGCGCTCACGATTTTCAGCGTGCCCATCCGGTAGCGCTCGCCTTCTTCGATCTGAATCGTGATGTTGACGGCCTTGCCGTCCGTGCGTCCCAGCACCAGCGGAACTCCCAGGCGGTTGTTGCGCGTGTCGATGTTTTCGAGAATCGGATCGCCGACCGACACCTTGAAATATCCGTTGTCGCGGTACAGCCCGCGAACACCGACCTCCAGATCCTCGTTCAGTTTCTGGCGATCGTAGGTTTTCGAAAGCACCGGGATATACCAGAAATAAAGTGGAATCGAATACGGCCGGTCATGTCTCATCGCCCGGATGAGTTTGCGGTCGCTGAACGCGTGATTGCCCTTGAACTTGATCTGCCCGACTTTTACCTTTGGCCCTTCCTCGATCTTGAAAACCAGAATCACCGCGTTGCTCGAAGCAATCCGTTCATACTGCGGCGTCACCTTCGCGAACTGCCGCCCGTGCTCTCCGAGCAAATCCTTCAGTACTACTTCCGCCTTCTTGATCCTCGTCGGATCAAACTGGCTTTCGACGCTGAGCCCGACTTTGCGCTCCTTGAACCGGTCCAGAATGTCCGATTCGGAGATAGAGTGGATTCCTTCATAACGGATGCGGCGAATCTGCGGCCGCTCTTTCACGTCGAAAATAATGATTTTCCCGTTGACGCGGTTCGGCGAATCTTCCACGCGCAGTTTCACGTCCTCAAAAAACTGCGTGTTCCACAGCGCTTGAAAATCGCGTCGCAGCGTCTCTTCGTTGTAATTGTCCCCGTCGCGGCTGAAGATGCGCGCTTTCAGCGTGTCGCTGCGCACCCGACGATTCCCCACAAAATCGATTCGATCGATCACGTATTGCTGCTGCGCGGCAGTCTGCTGCGCTTCGGCGGAGGCTGCGGTCGAGTGATCCTCAATGACATCATTCCCGGTATTCCAATCGATCGAGGCGGAAAAAAGTATTGCGGGTGTATTGGGTGCAGACGCGTTCGCAGGGAGATTTTCCGGCCTCGCTCCGGGAGATGCAATCGCAAAAAAGAATACGATCGCAATTGCTCCCGTCAGTCGGGCCGCTAAAATCCCATACGCCGAACAAACTTTCCTGTAAGCGGCCAATGAGGTCGTCAAGGCCGCGCCCCCGAACCCAAGTTGTTCTTCTCCCGCCGGACCCGGTATGGGCCGGCCGTGCGTCGATCCCGACCCGGTCGGGATTACCCGTGCGTTGTGTCAGATTCGCTAGTGGACGACCGGGGTTGCCTCACCCACGGGCCGGAACGAAAGGCCTTCCCCTGCGACATAAATCTGGAGTGTCGCGGGCCTTTGGATTCCACCCTGGATCAGCGCCTCGGAGAGCGGGTCCTCTACATACTTCTGCAAAGCCCTGCGCAACGGACGCGCGCCGTAATTGCGGTCCGCACACGTTTTCTCGAGGATCCACTGCCGTGCTTCCGGCGACAACACGATCTGCACCTGCCGGTGAATCAGCGTGTCGTTCAGCTGGCCCACCAGCAAATCAATGATGCGGAGCAGGTCTTCGTCGCCGAGCGGATTGAATATGATCACTTCGTCCAACCGGTTGAGGAACTCCGGATTGAACACCCGCTTTACTTCGTTCATCACCATGTCTTCCATACTCTTCTGCCCGGCTTCATCCGCGCCGGACTGGAAGCCCATCGTGGTGCGCTTCTGCAAGTGCCGCGCACCCAGATTGGACGTCATGATGATGATCGTGTTCCGGAAATCCACGGTATTGCCGAGCCCGTCCGTCAACTGGCCGTCTTCAAACACCTGCAACAGAATGTTAAAGACGTCCGGATGCGCCTTCTCGATTTCATCCAGCAGGATCACCGAGTAAGGAGTCCGGCGGACGCGCTCCGTCAACTGACCGCCTTCTTCGTAGCCCACGTACCCTGGAGGCGCGCCGATGAGCTTCGAAACGGAGTGCTTTTCCATGAACTCCGACATGTCGAATCGCACCAGCGACTTCTCCGAACCAAACAAAAACTCCGCCAGACGTCGTGCCACTTCGGTCTTGCCCACGCCCGTCGGCCCGAGGAAGAAGAAACAGCCCACCGGACGCAGCGGCGACTTCAGCCCCGCTCGGCTGCGGCGAATCGCCCGCGCCAGTGCCGTGATGGCCTTGTCCTGGCTGATCACCCGCTTGTGCAGCTCCGGCTCGATGCGCAACAACTTCTGTTGCTCGTCTTCCTTAATGGAGGTGACCCCCACGCCCGTCCAGCGCGAAACTACTTCTTCGATATCCTCGCGCGTCACGATGCCCGTGGACGCGTCATCCAGCTTGTAACGCTCGCGCAACCCGCGCAGGTTTTCTTTTTCCTTGCGCTCTTCTTCCGAGTAGAAACGCGCCTTTTCAAATTCGTGATTGGCGATCGCCGTTTCCATCCGGTGCGTGATGAATTTCACGCGCTTCTGCACTTCGCCGACTTCTTCCGGAACCGTGGC
>WNFH01002597.1_pt1 | contig 12672 bp, 11 predicted proteins | sample 5400411 | NCBI WGS metagenome assembly WNFH01 (sample SAMN13153347, study PRJNA577476) | soil metagenome | isolation source: 200 cm saprolite under Douglas fir tree site 2 hole 3 | place: USA:California | collected 2015-04-18
GCATCATTACTGGTTTGTTTGGCGCTGCGGCGCATCGTCTGCTGCCGCCATTCTTGCACTAACAACCTTTGCACCGAGGAGTTGCATGGAAAAGCCCGCCAAAATCGCGGCGCCCAAAGGAAAACTGGGGGTTCTCACACCCGGGATGGGCGCCGTCAGCACGACCTTCATTGCCGGAGTCGAGCTTGTCCGCAGAGGAAAGGCGAAGCCCATCGGCTCGCTCACACAGCTCGGGACGATTCGCCTCGGCAAGCGCACCGAAGGCCGCTCACCGCTGATCAAGAAATTCGTTCCGCTGGAAGATCTGAACGATCTGGTTTTTGGCGGCTGGGACATTTTCCGCGATAACGCTTACCAGTCTGCGGAAAACGCCGGCGTCCTCAATCCGCAGGACTTGGAAAAAGTGAAGACTTTCCTTTCCGGCATCAAGCCGATGAAGGCAGCCTTCGACCACAACTACGTGAAGAAGCTCAACGGTCCCAACATCAAGAAAGGGAAGAACAAGTACGAGCTTGCGCTACAAATCAAGGAGGACATGGAGAATTTCCGGAAGACCAGGAGAGTATCGCGGATGATCACCTGCTGGTGCGGGTCTACGGAAGTTTTCGTTCAGCCGGAGGACGTGCACTCGACGCCGGAAAAGTTTGTCGAGGGCATGAAGTCCAACCACCCGGCGATTGCGCCGTCCATGCTGTACGCCTGGGCGTCGGTTACGAGCGGAGTGCCGTTTGCCAACGGCGCGCCGAACCTGACGGTGGATATTCCGGCGATCCAGCAGCTGGCCCACGATCACGGTGTCCCCATTTGCGGGAAGGACTTCAAGACCGGCCAGACGCTGATGAAAACCATCCTCGCGCCGGGATTCAAGGCGCGAATGCTCGGGCTGGACGGCTGGTTCTCGACGAACATTCTTGGCAATCGCGACGGTGAAGTGTTGGAAGATCCGGGATCGTTCAAGACCAAAGAGGAATCGAAACTAAGCGTGCTCGAGTACATCCTCCAGCCGAAGCTCTACCCGATGCTTTACGGCAAAATGCATCACAAGGTGCGCATCAACTACTATCCGCCGCGCGGCGACAACAAGGAGGGCTGGGACAACATCGACATTTTCGGCTGGCTGGGCTACCCCATGCAGATCAAGGTGGATTTTCTGTGCCGCGACTCGATTCTCGCCGCCCCGATCGTTCTGGACCTCGTGCTCTTCCTTGATCTCGCGCAGCGGGCCGGGATGCGCGGCATTCAGGAGTGGCTCAGCTTCTATTTCAAATCGCCAATGACCGCGCCGGGCCTCTATCCCGAGCACGACCTCTTCATCCAGTCGATGAAGCTCAAGAATACGTTGCGCTGGATGATGGGGGAAGAATTGATTACTCACCTGGGGCAGGAGTATTACGATTAGCGGGTGGCGCTGTCCCCATACGGGACAATTTGTCCTGCTCTTGATTCATTTTTTCGATGGGACAGAATGATTTTTCGATTTGACGGTTGCAAGACTGCCGCGATAACCTACGGGCCGATGGACAATAACGGTTCACGCCAAATCGCACCCCTGATTCGCGATTCATCCAAAATCGAGGAGTTTCATGTCGAACGAACTGCGTAATTTCCTGGCTCTGCCGTATGACGAGCTTGAAGAGTTAAATCTGAAGGCGAAAGAGCAGCGCAGGAACCGCGTCTCCGCCCACAAGGTTCAGGAAGAACGGATCAAATACCTGACGGACGAAAAGCGCATCAAGGCCGTCACGGTGCTATTCAGCGACCTCGAAGGCCGCTTGCACATGCTGGACTACGACAAAAAATTCCTGATCAAGAGCTGGGACAACCTGACGTTTGACGGCTCTTCCATCCGCGGCTTCACGGCGCAGCGCGAGAGCGACCTGCGGCTGGCTATGGATTGGCCCTCGTTCTACTGGGCGCCGGCGGATGTGTTCGGCGCGGGCAAAGTGCTGATCTTCGGCCAGGTCATCGACAAGGACGGCACGCCGTACAGCGCCGACATTCGCGGCGTGTTGAAAGGGTTTGCCGACGGTTTGCACAAGAAAAAGGGCTATACGCTGAACGCAGCGAACGAGATTGAGGGGTTTCTTTTCAAGGGTGAAAATGCGGAGCGCCGCTACCACGAGACCGGCAAGTTTGAGTACGTGAATACGGGCGGCTATTACCATTCCCTGCCCGGCGACCCGCTGCGGACCTTTATCGATACTACCGCCGAAGTACAACGTGCCATGGGCTTTCAGAACGAGAAGGATCACCCGGAAGTCGCGCCCTCGCAATTCGAGATCAACTATGGGTACGGCGAGGTCGTGCAGGCGGCCGATCAGATCCAACTTTATAAGCTGATTTGCCGGCAAGTGGCGACGAACATGGGCCTGACGGCGTGCTTCTTGCCGAAGCCGGTTGTGGGCGTGAACGGCAGCGGCATGCACACCAACGTGTCGATAAGCGAGAACGGCAAGAACCTATTCTGGGATCCGAAAGGCGAAGAAAAACTCAGCAGCTTTGGCTGGGAGTTCGTCGACCGCATCCTCACACACGGCAACGATATCTGTCTGCTATTCAACTCCAGCGTGAATGCCTATCGCCGCCTGGACCCGCACTTCGAAGCTCCCAATCAGCTCAATGCTTCACCCGTCAATCGCGGCGCCATGGTGCGCATTCCCATCGGCAACGAGCGCAGCATGCGCACGGAGGTGCGCGCCGTCGCTCCCGACGCCAATCCCTACATGGTGATGCACTCCATCTTCAAGAGCGGGCTCGACGGCGACACAGCCAAGATCAAGAATCTGCGCTCCGCCCAGCGCTATCTTCCCGACAACATCTATACGGCTCTGGAAAACTTCGAAAAGGCCGAGTGGACCACCAAGCTGCTAGGGGCCGACGTGAAGGGCCGTTATGCGGACCTGAAGCGCGCGGCTGCCGACCGCTGCCCCCGGCTGCTTGGCACTTTCGTTAAAGCCACCGAAGTGCAATACCACCACGAAGTCTACAACCAGTTTTTGTGGAATCTCTTCTAGGAATCGAAAGGCGAACCACGAAGTCGCTATCGGAAATTCTCAGAGGGGCGCAGCATGCCGCGCCCCTGATTTTTTACAGCGGCTATACGCCCCGAGCGGAAATGCCTTAGCCGTGCTGAACCTGGGCCGTCTTCGCGCCGACGGCGTCGAGGACACGGGTTGAGTAGATGAGCGCAGCGCCGGCGTTCATGGCGACCGCCACGCCAAGTGATTCGGCGATCTCCTCTTTTGTTGCGCCTGCTTTGAGCGCCGCCTCGGTGTGGACCACGATGCAGCCATCGCAACGCGTCGTTACCGCCACCGCCAGCGAGATCAGCTGCCGCGTCTTCTCATCAAGCTTTCCGGTTTTGGAGTTGGCCGCACTAAGCGTCTGATAGCCGCGGACGGTGTCTGGGCTGAGCTTCATCAACTCCCCTAATTTGGCGCCGATCTCTTTGTGGTATGCATTCCAATCAAGCATCATCAGAATTTCTCCTCTTGACGCGCTCCAGAAGTTGGAGGGCGTAGCTGGAGTGAGTATACAACGGGACGGCGAGTCGAATGTTTCAGTCTGGCACTGTAAGCTGTGCCAGCCGGACTGCTGCTTCCTAACGAACACCTGCGCATTTCGGAGTTTCGCGGACGATGTGATATGTTCTGATGTTCACGCAGGTCTGCAGAAATCGGCAACCTCTGCGAACCGCAGCAAAGAACTCCTACAGGAAGCGGGCCAGAATCCGCGGAGGATTTACCCTCATGAAAAGTTCCTACAATGGCCAGGTGGTTCCCGCCGCCGGGAAAGGCATCGAGTACAGCGGCGGCGAATTGCAGGTTCCGGATACGCCAATCATTCCGTTCATCGAGGGCGATGGCACGGGGCGAGACATCTGGAAGGCGTCGCGGCGGGTGTTCGATGCGGCTGTGGAGCGCGCCTACGGAGGCAAGAGGCGCGTTGCCTGGTTCGAGGTGTTCGCGGGAGAGAAGGCGTTCAATGCATTCAAAGAATGGCTGCCAAATGACACGGTGGAGGCCATTCGCGATTTTCGCGTGGCCATCAAGGGGCCGTTGACGACGCCGGTGGGTGGCGGGATTCGCTCGCTGAACGTCGCGCTGCGGCAGCTCCTGGATTTGTATTCGTGTGAGCGGCCGGTGCGGTACTACACCGGAGTTCCCTCCCCCGTCAAGAATCCGGAAAAAATGGACGTGGTCATCTTCCGAGAAAACACGGAGGACGTGTATATCGGCATCGAGTGGAAATCTGGAACAGCGGAGGTAAAGAAGCTCTTGGAGTTTCTCAACCACGAAATGCTGAAGGACGGAAAGAAGCAGATTCGCTGGGATTCCGGAGTGGGGATCAAGCCGATGTCGCCGACTGGGACAAAGAGATTGGTCCGCAGGGCGATCAAGTATGCGCTGGCGCACGGACGCAAGAGCGTGACGCTGGTGCACAAAGGGAACATTCAAAAGTTTACGGAGGGAGCGTTTCGCGACTGGGGATACGACCTGGCGCGCGAGGAATTCCGCGCGCAGACAATTACCGAGCGCGAGAGCTGGATCATCGACAACCTCGACAAAAACCCGAATCTAAGCGTGGAGCAGAATGGGGCAATGATCGAGCCGGGGCTGGAGCGGGCGCCAGACGCGTTCAAGAAAACCATATACGACGAAGTGAAGCAGACGCTGGATGCCATCTATGCCACCCACGGAAATGGGCAGTGGAAGAAGAAGTTGATGATCAACGACCGCATCGCCGACTCCGTGTTCCAGCAGGTGCTGATGCGCGCGGACGAGTACAGCGTGCTGGCCACCTCAAATCTAAACGGCGACTATCTTTCCGATGCGTGCGCGGCCCAGGTTGGCGGGCTAGGGATGGCGCCGGGATCAAACATCGGAGATGGCTACGGCGTATTTGAGGCTACGCATGGGACGGCTCCGAAATACGCGGACAAGGATGTGATCAATCCAAGCTCGCTGATGCTGTCTGGGGCCATGATGTTTGAGTTTCTGGGATGGAAAGAAGCGGCTCAGTTGATCGAGGACGGGATAGCGAGGGCCATTCAGCAGAAGCGCGTGACGTATGATCTCGAGAGGCAGATGCCCGGAGCGACGAAGGTCGGCACGTCGGCGTTTGCGAGCGCGATTATCGAGAACATGCAGGGCGTCGCTGTCGCGCGGTAAATGGAACGAAAAACTTAACGCAGAGGCGCTGAGATCGCAGAAGGCTCGCGGCAAGGAATTCACTGTCGAAACGAGGAGCAGGATGAGTAGAAAAAAAGTGACGGTTGTCGGAGGCGGGTTCGTGGGGTCGACGACGGCGCAGCGGATCGTCGATATGGAGCTCGCGGATGTAGTCCTGACCGACATTCTGGACGGCCCGCCGGCCGGAAAAGCGTTGGACATCCTGGAGTCGGGGCCGATCACGCGGACGGATTCGCGTGCTTTGGGGATTTCCACGGCTGGAGGCGACTACAGCCCGACAGCGGGGAGCGATATCGTAATCATTACGGCGGGATTTCCGCGGAAGCCAGGCATGAGCCGCGACGACCTGTTGAAGGCCAACTATGACGTGGTGAAGGCAGTCGTCGAGCAAATCGTGAAGCATTCGCCTAATTGCATCATCATCGTGGTAACGAATCCGCTGGACGCCATGGCGCAGGCGGCGTTCAAAGTGAGCGGGTTTCCAAAACATCGCGTGCTGGGAATGGCCGGAGTGTTGGATTCCGCTCGCATGAGCGCGTTTGTAGCGACGGAATGCAAGGTGAGCGTGGAGAACGTGCACTCGTTTGTGCTCGGCGGACATGGAGACGACATGGTGCCGCTGCCGCGGTATTCGACGGTGGCGGGGATTCCTTTGCCAGACCTCTTGCCGAAAGAGCGGATCGAGGCAATTGTTGAGCGGACGCGCAAGGGCGGCGCGGAAATCGTGAATCTCTTGAAGACCGGCTCGGCGTACTACGCGCCTTCCGCGGCCGTGGTGGAAATGACCGAAGCGATCCTGAAGGATAAGAAGAAGATTCTGCCTTGCGCGGTTTATCTGGATGGAGAATACGGGATCAAGGGACTGTTCGTCGGCGTTCCCGTGAAGCTCGGTGCGAAGGGCGCAGAAGAGATTATCCAAATCAAATTGACGGCTGAAGAAAATGCTGCGCTACAAAAATCTGCGGCCTCAGTGCGGGAATTGGTGACCGTCCTGGGGCTATAGATTAGAGATCTACGATGTAGGGGCGCAGCGTGCCACGCGCCTGCTGGCTTCGCGACTTGGTCCGCTAAAATCCAATCAGCTTTTCCGCGCCAATCACCAGAGCTAACGTGAAGCCGGCGATGACTACTTCGCCGATGGCGCCGACAAGAAAAGGCCGCAGGCCTTGCTTGCGCATTTCGCGGAAATTTGTGCGCAGGCCGACGCCGGCGAAGGTCAGGAGAAAAGCCCAGCGAGAAAGATTCGCGAGCGCGCCCACTTGCTCTTTGTTGAAGAAATGATAGGTCGCCAGGACCGATATCAGCAGGAAGCCCAGGACAAACTTCGGGAATTTTTGCCAAAGAAACGCCGCCTTGTTCCCCACCACTTGCGCCTGGCCCTTGCCCACCCAATAAATCGCATACGCGAGCACCACAAATCCGATCATCGCGTTGCGCGTAGACTTCACGAGGACGGCGAGCTTGCTGGCAGCGTCGGAGTAGAGCGCGCCTGCGGCCGTAGCTTCGGCGGTGTTGTCCACCGCAAGGCCGGCCCACAAGCCGTAAGCGCGGTCACCAAGATGGAGAGCATGGCCGATCAGCGGAAATGTGAAGAGCGCAAGGGCGCCGAGGGCGAGAATAGCCGCAATGGAGAAAGACGAATCTTCGTCGTCGGCTTCGATGGCGCCCTTCGTGGCGATAATCGCGCTGACGCCGCAGACGGCCGAGCCAACGGCGAGCAGCGAAGTGAGCTTAGGTTTCAAGTGGAAGACGCGGCCGAGAAAAGTCATGAAGGCGATGGCCCCGCTAATTTCGATGGCCACAAGCGCGAGGCTGATGCCGCCAAGTTTCAGAATGTCCCCAAGAAGAAAGCGCGAACCCAGAAGGACAATGCCCGCCTTGAGCCAAAACTCGTACGTGGCCACTCCGGAACGGAATATGGCCGGGACGCCGACCGTGTTGGAAATGAGCAGGCCGAGGAGAATGGCCCAGAGAACGTATTCAATATTGGGAAAGACCCAGTGATGGGCCTTGGCATAAGCACCGACATTCTGCTCGAGGAGTTTGCCGGCGTAGCCGATCGCCGCGAGCAAAAGCACGCCAGGGATTACGCGAAGAAATTTCAGGGCCGGCTGTACCGGCTGAACTTGGGCAACCGCAATCGTTTCTGCCATGTCTTGTCCCTCACCTCTTCAAGTTTGTATTCACAACCGCTCACCAGGGGATATGTCTGAAGACGCCCGCGCGGACGAGCAGCGCCGCGAGCAAAGCTGCCACCACGGCCCAGCTGTCAAGCGACAACAACCACGATTTCCCGCCGGCGACTGAATTTTCTTGCGTACTCATACGGGTTCCTCCGGACTAGCTGATCGATAGTGATTCTGCGGCGCGGCCATTCCCTTCCTCGCGCCAGAAAGCCGCTGCAATTTCGTGAACCCGCCGCGTGGCCACGCGCCCGACGATCATCAGCGCCGGAGCAGGAAGTTTCTCTTCCGTGACGAGAGCGGAGACGCTCGTCCAGCAAATTTGCTGCTGCGAACCTGAAGCGGCGGACACGATCACACAAGGCAAATCCCCTGGAAGACCAGCTTCGGCAAGGCGACGCGCGACTTCGGCGTAGTCCGGGCCGGGCATATAAAGAACCAACGTGGTTGCCGGGGTGATGTTTCCCCAATCGAGGGCGCTGGCTTCCATTCCGCGGGAAAAAGTCGTCAGCAGCACTTGCGAAGCGACGCGACGATCAGTGAGAGAAATGCCAGCCGCAGCGGCAGCTCCGAGGGCAGCCGTGACACCGGGCACGATTTCAAATTCGATTTTGGCGTTGCGGAGCGCTTCGAGTTCTTCTCCAGCACGGCCAAAAATGCAAGGATCTCCGCCCTTCAGCCGCACCACGATTTCGCACGACGCGGCATAGCTGACCAGGAGCGCGTTGATTTCGTCTTGCGTAAGCAGTTTCTTGCCGCAGCGTTTGCCGACATCGACGAGTTCGGCCGTGGGCGGCGCCATAGCGAGGACTTCACCGCTCACGAGCGAATCATGAAGAACAATATTCGCCTGCGCGAGGATGCGCGCGGCCTTGAGGGTGAGCAGTGCGGCGTCGCCCGGGCCTGCGCCGACGAGGTAGACCTTGCCCATCAAGCGACTCCGCGATCTGACGGCTGCCGAGTGGCCTGCCGCACAAAAAGATCGAACATCGGTTTGCTGGCGAGCTGGTGCAGGAGCGTCTTCGCCGACTCAGGATTCGGGTCCGCGGAACGGAGCGTCTCCCGCGCAGCCCCGAGCCACTGGAGCCAGGTTTCGTATTCGGGGCCGAATTGCGCTTCGAGTTCCTGGCGAAGACGCTGCGCGAGAGCGGGGCTTTTGCCATTTGTGGATATGGCGATTTGCAGATCACCGCGCTGCACGACGGCGCCGTAATAAAAATGGCAGTGTTCGATGTCGTCCACGGCGTTGCACAGGATCCTGCGCGACTCGGCCTCAAGGAACACGGCTTCGTTAACACCCGGAGCGGAAGTCGCGGAGATCACAAGGAATGCGTTTTGCAGATCGGCAGGGTCGAAGGATTTGGGGAGCCAGTCGATTTTCGCGAAGCGCACCCACTCCGCGATTTTGGGTGTAACGGCTGGAGCGATCACGCGAACGCGTGCTTCCCCGGATAAGAGGCCTGGAATCTTTCCTTCGGCGACCGCCCCGCCGCCAACCACTACAACCAGGCGTCCTTCTAATTTAACGAAGATCGGGAATAGGCTCATGGCTTAGCTCTCGACTCCATGCGGCACCGGCCCCACGGCAAGATCGCGCTCGACCGGTGGCGCAAAAGTGCCGGCTAAGAACGCTCGAAGTTCTTCGTTCGAATGACGCGCGAAGAACTCACGGAGATTTTCACTTGACTCGCGCTGGCTATTGAAAGCTCGCAGGAGACGCTCGATCGCCTCGGGAACCTCTGTCGCAGCGCAACGGTAGCCGACGGGTCGGGCTATGGAAGCGAACTGCCCAACGCTTCCGCCGACGCAGAAGTAGTACGCATCCACCATGCGCCCGTTGACCTTGAGTTTCTTGCCCTCGATGCCGATATCCGCAATCCAGTGCTGCCCGCAACTGTTGGGGCACCCCGTGATGTGGAGTTTGAGCTGCTCCTCGAAGCCGGGGAGGCGGTCTTCAAGCTCCTGGGTAAGCCAGCGCGCGAAGCCCTTCGTCTCCGTGAGCGCAAGTTTGCAGAATTCCGAGCCGGTGCAGGCCACCGTGCCGCGAGCGAAGACGGAGGCCCCGACGGGGAGGCCGGCGGCTTCAAGTTCACGAGCGAGTGCGGTCGCATCGCGCTGCGGCACGTTGACGATCAGGAGATTCTGCATTGTGGTATTGCGGATGTGGCCGTCGGCGAAGCGATCGGCGAGTTCTGCGGCCACGCGCAATTGCTGAGGCGTGATGCGCCCGCGAAGAACCGAAGCGCCGACATAAACCAAACCGTCCTGCTTTTGTGGATGAATCCCCACATGGTCGCGGTGAATGTCCGCAGGGGCATCTTCCGGCTCAGCGGGATCGAGTGAGAACCCGATCTGGCGCTGCAATTCATCAAGGAAAGATTCTGCCGTCCACCCATTCTGCAGGAAGAGAAACTTCAGACGCGCTTTTTCCCTGCTCTGGCGAAGAATTTCACTGGCTCGGAAAAGTTCCGCCACGCCGCGGGCGACAGGGACCACCTGATTCCACTTGATGAAAGCATTGAGGCGCACGGCAAGATGAGGATCGGTGGAGAGCCCGCCGCCGACGCGAAGAGAAAAACCAGTTTCAATCCCACTGCGGCGCTTGCGTGTGGTGGCTGTGAATGCGACATCGTTAATCTCTGGATAGGAGCACCAGCTACGGCAGCCGGTAACGGAGATCTTGAACTTCCGTGGGAGGTTATAAAAATCGGCGGCGCCGCCCAATTCGCGATCGATAGCGAGGGCGACGGACGAGGCATCGATGATTTCCTCTGCATCGAGCCCCGCGACGGGGCAACCGGTGATATTGCGGGTGACGTCGCCGCAGGCGCCCGTGGTCGTCAGCCCGGCGCGCCAGAGCGATTCGAGCACGTCTGGCAGCGATTCGATCGTGACCCAATGCAATTGAACATTCTGGCGCACGGTAATGTCGGCAACGCCGCGGGCGTGGTGCTCGGCGAGATCCGCGATGGTTCTGACTTGATCGCTGCGCAGCAGCCCGTTCGGAATGCGAATCCGCACCATAAAATAAGGCACGGCTTTGCCTTCGCCGCCGACCCCGCCTACGACGCCTGCGCCATCGCCCTGGGTGTAGACGCCCCATGCGCGGAAATAAGTGCCAAGCCACTCGGGCGGAATCGAGCCGTGCCCTTTCCGGGCGAACTCCCTAATCTCGTCGAAGTGCTCCCAAGCATTCTTGGCGCTTTTCAACCGCTCTACGCGCTGTGCTTTCGTCTCTTTAATTTCGCCCATTGTGGATTCATCCGTGTACAAACAAAAAAGCCCGCGTAACCAGTAGCTCTGGCACGTGGGCTTCGGAACTTTCTTATTCTTAAACTACTCTAAGTCCGGAAACTCCTCTGGCCAGAGATGGGTGTCAGGCGACACGCAGCGTTACACGCGCATGGACAACAGATCATCTGGCGGCAGTTCGTCATGAAAACTGAGAATACGCTCCTGGCCTTCGGGAAGTCAAAGAAAGGCCATCACAAACTTTAGATGCATCTCATTCAAAAAAGTAATCAATGAACCGTCAAAAAATTATTGCGGCTTCTTTGCCGCAGCGGCGGGCTTGGCTGCTGGCGCAGACTTGGCGGGGGGCGCAGCGGCTGACCCGACAAGAGTCGCGCTCTTGACAAAATCGAGTTTCGGGAAGCTCTTGTCCAGGTAGGCCTTTCCCTGCTTTTCAATGAGGTCTTGATTCGGGCCGGCTCCGCCGGGCGCGCCTTCGCCGTAGCCCTCGTACATCAATTCGACGACGTTCATGCCTTCCGTGACCTGTCCAAAGGGCGCAAAACCGCTGCCGTCCAGGCGCTTATTGTCGACCAGGTTGATGAAGACCTGCGTGGTGCGCGTGTCGGCTCCCGCCGTAGCGAAGGTGATGGATCCCTTCTTATTGGTCTGAGTGACGGGATCGTCTTTGATAGTAGCCTTGGACCATGCCGCCGAGACGGGAGGATATGCGTTAATCCCGAACTGCACGACGAAGCCGGGCAGCACGCGGAAGAAGCTGGCGTTGTCGTAAAAGTGGTGCTTGACGAGGTTGTAGAAGCGGTCGGCGCCAACGGGCGCCCAGGCGCGTGTAACGGTAACGACAAAATCGCCGCGCGCGGTCGTGAACTTCACCTGATACGATTCCGGAGCCTTCGCGGTAAGAAGCGCGGGGCGCAACAACGCGCGATCGTAGGAGCTGACGGGTGCCGCTGGTTTGTGCGCGGGAGTAGTTGTCCCGGTTGATTTGGGCTTCGCCGGCGCCGGGGATTGTTGCGAGGACTGCGCCTGCGCTCGCGCGATACCGGCCGCCATTGTTGCGAGGACTGCGACTGCTGCTGCCATCATCCATCCCGATTGACGCATTGCTCTTTTCTCTCCTCATTGAGTTTGTTTCTTCTTGCGTTGCTTTTTCGAATCTATATGGCGGTGTTCAGTTCACGGCTGACGCGCTCGACTTCTCTCATCACCCGCAGGGTATTCTCGCCGAGAATCTTCTTCACGTCACCCTCGGAATAGCCCTTGCGCAGCAAGGCCTCGGTGAGCTGGGGAAGCTTGGTAGCATCCTCCATGCCGTAGGGCATGTTGGCGCCGTCGAAATCGGAGCCAAGTCCGACGTGATCGACGCCGGCAACTTTTGCGGCGTGGTCGATGTGTTCGATGATCTTCGTCCACTCGATTCGAGGCAGTTTGCCCTTCTCGACATTCTCGCGGGTGAGGCGGTCGCCCTCGAGCAATTGACAGGCTTCGTTCTCCCCGCAGCGCTTTTGGATTTCAGCGCTGATGGCTTTGTTGATTTCCGGGTCGGCCTTTTCGGCATTACGGAATTCCTGGCTGAGGAAGCCGACGTGATAGTTGATGTGGATGACTCCGCCCTTGGCGGCGAGGTCTTTCATCATCTGATCAGTCATGTTGCGGGGCGCGTCGCAGATGGCGCGGCAGGAAGAATGGGACGCGATCATGGGAGCCTTACTGACCTCCAACGCGTCGTAAAACGTCTTGTCGCTGACGTGGGAGATATCCACCATGACCCCCAAGCGATTCATCTCGCGCACGACCTCCTTCCCGAAATCCGTGAGGCCATTGTGGACGGGCTTGTCGGTCGAGGAGTCGGCCCACTCGTCGTTCCCGCTGTGAGTAAGGGTCATATATCTGACGCCGAGGGCAGCGTAAGTGCGAAGGATCGCGAGTTCGGAGTTGATTATGTGGCCACCCTCGACGCCCATCAGCGCCGCGAGCTTCCCCTGTTTGCGCGCTTCACGCACCTCAGCGGCCGTCGTCGCCAGAACCAAATCTTTGGGATGCTT
>WNFH01002600.1_pt1 | contig 12668 bp, 12 predicted proteins | sample 5400411 | NCBI WGS metagenome assembly WNFH01 (sample SAMN13153347, study PRJNA577476) | soil metagenome | isolation source: 200 cm saprolite under Douglas fir tree site 2 hole 3 | place: USA:California | collected 2015-04-18
TGGCCAGCGCGATTCCGCCCGAGCGGAAAACGCCGGTGCGGAGCCAGCCGAAGCTGGGCCCCCCTTTTGTAAAACGTCGTTGGAGATGAGCTTGACACGAGAGGGCGGCTAACCTATGGTTTTGCGCAAAGACAAAGTTGAAAGCAGAAATGCCACATAGTATCATCTCGCCAATCTGCCGCACGAATTGTCGTCGGCCCCAAGGTGCGCACTGATGAAGCCCCGTACCCTTGTCAAGAATACCCTCAATCGCGTGCTGGGCCTGTTTGATGCGCAGGTCATAGGCCAGTGGGAGCTTGAGAAAAGCCAGTCGGAGGTCAAATCCCTGCGGCAAAAGCTCGCGAAATTTCTACCAGTGGAGGGACCATCCTTCTCTCCGGGTCTGTTGCCGCAGGGGGCGGAGGATTACCTAAGGCTTGACAATCCCTTCCTCGCCGAACTGCGCTCCCGATATCGTGGCTTGAACTGTCCGGCTGTCTGCCATTCCCTCTGGACTGATTTGCACACGTCCCTCATTGATCTGAGGTACTTCCGTGGTGATAACTCGTTCGTGTGGCAATATCAGGACCAGAACACAGAAGTTAACTATCTTCTAACTGCCTGCTATCTCCGGTCAATCGACACACTCAGTTTATTCGGGTGCCTCCAAGAGGACGGTCTGTTTGGCGCTTATACTTTCCAGTTTGATGACAACCTGCTTCTGAGCAGAGACTTGCTGGATTCGGTCAGCGAGATCACTTTCCTTGAAGAAAACATGCGCATTTCCAGGACCCAGAACCTCAAGGTTCTGGACATCGGCGCGGGCTACGGGCGCTTCGCCCACCGGCTGATTGTGTCTTTACCCCTGACTGAAAAGGTTATCTGCACAGACGCGGTGGCCGAGTCCACTTTTCTCTGCGAGTACTACCTTCGCTTCCGCGGTGTTGCGGAGAAAGCGAAGGTTGTACCGCTAGATGAAATCGAGAACGTTTTGGACCAGAACGAGATCCATTTGGCCGTGAATATTCATAGCTTTTCGGAGTCCACTCTGGCTTCTGTCTGCTGGTGGCTTGATCTCCTGTCGGAGCGTCGCGTTCCGTATCTGTTCGTGGTGCCGAACGCGGACGAGCATGGCGGGACTAGGCTGTTGACTCGGGAACCCGCAGGTATTGAATCCCAGGATTTCATGCCGGCGATTCTCTCGCGAGGCTACCGGCTTGCCAAGAAGCGGGCGAAATACAGTGTCCCCGGCGTGCAGAGGTGCGGAGCATCGCCGACGCATTATTATCTGTTCGAATTCAAGGCGTAAGGTCTGCAACTCACAGGCATGTTGTGAAGCGCACCAGGTCTGTTGGACACTGAACTGAGTCGATTCATGCAGCAGCTCGTTGCGCAAGGAGCTGCTGCCGAGCCTGCTGCGGGTGAGGTAACCATGGTGCTGGACGATCCAACGTTGGGTGTACCGCTTACGAGATTCCGCAGGGCCTGCCGCAACTCCTCCACCGTCTGAAAAGTTCTCCCCCAGAGCAACTGCTCCTTCTGCGTGCGGATGAACCTTCCCGCGCAGCCATTTCCTTCCGGTTGTCGCACGAACGCCGGTGAAGATTCCATGCCCAGGAAAGCGATCTCGGCCTGGAAGTCGTCGCTCATGTATTGGCTGCCGTGGTCATGTCGGAGGCGCATGATGTCTTCCCCACCTCAGGATCCGGAGAACCGCAGCTGTTTTGCGCTTTGCCGAACACCGACCCCGACCGTCCGGGCGCTCTTCGGGAGCCCCTTGGGCGCTCCCGAAGCTGGTTCTCTCTTTGTTCACAGACACCTCCTCGTGATTTCTCACTCATTTTCATCACAATCGGTGTCCAAGAGAGCCCTAGTGCGCGGGATCACAGGCATGTTGGTTGACCCTAAGGCTATTTAGTTTTCTCTGAAACCTGCAAGTAATTATGCCGGCTAATAGAGAATCTGGTTTCTGTCCGCCGCTGCCATGCAGTGATATCCTTTGCCCATGCTGGCAAAGATCGATAACAAAGCTGGTATGGAAAAAATACGCGCGAAGGATTGGCGCAAGATTCGGGCGGTGGTCCTCGACTCGACGGACGAAGAGTATGTCTCGAAAAAGCTCCTTAAGCCCGGATTCCCGATTTGAAACTCGGTGATAAGGGTGTAGAAGATGTGCTCACAGGGACTTCGTTAGAGATATGACTGGTCTAAGAAGGGGGCACAGGTCATCCGGGAAATAACGGTCGGCCCGACCCCGAAAGAGATCCGCAATTGGATACCGAGATGAACCTCGCAATCCAAGTCGTAATGATGCCGATTTGGAAAGTGGTTTATCATGAGCTTGTTCCCGCTTCGGTTCGCCTTCTACTGTACCCACACGTGGTAGCCACAGCGCAAGTCTTACTTAGCCCTTTCCTGTATATTCTGATTGCGATCATTTTCTTGCTAGAGCGACTGATCCTAGCCCCCAAAAACCAAAAGATGCTTGCCGTGGAAATGGTCCAGGATTTTCTCTGGTTTCTCCTGCAAAGCGTTCTGTTCGTAACGACCATCACCATCTACTCCTCTCTATGCGGGGAGTACCTGCCGATTTTCGACGCGGTAGAAGGCATGGCAACGTGGCCGGTGGCGACGATCCTTGGTTTCACAATTGGATTCGTGCTCTTGGATATCTTGGTTGCTGGAATGACCGTGCTTGTTCTTGCGAAACTCTTGCCGCGATCTATCGACTCGGTTTTCAAACGATTGGAACACCAACTTGGCTCCATTGGCCGGAGACGCGGTTGGGCGGTGGCTCTAATTTTTGTGCTTGCTATCGCGTTGCGTGTGGCTTTGCTTCCTGTGATGGGGGTTCCGGAGCCTCATTGGCATGACGAGTTCAGCTATCTGCTAGCGGCTGATACGTTCGCGTCGGGCCGGCTTGCCAACCCGTCACATCCTATGTGGATCCACTTCGAGAGCTTCCACATCAACCAGAAGCCGACCTATCAGTCCATGTATCCAATTGGTCCAGGATTAGTTTTAGGTATCGCCCAGAGAATTACAGGACATCCTTGGTTTGGCGTTCTGTTCAGCACTGCCGCTATGTGTGCGGCTATTTGTTGGATGCTACAGGGATGGATGTCGCCTCCGTGGGCTTTATTCGGTGCACTCCTGGCTGTGTTGAAATACTGCGGCAACCACTACTGGATGAACAGCTACTATGGAGGTGCGCTAGCAGGACTGGGTGGAGCGCTTGTGCTCGGTGCAATGCCTCGAATCATGCGGACACATCACGTGCGCGATTCGCTGCTCCTCGGGATTGGTGCGGCAATCCTCGCCAACTCCCGACCTTACGAAGGCCTAGTTCTGACCATCGCAGTCGGGATTGCGTTTCTGGCCTGGTGCATCCAAATGCGCCCTGGGGCGAAGATTGTGCTCAAACGGGTGGTTGTACCCGCCGGCATTGTGTTGTTGCTGGCAGCCGCAGGGATGATGTTCTACTTCTGGCGCGTTACGAACAACCCGCTGATGATGCCATACAAAGTGAATCAGCAACAGTATGTCATCGCCCCTCCTTTCATTTGGCAGAAGCTGAGGCCGATGCCGCACTACAACCATCAGGTGATGCGTCAGTTCTACCTCCACTACGAGATGAAGATGTGGTCGTTATCGCGAACCATACCGGGCCTTGTGACCATAACCGTTGAGAAGCTGGAGGTCTACTATACAGAGTTCGTGTGGCCGCTGGTGATCCTGCTCCTGGTGGGCAGTTATCATCTTGGAAAAAGACCCAGAAGCCGTTGCCTACCGCTCATACTCCTGCTGTTCCTGCTGAGTCTCTTAGGGGAAACGTGGGGACACGGACACTATGCCGCGCCGGCAACAGCGCTGGTCATAGCCATTCTGGTGTTCGGACTGCGATGTATCCGCTTGTGGTCCCGCCGAGCTCGTTTTGGACTGCGGTTATCACGTGCGGTGATGTTGGTAGTGATGTTGCTGTTCCTGAGCGAGGTCCAGGGCATCACCTACCTTGCAGCAAACCCACACTTCCCTGAATCTCGGCAAGACGCGCGCGCACGGATCAAAAATCAACTGGAGCATATGCCCGGGCAACATCTGATCATTGTTCGGTATGCAGTCTGGCACAGTCCTCATGAGGAGTGGGTATACAACGCAGCGGACATCGATCGGTCAAAAGTGGTTTTTGCCCGCGACATGGGCCCGGCGCAGAACCAGGAACTATTCGATTACTTCAAAGAACGACGGGTATGGCTGGTCAATGCGGATGAGTTCATTCCAAGGCTTGAGCCGTATAAACTATCGAGTGCGGATCGAATCTTGTTAGGCCGGGTCCCATCACAAGCGAGCTCACAGAACTAGCACAATTTCTTGTGTTCCATCTTCAAGACCGATTTGCAACGAATATTAAGCAGCTAAGGAAGCACTGGGATAGATTTGGCAAGACCGATCCCCTGTCGGCGATAATAACGCGGCCCGACAAAAGGGGCAATCGATGGCACCTCGATGAGTTTCTTCGCACGGGCGAAGAGGACACCGGATCATGTCCCAGATTTTAGCTGCTGCTGGCGGAGAGCCGCTGCCATTTTCTCCTCCGGTTTGACAAACATGATTTAAACAAAACAGAAAAGGCCGTTTAGTTGAAAGAGGCGGCTCTCGATGGGCGGAACTTTAGGCCACCTGCGCCTGAGAGTGCAACCCTGGATTCAGCTTCTTCGCCAACTCCGGTAGCTCCCGATAGCCTCTCACGCGGCGGAATTTCTTCTCCGCTTCAGGCAACCCCGCGGCGGTCCAGCGAGCGATGTGGTTTCCACCCTGCCATTTGCCGGGTGCGCGCGAACGTTGTCTTCGAACCCTTAGACTGCATGCTTCCCATTTTCATGTTGCATCCAGGCGCGTGGTGATGAAACCCAGTTCGTGGATCCTGTCTGATCGCGGACAATGGCCGCTGTTTTCGACATGGGCCGGGGGCCTAGGCCAATTCACCCGCGCGATCGACTGCTGGCACGGAAGAACTGGGCCTGATGGGGCAATTTCTATTCGGTCCTCCTCGCCCGCGGCTCTTCTATCGGGTGGCCACTCGCGATTATTTCCACGACCGGACTTCCACCCTGGGCGGTGACAGAAGATTTCCGGACAATCTGCGGGGAACACCGCGCTTGAAGAGCCAGTGCTGCCAGAACCAACCGGCCAGCGAGCGAGCATCGCACTGGCAGCGCAGAGCTAGTGCCGGACGACCCGCGCAGAGATGCCAAATTGCTGCCACTTCCTTGGAGATGGATTCTTTGACTAGGTAGAGACCGAATCGGAAAAGAGAGACGGGAAGCGGTGCAAAATAAGCCTGCGCGCGACCATTGCTGAAAAAGCCTTTGCGGAGAAGGGCTCTAGTTAGGCGCTTCCGCGGCAAACGGTGCCAAACCAGGATCTGAGGCGCGTAAATCAGCCGACAGCCTGCTTGGCGCATTCGGAGGCTGAACTCGGTATCTTCCGCGTGGCCAACGCCACCGGGGCCCAATTCCGGCGAGAAACCCCCGATTTTCTGAAACACCTCTGCCTGCACAACCATATTGCCGCCAAACAAGGTCCCGTCCAAGTCGATCACTTCGCCACCGCAATCTCGCCAACCTAGTATCACACCCAGGTAGCTATCCAGCCACTCCGGGTGGCCGCCTTCGCAATCCAGCAATATCCGGCCTTGTACCCCGTCTGCGGGATATCGGTCAAAAACTGTGCGAATGCCCTGGAGGTAGCCAGGGGCGCAAAGTACATCGTCGTCAGTGAATGCCAGAATGTCACCCCTTGCCGCGGCGATGGCTGTGTTCAGTGCGTTGCTCTTACCAGGCTTTTTCTCAACCAAGAAACGAAAATGCCCGGGGAATCTTTCCCGAAAGTCCCGGCAAACTTGGGCAGTGTGATCGTCGGAATCGTTGTCAACGACGACGGCCTCCCATTCTGGCAACTGAGGGTTATTCCGGCAGAAAAGAGAATCTAGAGTTTGGCGCAAGCTGTCGGCGCGGTTGCGGGTGCAAATCAGGATGCTAATGAACATCCAACCCTCGCTTCTGTGACCCTAAAGCAACCTAGTTTCCAGATAGGGGAACATCCACTCTTACATAAGAGATTTGTTGCCAATCAATTACAGGTCATGAGGCAAGCAGAATACAGTACAGATGTCGATATATGTGCAATGTTTTTCCACTTGTTGTACATTTGGGCTAAGCGCCAGCAGTAGTATAGCGTTGCTGGGGGGATTTGTTCCACGGGGCACAGAAAAAGCCCGAAGTGCCCGCAAGGTGTGAACCCGCCGCCCGGAATTTCCCAAACCGAAGGGAGCCAGAGATGCGTCGAGTGTTGTTTGTGGCAGCTATGGTGTGCATTGCGGTCTAGGTCAGCGCGCGCTGACTTCATAGATACCTTGACGATAATCTGCTGTTTTGGGCCGGTCAACGAAGCCATCCTGGTTTTTACCGTACTTGTAAACCCCGGGGAGTACAACTGGCGAGGGAAACTCCTAGTTCGTGGTATATTCTGAGTATTCGATGGTGTCGTTTCCATCGCATCCGAAGAAATGGAAACAACTCATCCGTGACGAAGGCCGTCAGTATCGTCATTCCCGCATTCAACGAGGAATCCGCGGTCCAGCTAGTAGTAGCTGAACTGCGGGAAATCCTTCAGCGGCACGGAATCCGTGGAGAAATCATCCTGGTGGACGATGGGTCCACCGATGCCACGGCGCGCGCCGCGGCTTTGGCGGGTGCCCGTGTGATACGGCACCGTAGCAACCGTGGATACGGCGCTGCCCTTAAAACCGGGATTGCAGCGGCCACTCATGACATCATCGCTATCACGGATGCTGATGGTACATACCCCGCCGAGGATATTCCCAACCTACTGGCAGAGCTGGAACGCGCCGACATGGTTGTGGGCGCCCGGGCTGGCCGAAGTGTCCAAATCCCCTTGATCCGGCGTCCCGCCAAATGGGCACTGAATCAGTTGGCGAACTATCTTTCGAACGCTCGGATTCCGGACCTGAATAGCGGTCTGCGCGCATTTCGGCGAGACGTTGTGATGCAGTACTTCCCGCTCCTCCCGGACCAATTCAGTTGGACGACCACGATCACGCTGGCCATGCATTGCGACAAGTACGCGGTATCCTATCTTCCAATCAATTACCGAGAACGAAAGGGACGGTCAAAAATCATGCCGTGGGATGCCGGCAGCTTCCTGATGATGATCTTGCGGACAAGCATGCTGTTCCGACCGTTGAGGGTATTTCTTCCTTTAGTGTTTGCGATTCTGGCTTATGGGCTCATCAAGATGGCAGTTGACCTTTCTCACCACGAACATGTCTCAGCTTCAGCGGTGCTGGCATTGCTCAGTGCGCTGTTGATTCTGTTGATCGGCATGCTCGGAGACCTGATTGCAACACGTCTTGGGCGGATGGCACCCAACGCGGTAATCGGCGTTCGCACGGAAGAGATTCTTGTAGCGGAAAGCGAGAGACCCAGCGACAGTCTGTAGAGGCTGTTCATAACTGCCGTAAGTCGTCCTTCCAAAGGGTCGAAATTATGCAATGGCTTCCAATCGAATCCCGCATGAATCTGTTAAGTGTTCCGGCTCCGTCTTTACCTGTTCGTCGGCTTGGCTTGAACAACATCGGCCTTGGCTTCGTCGCTTTTAGTTCGTCATTGCATTATGGTGAGCTCCGACTCCGCCTGCCAAGCTCTTTCGCGTGGCGAAAAACGAGCGATGCCACCCTGGCAAACAATTGATGGGATCTGATGAGTCAACAGTGAAAAGGCCCCAATTCGCGGAGCAGGCCCTGCGATGGAGGCAACGCGCATCCTATCCTAAGACGACGGGAGCCTGCCGTCCGCATGTCGTGATTCTTGGTGCGGGACCCGCGGGTGTAGGCGCGGCGTACCAGCTTACGCGCCGTGGCATCGCTCTCGCTACCGTCCTCGAGCAAAGGGATACAGTTGGTGGGAATGCCGGAAGTTTTGAGTTGGAAGGCCTTCGAGCGGATTACGGCAGCCACCGATTGCACCCAGCCTGCGATCCGGAGATTCTGCGGGACTTGCGCGAGCTACTGGGCGATGACCTGCGCATTCGTCCCCGCCACGGGCGAATTCGCCTCCGAGGCCGCTGGATCCATTTCCCGCTCAAGCCCCTGGACTTGATTCTGCATTTGCCAAAAGAGTTTGCGCTCGGTGTGGCAGCGGACATCGTACGAAAAACTGTGTCCCACCGGGACAGCCGTCCGGAAACGTTTGCTACCATCCTCGAACACGCCCTGGGGCGCACGATCTGCCACGACTTCTATTTTCCCTACGCCTACAAGCTTTGGGGCATACCCCCCGAGCAACTGTCGGTGACACAAGCTCGCAGGCGGATATCTGCCAACTCCCTTTCCAAAATCTTCCGCAAGGTCGCTTCAGCCATTCCGGGATTGAAGCCACCCGGCGCCGGGCGCTTTTTCTATCCGCGACTTGGCTACGGCGAGATTTCGCAGCGGCTTTACGAAGCGGCCAAAGCCGCGGGCGCGGAATTCTTGGTCGGTGCACGGGTCACGGCGATTGAGCGCGAAGGAAATCGCATCACCGCTGTGCGCTATGAGCAGGGGGGGGAAGAACACACAATCTCAGTCGCGAACCTGTGGTCCACCCTGCCCATCACCATGCTCGTACGGAGCTTTCGCCCCGAAGCCCCTCTCCAGGTTCTTGAGGCTGCGTCTAACATTTCCTTCCGCGGGATGATCCTCATCTACCTGGTCCTGGAGCAGGATCGGTTCACCGAGTATGACGCGCACTACTTCCCTGAAACTTCTATTCCCATCTCGCGGCTGTCCGAGCCAAAGAACTACAGCGGATCGATCGAGCCGCGCAACCGCACTTTGTTGTGCGCCGAGTTGCCCTCGGAACCCACGTCCCCTGAGTGGGGAATGAGCGATGAAGAGTTGGGTGGATTGCTGTGCCGCTGGCTCGCCCAGGCGGGCCTTCCTGTGGCTGCTCCTGTCCGGCGCGTCGTTACGCGCCGCTTGAAGCAAGCCTACCCTGTTTATCGTCTTGGATACGAAACGCACTTCGAGACAATGGACCGATGGCTTGGTGAGCTGAAAGGACTGCTTACGTTCGGCCGCCAGGGCCTGTTTGTCCACGACAACACTCACCATGCGCTTTACATGGCCTACGCGGCTGTCGAAAGCTTCGGAGCAGATGGAAGTTTTGATTGGGAATCGTGGCACAAGTTTCGGCAAGTTTTCGAAACGCATGTCGTCGAGGACTAGGCGCCCGCAGCGCTGACAGCTTGCTTCAACACTTGCTGGCGCGGTTGTCGATAGGATTGCCCGCCGGCGCTTCTAATCGCGCTCCGCGAGGACCGGTTCGGGTTCGAGCCCGAGGTGAGCGCCAAGGCAGTCAAGCAAGGCCGGCGCGTTTACGAAGTGCCCATCTCCTGTTACGGGAGGACCTTTGCTGAGGGCAAGAAGATCACCTGGAGAGACGGTTTGAGGGCCCTGTGATGTATCATCCGATACAATTTCTTTGACTGAGGATTACGCTGCCGTGATGACTCCCCTTAGCCAGCGGGCGCGCGCTCCGCAGTTACGGGAATTTTTGTTCTCGAGGTGCGGCTGGAAACAGAGCGAGTGAATCCCATCCCCAACGTGTTGTGCTGACAGGTGGAGCCGGGTTCATCGGTTCGCACCTGGCGGAAGCCCTGCTTCGCCGGGGCGTGGAACTGACCATTGTTGATAAATTAGATGCGTTCTATTCCCCTGCCTGGAAAAAAGCGAACCTCGAGGAGATCCGGCGCGCTGGGCATTACGAGTTCGCCGACGCGGACATCTGCTCGACCGAGCGAATGCGGGAAGTGATGGCCCGCGCGCGGCCCGAGGCGGTGATCCACCTCGCGGCCCGTGCCGGCGTACGGCCTTCGATCGAGCAGCCACTACTCTATGAACGCGTCAACGTGGGCGGAACGCTGAACCTGCTCGAGCTCTGTCGCGAATTCGGCGTAGGCAAGTTCGTTTTCGGATCGTCAAGTTCCGTATACGGGGCGACCAGCCGGACACCTTTCTCAGAGGATCAAGTTGAGCTGCGGCCGCTCTCCCCCTACGCTGCTACAAAGCTCGCCGGGGAAATGCTCTCTTATACCTATGCTCATCTGTTCGCGCTTCCGGTGATTTGCCTGCGCTTCTTCACCGTATATGGGCCGCGGCAGCGGCCGGACCTGGCGATCCACAAATTCACCGCTCTGATGGAAGCGGGGAAGCCCGTGCCCATCTTTGGCGACGGTTCGACCGGACGTGACTACACCTACGTGGATGATATCGTGGCTGGTGTGCTTGCGGCGCTCGACTACCAGCCCCAGCCGGCCAATGGCGTGGCCTTCGAGGTGTTCAACCTGGGTAATTCACGCCCGGTCAAACTGACGGAACTCGTCGAACTGCTCGAGCGCGTAACCGGACGCAAGGCTCTCCGTGACCAGAAGCCTTTGCAGCCCGGGGATGTCCCTCTCACCTGGGCGGATATTTCGAAGGCTGGTCGCCTGCTGGGCTACCGACCCGTAACACGCTTGGAGGAGGGACTGAAGCGGTTTCTCGCCTGGTACCGCACCGCCGACCCCGGCTGCCGCGCTTGATCTTCACTCAACTTTTTCCGTTTGAGCAAGCCCAATCCAGCGGGATGCTCATTCCCGCCTTAGCTGAATCATCGTGGGCTTGTCTCAGAAGCGCCGGACTGACTTCGTTGCATACATCGATGCGATCGGCTATCTCGACAGGACACGCTGCCTGATCGAGTGGGAAACGACCACGAGCCGCTGCCCGGGGGAGCCCGAAGGACTGCTGACCCTGAACCTGCAGTTGACCTGCTGCTCGTGGATCCGCGGCATCTCAGAGATGGCGATGGTCGTGTTTGTGCGCAAGCGCATATCCGAAAATCCAGTACCTGTGGACATGGATCACCGAAGAGCAGCGCGGGGAGTTCGGCCAGTTGGTCAAAACGTAACCATCGGAGCTCGCTGTAGCCCGGAACGGCCTTGACGCCGTCCACGGCATGGCGTCGCGCCCGCAGTGGCGACACGTTGGAACTGGTAGGCGAACGCGATTAAAAGGAGATGATGCAGGTCGAACTGGTCAACGACAGGCCGGTGACCATGCTGCTCGATTCGAAAAAGACATTCTGACTAAATCACGAATCCCCAAATCACTGAAGTGATATGCTGAGCGACGACTTGCTAGCCCAGTGAAAAGAGAATGCCCGGCCAGACAGCAGACAAGAAAACTATCCTCGATGCCATTCGGCAGGCCGCGCAGGTCGTCGGCCACCCACCTTCACGGGCGGAATTCAAAGCTAAATCAGGGATGACTGAGTACCAAGTATTGCGGCACTTTCCGAGTTGGAGAGAAGCAGTTAGAGCCTCAGGGCTAGAACCCGATTCAACGAACATCAAACTTGACAACGAGACGCTACTTGAAGACTGGGGAGAAATGGTGCGGAGGGAACGCCAAATTCCCACGCGTGATCGGTACAGGCGAGAAGGCAAGTACAGTCCCGGGGTCTTCGAGAGGCACTTCGGGCCATGGTCGGCAATTCCCGCGAAGTTCCGGGAGTTCGCCAAGGACAGGGCCCAATGGGTAGATGTACTTGCCTTGTTGCCCCAAGTTTCGACGAGAGCAACTCTCGTACCTCGTGCCGGCATTCGGAGTGAGAACTCTTCGCGAGCCGAGCCTAGTTCCACGATAGCCCAAAAGCCCTACGCAAGACTCGACGATCGACCGATTTGGAATGGTTGCCAAGGAACTGGGCTACATGGTTGAGGCCGTCCAAGCAGGCTTTCCCGACTGCGAAGCAAAACGACAGGTCGCGCCGGGTAGGTGGCAGCGCGTTCGGATAGAATTTGAATTCGAAAGCAGGAATTTCCGCGATCACGGGCACCCCACGGATGGATGCGACGTCATTGTCTGTTGGCGTCACAACTGGCCCGAGTGTCCCGAGCGTCTCGAAGTTATCGAGCTCTCCACCGTTATCAAGTCCCTTGCACAATCCGAGACTAAACTTCCGTACCTGAAGTGCAGCGACGCATAAAGCTGAAAGGGATTGAATGTCTTGACTTGCCCGCCGTCTTGGCTCCGGGCGCGCCCTTCATCTGCACCAGAATGCCCTCGAACGGCTTGTCGCCCGTATTCTGGACCACATGCTGTCCCGCCTGCCTCCAAAGCGCCTCGCCGGCTTTTCCAGCGGCCCGGCGTGGTTTTACCGTCGGGCGTCGTGACGTTCGACTTGGCGTCGGTCAGCATGACTGGCACGTTATCCGGATGCGAAACTTACCGTGTGCCGAAAACCTCGCGAATTATCGCGGCTAAGTCGCTGAATGTGGAAAGTCGGTTTGACGCCAGTCGGTGGACCAAAACCACATCATTCTTGCGCACCTCTGCAAGCGCTGAGTTGCCGCGGACTGGCACGAGATTCGTGCAGAAAAAACACGGGACGCGCAGGCATTGGTGGAAGTCCAATGCAACCCGATTGCTTGGACGCGCTCGGCTCCACCTACGCGTGTGGGTCTCGACCGTGCTACTTGTGGTCGCGGGCGTACGCTCGCGCGGCGCGGAGCGCGCGCTCGAACTCACCAGGTGGCAGCCGCCCCCCGAATCGATAGAGTGTGGTGTGATCCGGTGCCTCACGCAG
>WNFH01002602.1_pt1 | contig 12664 bp, 16 predicted proteins | sample 5400411 | NCBI WGS metagenome assembly WNFH01 (sample SAMN13153347, study PRJNA577476) | soil metagenome | isolation source: 200 cm saprolite under Douglas fir tree site 2 hole 3 | place: USA:California | collected 2015-04-18
CGTAGTCACCGGCGCTGCCTTGGAGCTACCTCCGGATTTGCGCGGCGATGCCGTGCCGTTTCAATTGGGCTTGCCTACCGCCGACGAATTGCTCCTCGGCGTAAAAGCCGTGCTGGCGGATATGAATCGCACGCAGCAGATTCCGCTGTCCCTCGACATCCCCGGTATCACGCAACTCGCGCAAAATCTTGTCGGCTTGCCGCAGGAAGAAGCCATGCGGGCTTTGCGCATGTGCATCCTCGCGCGCCGCCGCGTGGACGCCGGCTTGCTCGACGCCGTCCTCGATGCTAAACGCGACGCGCTGCGCAGCGACGGCCTGCTCGAAACCGTGCGTCGCGACGCGTCCTTCGCCGACGTCGCGGGATTGCGGCGGCTGCGCGACTGGATTGCCAAGCGCAAAAGCGCCCTGACTCCCGAAGGCCGCCGCTTCGGACTCGAGCCGCCCAAAGGCATTTTGATCACCGGCGTGCAGGGATGCGGCAAGAGCTTAGCGGCGCGCTCCGTAGCCGGCGAGTGGGGTTACGAGATGGCACGCCTCGATGCCGGCGCGCTGTACGACAAATTCATCGGCGAAAGCGAAAAAAAGTTGCAGAAAGCGCTGGAGCTGGCGCAAAAACTCGCGCCCATGGTGTTGTGGATCGACGAAATCGAGAAAGCCTTCGCCTCCGCCGGAAGCAGCGGCGATGCCGATGCCGGCTTGTCGCAGCGCCTGCTGGCCACGCTCCTGACCTGGATGCAGGATCGCGAGAGCGGCGTCTTCCTCGCCGCGACTTCAAACAATATTTCGGCGCTGCCCCCGGAAATGCTGCGCAAGGGCCGCTTCGATGAAATCTTCTTCGTGGACCTGCCCAGCGTTGAGGTGCGCAGCACGCTCTTTGCCCTTCACCTGAAGAAACGTGCACGCGATGCAGCCAGTTTCGATTTGCCAAAGCTCGCCTCCGCCAGCGAAGGTTTCAGCGGCGCGGAAATCGAGCAGGCCATCGTCGCCGGACTGTATACAGCCTTCTCGCAAAAGCAGCAACTCACCACAGAAATACTCGTCGCCGAAATCCGCGGCACGCAACCGCTCAGCGTCACCCGCGCCGAAGACATCCAGGCCATCCGCGACTGGGCCAAGACCCGCGCCGTCCCCGCGGATTGAATCACGGTGTCTGGTAGCTAGGTGTCATCCTTCGGCTATCCGATGAGGATAGCCGAAGGACCTCAACGCCAAGCATCTGTAAGAAGTAGCGAGCGAAAGAGCGCGGTTCGCGGCACTCATGCCAATTTCAAGCTCGGATCTGCGTTTAATGAGGCGTCGGCGAATTGGCCTGCGCGAAAGCGGAAATAGGCGGCGGCGGCGATCATGGCGGCATTGTCCGTCGACAGCGCGCGGCTGGGGAAGAAGACTTCAAGGCCTTTGGCTCGCGCGCGGTCTTCAAATGTGGCGCGGAGCTGGCTGTTGGCGGCGACTCCACCGGACACGAGAATGCCTTCTGCGGATAATTCTTCCGCCGCGGTGAGAGTCCGATCGACTAGATCGCGAACCACCGCGTTCTGAAATTCGCGAACCAGCGCCAGTGTTTGCGCGCTGCACAGCGGCAGCAACTCCTCGTATTTGCGCTCGCCGCGCGCCAGCGCTTCTTCCCTACTGCGAATTTCCGGCGCGTATTCCGGATGCTCGCGAACATGGTAAAGAACAGCCGTCTTCAGTCCGCTAAAGCTAAAATCGTTCGGATTGCCGCGTATTTTGATCGAGCCGAACTTCACCGGAGCCGGAAGTCCATTCGTCGCAGCGGCAAGGCGATCCAGAATCGGCCCTCCAGGATAGCCAAGCCCGAGCAATTTCGCAATTTTGTCGTATGCCTCACCGGCAGCGTCATCGCGCGTTTGCCCGATTTTGCGATATTCAAACGTGCCGTGCGCTTTGTCCGGCTTCACTTCATACAAAACGGTGTGGCCACCGGAAACGATGAGACATACCGCAGGCAATTTCGGCTCGCGGCCACTCTTGTGCGCTTCCAGAAAAACGGCGTGGACGTGCCCCTCCAAATGATTGACCGGCACCAACGGCTTTTGCAGCGCCGCGGCAAGCGTCTTTCCGTAAGTAATCCCCACCAGCAATGCGCCCACCAGCCCGGGACCCTGCGTCACGCCAATGGCATCGACATCCGCCAACCGCATCTTTGCTTGCTCCAGCGCCTCGCGTACCACCGGCACGATTTGCCGCAGATGTTCGCGGGAAGCCAGCTCCGGCACCACGCCTCCGTACTTGCGATGCACATCGATCTGCGACGCCACTACGCTGGACAGGATTTCCCGTCCATCGGCAACCACCGCCGCCGCGGTTTCGTCGCAGGAAGACTCGATCCCCAGAATGCGCACGCTCATACCTTTTATTCTGCGCTACGCATTCCAGAGGTTGCAAATCTAGGCAACGTGCTTTTCCCTCGGCGATGCAGCTTCGGCGATATTTTCTCGCAGACGCGGATTGACAAATCAATTGCCACGCGTCTACTGTGCGAAGGCAAATGCTGCCCATCTTCTTCCCATCGATTTTGCGGGAAAACGCATGACTACCAACGCCTCGCAGTCGTCTCCGAATTTCGTTCCCGTACGCAAAGTCCGCAAAGCAGTTCTGCCGGCCGCCGGCTTGGGCACGCGCTTTTTACCGGCCACCAAAGCACAGCCCAAAGAAATGCTCACCGTCGTGGACAAGCCGCAGATTCAATATGTCGCTGAAGAATGCGTGGCTTCCGGTATCGAGCACATCATTATTGTCACCGGCCGCGGCAAAACCTCGATTGAGGATCACTTCGACGCTTCGCCATTTCTCGAAGATTTTCTCGAAAAGCACGGCAAGAAGCAGCAGGCCAAGATGGTCCGCGATATCTCGGATATGGTGCAGGTCAGCTACACGCGGCAGAAAGAACCGCTCGGCCTCGGTCACGCCGTGCTTGTCGCCCGCGACCTGGTGGGCGATGAACCATTCGCCGTGTTGCTCGGCGACGTGCTGATTCCCGGCGAAAATCCCGCTACAAAGCAGCTGATCGAAGTTTACGAAGCCACCGGAGTTGGTGCCATCGCGGTAGAGGAAGTCCCGCGGGACCGCACGCATCTGTACGGCATCGTCGCCGGAGAGCCCGCGCCGCAGCCTCCGTTTGGCGCGCGGTTGCTGCGCATTCGCGATCTGGTGGAAAAGCCCAAACCAGAAAACGCGCCGTCAAATCTCGCCATTACCGGCCGCTACGTCCTGCCGCCGGCAATTTTTGATTGCCTGGAGCGCACCAAGCCCGGCGCCGGAAACGAAATTCAGCTCACCGACGGCTTGCGTACTTTGGCGCAAGAGCAAGGCCTCTGGGCCTACATCTACGAGGGCATTTCCTACGACGCCGGCGACAAGCTCGGCTTCTTGAAGGCTACAGTGGAGCTGGCGCTGCTAAATCCGGAGCTAGGCGCCGATTTCCGAAATTATTTGAAGACGTTGAAGCTGTAAGAGCGTTGTCCCTCGCGACTCTATTTCTTCTTTGTCGATTTTTCGCTTTTCTTCTCTTTGCTTAGTGAATCTTTCGTTCCTGAATCTTTCGTCGCCGAATCCTTTGCACTAGGCTCCTTGGATCCCGAATCCTTTGACGAGTCTTTCGCTTCTGTCGCGGGCTTGTCGTCTTTCCCAGCATCGCTGCTGGACTTCTTTCCGCCGTAATCTGTTACGTACCAGCCTGAGCCCTTAAACTGAATTGCCGGGGCCGAGAACAGCGCTTCCACTTTCCCGCCGCAGTGCGGGCATTTTTTCAGGTTCGGCCCGGCCACGTTTTCGATTTTTTCCGTCTTCCGGCCGCATTTCAGGCATTTGTACTCGTACAAAGGCACAGAGACTCTCCTTTTTCTGGTGCGAAATCAAAAAGTATACCATGCACGCCGCAACCACTTTCGCCGCGCGTGCTAGACTCCTATCCGTGTCCAAGAAGCGCCCCACGCACGGCTCTGCACCGCAAACGCCCCTTTCGCCGTCGAATGGAGCCGCGCCCGGCGGCGGTTGTCTGTACATCGTGGGCACGCCCATCGGCAACCTCGAAGACATTACGCTGCGCGCGCTGCGCATCCTGAAAGAAGTCGACGTCATCGCCTGCGAAGATACGCGCCACACGCAAAAACTGTTGAACCATTACAACATTGCGAAAACGCTGGTCAGCTATCACGAACACAATGAGATGACGCGCTCCCCGGAATTGCTGATCCAACTCGAGCAGGGCGCCAAGGTTGCGCTGGTGAGCGACGCTGGCATGCCCTTGGTCTCCGATCCGGGCTACCGCCTGGTGACCCTTTGCGTGCGCCACAAAATTCCCATCGTGCCGATTCCTGGGCCTTCAGCAATGCTGGCGGCGTTGGCGGCAGCCGGGCTGCCCAATGAAGAATTCCTTTTTGTCGGCTTTCTTCCCCAGCGCAGCGGCGAGCGACGCCGCATGCTGGAGCACCTGCGCATCGAAGAGCGCACCATGATTTTTTACGAAGCGCCGCATCGCGTGGCAGAGAGTATCGCCGATGCACAGGAGATCCTCGGCGACCGCGCTGCTTGCATCGCCCGCGAAGTCACCAAGCTCCATGAAGAGTTCCTGCGCGGCAAACTCTCGCAACTCGCGGAGTCGCTGGCCGAGCGCCCCGCGCGCGGCGAAATCACACTAATCGTGGGCCCGCCGGAGCCGTCCGCCGGAACCGGGCAAGCGGATTCCTCGCAAAGCTTGTCCGATCGCGTCGACGAGCTAATCCGCCAAGCCAAGCTCGATCGCAAAGAAGCCCTGAAGCTCGCGGCCAAGGAACGCGGCCTAACTCGCCGCGCCGCCTACGAGCAATTGGTGGAAAGCAAAGAAAAACCAAACTAGCCTCGCGTCCATCGCAACGTCGCTGCAGCCCCCACACCCCCGGGCAATGGGGATGGTTGTGAAAACAAGGGAGTTGTGGGAAAAGCAATTCGTAAGAATATGAAAACAAAGGGCGAGCCAATTGTGTCTGCCACAAACGCCGAGAAATCGGAAGGGCGTAGGGGGTACACCCCCGTGGTGACGGGAAGTATGCGCAATCGAATGAGGGCACAGGGGATAGAGGCGCCACGTGGCGCATACGACGGCGGAATCGAAGGGTGGCGTGGATGTGCTGAGGTACCCCCCGGGTGTTTTTGCAAAAGAGTCTGGATTTGCTTGATTGCAAAGGAGTTGATCTTTTTGGCGACGACAAAGAGTCCGCAAGAGGTTGAAGGGGCGAGAGTTAAGGCTGGAGTGGCAAATACGCGGGCGAAGGATAACGCTGAGACGCAGAGGGCGCAGAGCAAACGCAGAGTTCGGAGAGAGGCGTGGGGAGCGAGTTGACGGCGAGGGCTGCGCGGCAGTCATGGCCTAAGATACCAGAGTGGTTAACTAGCTACAACCGGACAGAGGGACAGGAGAGGTGCAGGTGGCCGATAAATTTTGCAGTTGGGTCGGGTAGAGGTCGCCGACGCCAACGTCCGGGCTGGTGAAGCCCAGTTTTGCGCCGCGGTCACGTGGGAGCAGAAGCTCCCACCTCCTTAAGTCCCTTCATGGTTTAGGGCCTGAGGGTGGCATCCTTACGGTTCGAGAGGACGCCAATCGGGAGATTGGCGTTCCCGGGATTGTTCTTAACGCGAACAACGAAGCTCACCTGCCGTTATGAATAGCGGTCTGGCGCAGCGCTTTGTTAAGTGCCGTTACTATGTTCAACGGTTAATACGACTTTCCCTCGCGCATGTCTTTCTTCAAGATAACGGAGAGCTTCAGCCGCGTCGCTTAACGGGTAACGTCGATCGATGACGGGTACAACTTTTCCAGCTTCAAGAAGTTCTTTCAGAAAAACCAAATCCTTCTGGTTTATGTTCGCTATGAAGAAACACGTCTTCTTGCGCCCGATCCGCGACAGTAATGGTGCCAGTAACATACCCAGGAAAATTTGAGCCAAACCACCTCCCACGATGACATAGGTTCCCTCCGGATTCAGCGCACGCCTGTAATCGAAAATCGAATGATGGGCGTTCGCACCCATGATCAGATCGTAACGCTGCCCGCTCTGCGTGAAATCTTCTCGGGTGTAATCAATGACATGGTCTGCGCCAATCGATCGCGCCGTGTCCACATTCCTGGTGCTGCACACGGCAGTGACTTCAGCCCCGAACGATTTGGCAATCTGGACCGCAAATGTACCCACACCACCAGACGCGCCATCAACCAGAACCTTTTGGCCTCGCTGGATCCGTCCCTTATCACGAAGACCCTGAAGGGCAGTGATTGCCGCGATTGGTACGGCTGCTGCGTCCTCAAACGAACTGTTGGCCGGCTTCAGCGCCAATTTATCTTCAATAGCGCACGCATACTCGGCAAAGGCCCCACGGCACACGCCGAACACCTCGTCGCCTGGCTGAAACTGCTTTACGTGTCCGCCAACCGCTTCCACTCGCCCTGCGATATCACAGCCGAGGACCTTGTGTTTTGGTGTGCGCAGCCCCGGGATCAGGCGGATCAACGGCGCACCTCTCATGTGGAACAAGTCCAGTGGATTTACCGATGCCGCGTAAAGCTTTATCAAGACCTCACTGTCCCTGGGGGTAGGTTTTGCTACCTCCGTAAACTGCAGCACATCCGGTGGTCCGTATTGGGTGCGTACAATTGCTTTCATAAAGTACCTCTTCAAGAGTGCTTCGCTTACTGTCTTGCGATTCAGTCGGCCACTCGTCGAAGAAAACAAATCGCCCGCCAAACTTACCTAGACAGAAACGTCAAACCCCGCACCCTTGAAAAGCATAAGGATGCGGCACCCCGCCTTAATTCCGCGCTTCGATTTCAGTAACGAGAACCTCATCGAAATCTCTCCGCCACCCGCCCATGCGTTTGACACTGGGACGTAAGTCTTCTCCAGAAAACTGTCGAAGGTTTCAGATGTCCGAATCTAGACTGCTCAATTGTTTATGTCGAGGGCACGTCGAGGGGCTTCTACACTCTCGAAGCAAGCGGGCACTTGACTCCATATATGAGGTCCAATCAGCAGTAGGGAATAATGCGGCTACTGACGCCAACTTCGGTTAAATTGACGTTCGTGGTGGAAATTCCCTTCACATTCGTGGCAGGAATTCTGCCAGCACGAAATCCTTCCCACAGTCTTGGCTGACTATCCACTTCTATTTGAAGACGATACGAGGAAAGCTGGACAAAATTACTTTGGAATGTGATGTGCTCCCGAAGACAGCCGCTCGGTTCGAGCCGAGCCTTCAATACCCCCGATTCAAACAGACTGAGTTAGGAGGCCCGAGGCGCTTCGCCCCTGCAACGCCTAGATACCCCCAGCAACGGAGCGCCTCGGCATTCTTAAAAAGACGCTCGGCTAATTCGTCTTAGACGGCGGGTTTGACTTGTCCGATTGGCAATGCAACCCGGACGGTATGAGAAGAGGAGTGCGACGGCTGTGGCCGTGATGCTTACTAGTCGAGAGCGTGTGTCCAGAACAGAATTGACCTTAACTGAGAACATCAGCGGTCGAGGTGCGCGGGTCGTCACCAAGAAACTTTGGTCGGCAAACGACTCTCTGGTGATTAAGTCTCTTGAGGGAGACCTCCAGTCCGAGGCGCGAGTCATCTACCGCCAGCCTATACGTGAAAATATCTATGCTATCGGCCTGGAGTTAATCGCACCAACGGGTAACTGGCGAACAAGATCCTGAGTTCAAACTCTTATAGACCGGGCCCGACGTGGGTCGCAAATTTCCTCTTTTGTCCAAAGTCTTTCCTACAGCGCGCAGCCGAGGCCCAGGGTTCGCTTAAGGGCGTAAGCCTCTTGTCTGGTATTGGATGGGTGCATGCCTCGGAGTTGAGATGTCTTGGAAACTCGCGTGCTCTACGCAATGGTGCGCACTGCCCCGAGTGGGCTCCGGAGTTTGCGGATGCGTCTACCATTTTGCATCCTCAGTGTCCTCGGCGATGTGCTCGACGACGGCGAGCTACATTTTGTAGAGGCGGCGCGAACCCTCGAAGGCGCCACACGGCGTGTCAAAGCGCTGGCAGGGTTATGCCCAGGCCAGTACGTCATTTATGACGAGCAAACGGGAGAACGGGTGTCCATTATCGCAGGGGCGGAACGACGAACTTTGCTTTCGAAGGCGAGATTCGGGAAAAACATTCACGGCACAATCTAATGTAAGGTTCCGGACCCTGTTTGCAACGGTTGCTGTGCTGGAATCGTCTCTCCCGTACGTTTGTCAAAGACACGATATTCGCCGGGGTATTTTTCAGAAAGCTCTGCGACAAGGGCTGCCGCCGTGTGCAACTGGCCAACTACCGCAATCCAGACCATGGTTCCGTCTTTTTCCTTCTTGAAAATGTCGAAGGGATTGTCCATCGCAGCACCTCACTTGGAGGGGACGGCGCTCAAGCGGCCAAGTAGGGATTGAAGAGTCGTCCGACAATATTCTCAGGCCGCAGAAAAGACTAAGGGCGCATCAGCCGCTAAGCCTATGCGCCCTTTTAAACTGAGCCGTAAAGTTTTTATGCTTCCCGGTTCAATCTGACGTGAAAGGTAGGCGTTCTCGTTCGCGTCGTCAATTAGAGGTGTGTCAATTCTTCTGTGTAAACGGCCATGGTTTGGTTTCTCGGGATGGGGTGCAGGGGAAGGGTGTCCCTTCCCCTGCACAGTCCCGTAGAAAAATCGTGCTGGCTCATTGCGCGCCTCTTTCCAGCGGCGGCATTCGTTCGGGCCACAGAATGGTGAAGTGGTTCAGCGCTTCGCGCCAGTGGTGAATCGGCATGGTCCACTTCTTCGCCGCCCGCTGCAGCGCGAGAAACAGCAACAGGGCCGCCTCTTCGTTCGGAAATCCGCCGCGAATCTTGATCACTTTGCGCAGCGAGCGGTTCAGCGATTCCACGCTGTTGGTGGTGTAAATGGCGCGCCGGGGCTGTGGGTCGCTCAATTGGGGCGCGGAGGTGGCGCAGCGGCCTCACAAGACACACCAATGCCTTGGAGGGAAAGGCACCGGACGGCTTCAGGCGGCGGATTCGGAGCGGAAGACGCGCTGGAAGCGGGGGCCGGTGAACTGGACTCCGACGTAGTGCTCGCCGGGTTGCTGGGAGTCGGCTACGTGAACGACGCGGCCGCTGGTGGAAAAATCGCGCTCCGTACGGCGCGAGGCGTAGCGCGACAACGGGATGCGGATCTCGAGGTCGGAACCGATGGCCACGTCGAAGCGGGTCATGAAGGCGGCCCCGTTGCGGCACAAGTTTTCGCTGGAAGTTTCTTCCTCGAAGGTGATGCCGCGCGCATCGCGGCCGCGCACCTTGAGCGGCAGGCGCACGGAAATTCTACGTTCCGAGCGCTGCTTCGATACGGACAGGTCTGCTGGGACCATGGGCTGGGTCCTCATTTCTGGCGATCCCGACTGGTTCGGAATCGGCCCCCACGACACTGGCGCGGTGCTCGAAAAAGCGCTCCACGCTTTCCAGCACTTCACTGGGTGTTCGCGCCGCGTGCACGTTCCGACGAAGCTCGCCGCCGTTCCCAACGCCATGAGAAAACCAGCAAGCGAACTGCTTCATTTTTCCCACAGCATCGGGGAGGCCAGAAGAACTAATTTCATGATAGTAGCCGGAAAGTAACTGGTGGCGGTCAGCGTCGGTGGGGACGTCGTAACGGCCGCTGGCCGCGTATTGCTGCATCTGCGGGAAGATCCAGGGATTGGTGGCGGCGGCGCGGCCGATCATAACGGCGTCGCAGGCGGTTTGCTGCACCATACGCTCGGCGTCTTCCGGCGTGTTGATGTCGCCATTGCCAATCACCGGAATGCGCACGGCTTGCTTCACCGCGGCGATGAGGTTCCAGTCCGCCTGGCCGGCGTAGCCCTGCATGCGCGTGCGCGGATGCACGGCGATGGCTTCCACGCCGACGGACTCGGCCAGCTTGGCGACGTCGACGGCGACGATGGAATTTTCGTCCCAACCGGCGCGCAGCTTGATGGTGAGCGGAATTTTTACCGCGGCGCGCACGGCGCGGAAGATTTGCTCGAGCAGCGGCATGTCGCGAAGGAGGCCGGAGCCGCCGCACTTGACGACTTTTTTGGCGGGACAGCCGAGATTGATGTCCACTGCGTCATAGCCGAGGTCCTCGACCATGCGCGCGGCTTCGGCCATGACTTCGGGGCTGGCGCCGAAAAGCTGCGCGGTGATGGGATGCTCGTCTTCCTGGAAATAGAGATAGCGCAGAGTTTTCTTGGCGCTGCGGGTGATGCCTTCCGAGCTGGTGAACTCGGTCATGAGCAGGCCGCAGCCGCCGAGTCCGCGAATCACGCGGCGAAACAGCGTGTCCGTGACGCCGGCCATGGGAGCCAGGACCGCGGCAGGGCGGATGGTCAAGTCGCGAATTTGGAAGCTCGCGGGAATCATCAGTCCAGTTTAGGCTGGTGTGCGCGGCGGAGCAAGACGATGCGTGTTTTGCGTTCCCTCGCCCAGGATAGAATTTCTTGAAAATAGCACTTGCAAAGCGTTTTAGTTCTGCTATAATGACTCTCGGGTGAATCTGCGGGCAGACCGCGGCTTCGCCCTTTTTCTTTTGGTGCCGCATTCTCCTCCGAGCTCGCGCTGGCGCTAAGTCTTTGTCCTCTCTTGCCTGTGAACTGTTAACCGTCGACTGTCAACTTTTTTCTCTGTGACCTTCGTGCTCCGGTCTCTGCGTTCTCTGTGTTAAGTCTTTGTCTCTTCTTCTGGCTGTGAACTGTCAATTGTCGACTGTCAACTTTTTTCTCTGTGACCTCCGTGTTCTCCGTGGCCTCTGCGTTAAATTCTTTCTTTTTCTTTCAACTCTCAACTTTCGACTTTCAACTCCTCGAACCCCAACTCTGGATCTAACCATGAAAAACAAAAAACCGAACGCCGAACTTGTCTGGAAACAACTGGAAGACCAGCTTGCCCCGCGCCTGCGCCTATCGGTCATCGACCGCACCGTCTATTCGCACCTCCTGCGCCACAGCCGCCTGGAAGGCAAACTCCGCCTCCGCTTTTCCGTGATACGGCTGGCGCGCAATATCGGGCTAACAACAATGCCGGTGCGTAACGCAGTGCGCCGGCTCGCCGCGTGCGGCGCTTTGCGCGTGGTCCAGCGCAGCAATGCCGGCCATGTAGTCAAGGTGCGCCTGCCCGATGAGATTCTCGGCGCGCGGCGCAATCGCATCGAAAGCCCTGCCAACCTCAAACAACATCTGGCGAGCCCCCTGTCCGGATTGGATGTCCCACGGAATATCGGATCGAATGTCCAAGTCAAAATCGAAGAAGCCGATTTTCTGCGCAGTCTGCCGCTGCGTAAGGCCATCCACGCCCGCGAGCGCGGCCATTGCTTCTATTGCATGCGCCAGACCACCCCGGCAGTGCAGTGCCTCGACCACGTCGTGCCGCAGGTTCGCTTGGGCCGCAATTCGTACCGCAACCTGGTCTCGAGCTGCATGGAATGCAACGCGCAGAAAGGAGAAAAAGCCGCCGACGATTTTCTCCGCCGCCTTTACCGAGAACGCCGCCTGACCGCCACCGAACTCGCCGCCCGCCTCCGCGCCCTCGACGCCCTCGCCTCCGGCAAGCTCCGCCCTTCTCTCGCCATTGACGAGCGAACTGTGTAACTGTACACTTCAGAGAGGTGAACTGGAGAGTTTATGCCGAGCGCTAGGACCGCTGCAAAGGACAGTATCGTGATTCCCGCCCTGCGAGCCAGGTCGAACTTTGGCAAGCTGCTGAACCGCGTCGACAAGGAAAGCCGCTCGCTGGTGATCGAGAAGCGCGGCACTCCTCGGGCGATCTTGCTGAGCATCCGGGACTATGTCCGGCTTGCCGCTCCCGAGCCCGAAGTTCTGCGAGCCATCGGCCAGGAATCCACGCGCAAGGGCACCGCGTCCCTTTCTTCGCGCCAGATTGACCGCATCATCGGAGCGGCCCGCAAGGGCAAAAAGTCTGCTCGAAAAAGCAGCGCCAAGCAGTAAAGCCTCACCGGCCATGGATAGTGATCAGTTTGAATTTTCTGAATCGCGACAATAGGGTTCAAACTAAAACTGGTCCACTACCCGGCCATGCACCAGTGAGAGTAAAGGCCGGATGCTTCCCCTTCGTTTAGTCCTCGACACCAATATCGTCGTATCGGCTGCGCTCAAGCCCCTCGGTTTACAGCGCACCGTTCTTCTTCTGGCCCTCACGAAGCCGGCCCGCCTCTACCTGTCGGCACCGATCTTCGCGGAGTACCGTGCCGTGCTATCGCGCCCGGAGCTTCTTATTCGCAAAGGGCTCCGGCAGCAGCTTCTTCAACTCCTCGAAAACCGGGCCCATTTCGTCGCGCCCTCCGGCTTGCTTCAAGTCACGCCCGACCCCGCCGATAACATTTTCCTCGAATGCGCCGATGCCGCCCGCGCGGACTACTTGATCACCGGCAATCAGCGCCATTTCCCAAAGTTCTGGAAGAAAACCAAAATCATCACCTCCCGCGAATTGATCGGCATCGTCGGCCCTCATCTGCTCTCCTAATACCAAGACGGAGAACCCGAAAATAGAAATTGGGTAGCGGGCCAGTTCGAAGTTTTTGAGATCGTGACTTTCCGGACAGCACTGTCATGATCCTCCTGCCTTCGTAACAGGTTGGCGGGCGGCATTTCAATCGGTGCGTGGCGT
>WNFH01002606.1_pt1 | contig 12656 bp, 10 predicted proteins | sample 5400411 | NCBI WGS metagenome assembly WNFH01 (sample SAMN13153347, study PRJNA577476) | soil metagenome | isolation source: 200 cm saprolite under Douglas fir tree site 2 hole 3 | place: USA:California | collected 2015-04-18
ACGCGCCGAGTTCGAACGCGACAGGTTCTCGCGGCGCTCTTTCCTTCGGAGACAGAGCGCATCGCAGACTCCTATCCGCACCAATTGAGCGGAGGACAGCGGCAGCGCATACTTGTTGCGCAAGCGATCGTGTGCGGCCCGGCCCTCTTCGTCGCGGACGAACCGACCGCCTCTCTCGACCCCACGACGCAACAGGAAATCCTGCTTCTTTTGCGGACTCTCCGGCAGCAGCTCAAGCTCTCGATGATTCTAATCACTCACAATCCGGCGCTGTTGGCGGATCTTGCTGACCGAGTTCTCGTCCTCTATGCTGGGCGAGTCGCGGAAATAGGCTTGACCGCAAGTGTGCTCGGCTCACCTCAGCATCCCTACACAAGAGCCTTGCTGCGCTGCATCCCTTCGCATTACGGGGAAAACCAAGCAGGCCGCAAGTCCATGCTGCCGGTGATCTCCGGGGACTCGCCCAATTTGCACGAGCTTGCGAAGGGGTGTCCATTCGAACCGCGGTGTACGGAGAGGATGGAGGTTTGCAAGAATTGTGACCCGGCGGCGGTGCAACTCAGCGAGGGGCACAGCGTTTCCTGCTTTAAGTTTGTAGGCGGATGAAGCCCCAGGAGGAAGGACGTGCAGGAACTGCTGCGAGTCGAAAATCTGGTAAAGCGCTACGCGGCAAAGAAATACCGCGCGCCGGGAGAAGCGCCTGGAGCGCTCGAGGGCGTATCTTTTTCGTCTCAACCCGGGGCGACCCTGGCACTGATTGGTGAATCAGGTTCGGGGAAGAGCACTCTTGCGTTGTGCATTGCTTGCCTGGAGCGTCCGACATCCGGAAGCATCTGGTTTGACGGATGTGATGTGACGGCCCTGGACGAGAAGCAGCTGCGTGCGGTACGTCCAAAGATCCAGCTCGTATTTCAGGATCCCGCGAGTTCGCTGAATCCGCGGTTGACGGCGCTTGAAATTGTCGCGGAACCGCTGCTCATCCAGCAACGATTTGACAAGCAGGAACGATGTGAGAAGGCGCGCGCGTTGCTCGACCGCGTAGGCATCCCTCTGGAAAAGGCGGGCCAAAAACCGGACGAATTCAGCGGCGGACAAAGGCAAAGGCTCGCTCTTGCTCGCGCCCTGGCATTGGAACCGAGACTGCTTATTCTGGATGAATCGCTTTCGGCTCTTGACTGCTCGGTGCAGGCGCAGATCGCCAACCTGCTTCTCGAACTGCAATCTTGCCTGGGCTTGACCTATCTGCTCATCACCCACGATTTTGCGATGGCCGCGCATCTGGCGGACGAAATCGCAGTCATGGACCAGGGCCGGATCGTCGAAATGGCCGCCGCCGAAAAGGTGTTGCGCGCGCCGGAACGCGAAGTGACCCGACGCCTGATTGCCGCCACCCCCGAATTCAGGGTCGCGGCGCTCACGCCGAAGGTGGTGTGATGCGCTACTTTTTGCGCCGGTTGGCACAGGTCGTTTTTCTCCTCATTGGTGTGTCGATTCTCACGTTTCTCTTTTCGACTTTGGCGCCAGGGAATTACTTCGACGAGATGAAATTGAATCCGCAAATTTCTCCGGAGACAGTGGCATCCTTGCGCGCGCAGTATCAACTGGACCGGCCTATACTTGTCCGTTACGCGGGATGGGTGAATTCCATCGCTCACGGCAAGATAGGGTTCTCCTTTGCGTACAACAGCCCTGTCGCACCACTGTTGCGAGTACGCGCACGGAACACACTCCTTCTCACGGTGACGGCCACGCTCATCGCCTGGGGGCTTGCCCTGGCGTTGGGGATCTGGAGCGCAACGTCCCTGGGGCGATTGCCAGATCGCGCCATTTCCTGGGCCACTTCAGCACTGCTGGTCATCCCCGATCTCGTGCTTGCTCTGGGGTTGTTGATCCTGGCGGTGCGGAGTGGATGGTTTCCAACAGGGGGGCTCGTCTCTGTGGGGTTTGAAAGCCTCTCGCCGCTCAACAAGCTGCGCGATGTTGCGATGCACATGACGCTGCCAGTTGTTGCGCTTGTCCTCTCGGCTTTGCCGATACTCGTAAGACATGTGCGCGCGGCAGTTTCAGAAGTGCTCGATGCCCCGTTTCTAAGAGCGGCGGCCGGCCATGGCATTCCACGCCGCAGGCTGCTTTATCGATATGCGCTTCGGGCGGCGGCGAATCCGCTCATTTCCCTCTTCGGGTTCAGCGTGGGCGCTCTGTTGAGCGGATCTCTGCTTGTCGAAGTTGTGACGAGCTGGCCCGGGCTTGGCCCACTCCTGGTCGAAGCCATACTGGCTCGCGATCTATACGTGGTAATTGGGGGCGTTCTCCTGTCCACGGTTTTTCTGGTAGGCGGGAATTTTCTCGCCGACATGATGCTCTATTGGGCGGATCCAAGAATTCGCACCGAGCCAGGCGGAAGATGATGCGGCGCCGCCGATTAATCAGATGGCTTACTGCCCTTGCGGCGCTTCATGCGGTTATAGTCTGCGCGGGGTTTTTCGCACCTTACGATCCCGTACAGCAAGATCGCCAGCGCCCTTACTTGCCTCCCATGAGAATCCGCATGGTGGACGTGCATGGACAGTTCCACTTCCGGCCGTTCTTCTATGCGCTTCATTTGCGCGAGGGTTCCTTCGATGAGTTCCAAGAAAGCACGGAAAATATTGTGCCCCTGCGTTTTTTTGTGAGCGGCTCGCGCTACCGCCTGCTGGGCGTGGCGCCCTGCCAGTGGCACCTGTTCGGGGCGGACGGCGCCCGGGTCTGCCTATTGGGCAGCGACGGCTACGGCCGGGACTTATTCTCGCGAATTCTGTACGGCGGGCAAATTTCACTACTTGCCGGTCTGCTCGGCGCCGGACTCACGGTGTTCCTTGGTGCAGTCCTTGGCACCGCCGCAGGCTACTATGGCGGCTGGCGGGATGAATTGCTGATGCGCGCCGCTGAGCTATTCCTCGCGTTGCCGTGGCTGTATCTGCTCTTTGCGTTGCGAGCGTTCTTGCCTTTGGCGGTCAGCCCGCTCGAAGCATTTCTCTTAGTGATCCTCGTATTCAGCGCCGTGGGGTGGGCGCGCCCGGCGCGGCTGGTCCGCGGAGTGGTGCTAAGCGTGAAGGAACGCGATTTTGTCCGCGCCGCGCGGGGATTCGGTGCGACCGATAGTTATCTGCTCCGGCATCACATCTTGCCGGAGACCTCGAGCGTGCTGCTGACGCAGGCGGCGATTCTGGCGCCGCAGTTCGTGCTTGCGGAGATGACGCTTTCGTTTCTCGGGCTTGGCGTGCCAGAGCCGACGCCAAGTTGGGGCAATCTGCTGGCAAACTTGCAACAATACAGTGTGCTGGTTTCTTACTGGTGGATGTACGCGCCTGCCGTGGCGATCGTGCCGTTCTTTCTAGGGTACCTTTTTCTGGCTAGCTCATTGCAGGAGGGTGCAGACGCGTACAAGATAGAATTGAAGGATCCTGGGAGCCCAAGGTGAGAGCAGGAAGAGTGTCTACGCCGGGCCTTTTGCTCGGCTTGAGTTTGCTTCTGGCTTGCGCCGGAATCGCCGCTGAATCCGCTACCGGACTCTCACCGCAAGCGATTTCCAAGGAGGAATTTCTTTCCCTTCCGGGCGAGATCGGCCGGGCGGGCGGACGCCTTGTGGTTTCGCTGCGCGCGGAGCCAAAAACTCTGAACCCGCTGACTGTCGCGGACGCGCCCTCGCGGGAGGTGATCGCGGCAATGCAGGCAGACCTGATTCACATCAACCGCGCCACGCAACTGACGGAACCCGCGCTGGCGAAGTCCTGGAAAGTTTCTGAAGACGGACTTCAGTACACACTCATCTTGCGGAAGGGATTGCGATTCTCCGACGGACAGCCGCTGGATGCGGACGATGTTCTGTTCACCTTCCGCGTTTACCTGGACGAGAGCGTGCACGCGCCGCAGCGCGATCTGCTGATTGTCGGAGGAAAGCCGATTGCAGTTCGCAAAGTGGATGCCTGGACCGTCGTCTTTCAATTGGCGAAGAGGTACGGCGTCGGAGAAAGGCTGTTCGACGGGCTGGCCATTTTGCCGCGGCACCTGCTGGAGAAATCCTACGGAGAAGGCAAGCTCGGGCAAAGCGGGACGCTCTCCACGCCGGCAAATCAGTGGGCGGGGCTAGGCCCATTTCGCCTGAAAGAGTACACGCCGGGGCAGAAATTAATCCTGGAGCGCAATCCTTATTACTGGAAAACCGACGCGAAGGGGAAGCGGCTGCCATACCTTGACGAATTGGTTTTTCTTTTTGTGCCAAGCGCGGATGCGCAAGTGCTGCGGTTTCAATCCGGTGAGACAGACATCATCAGCCGGCTCGGGGCAGAGAATTTCTCCGCGCTCTCGCGCCAGCAGCGCGGGTATTCCATGGCCGATGCGGGGCCCGGCCTTGAATACAATTTCCTTTTTTTCAATTTGAATGCCCTGAACGAAAAAGCCTCTCAGGAGACGGCGCGGAAACAGAAGAGGTTTCGCGAGGTGAAGTTCCGGCAAGCCGTGTCCGCGGCAATCGATCGCGAGGCGATTGTGCGGCTCGTATATCAGGGGCGCGGGGCCGCGCTCTGGGGGCCGGTTACACCGGGAAATCGCCGCTGGCTGAACGCATCGATTGCATATCCTGCACGCTCGCTGGAGCGCGCGCGCGCGCTATTGAAGGAGGCGGGGTTCTCCTGGACAAGCGGGCCGAATGGAGAAGCGGAGCTGGTGGACTCCGACGGGAAGGCAGTGGAGTTTTCCATCATAACGAGTTCCTCGAATGCCGACCGCGCGAAGATGGCGACCCTGATTCAGGATGATTTGAAACAACTCGGCATGCGCGTTCAGGTTGTGCCGCTCGAATTCCGGTCTTTACTCGATCGCCTAACGCAGACAAAGGAATACGATGCTTGCATTCTGGGGATCGTGAGCCCGGATGCCGACCCGAACGTGGACATTAACGTATGGCTTTCGAGCGGAGGAACTCACCTGTGGAATCCATCACAGGAGCATCCCGCCACACCGTGGGAGGCGGAGATCGACCGGCTGATGGAGCAGCAGCTCGTGGCAACGAATTACACTGAACGCAAAAAACTCTATGACCGGGTGCAGGAAATTCTTGCCGAAGAACAACCGATGATTTTTCTGGCGAGCCCGGACATTTTGGTGGGCGCGAAGAACGCAATCGGCAATTTCCGCCCGGCCGTTCTCGAACCGTACGTTCTTTGGAACGTCGAGCAGCTTTACTTCCGGAATGAGCGGGAGAATGCCGGCCGATGAGCCCGGTAATAACGAGAGCCGAAAAGAAGCCTCCGGCCGCATGGAGTGACACGCGGCTGGTGAAAGAGTGCCTCTCGGGAAATGAAGAAGCTTGGTCCCTGCTGATTGAAAAGTACAAGGCGCTCATCTACTCGATACCTGTGAAGTACGGTTTGCCACCGCAGGAAGCCGCCGATGTATTTCAGGCCACTTGCACAGAACTTCTCACCAGGATGCCCGAGTTGCGGGAGCCCCGCGCGCTTCCGAAATGGCTGATGCAGGTGGCGCATCACGAGTGCTACCGATGGAAACGGCAGCAGAAACGCGTCGTGAGCCGCGACGCTGAGGATGGCCTGCCCGAACCGGAAACGCCGGCAATCGCGGAAAGCCTGGTGCAACAGACGCAAGAAGAGCAAATGCTGCGCGAGGCCATGGCGGTCCTGACACCGCAGTGCCGGCGGCTCGTAGAGCTGCTCTTTTTCGAAATGCCGTCGCGGCCGTACACCGAGGTCGCCAAGGAGCTGGGGCTGGCCGTCGGGTCAATTGGATTTACCCGGCAAAAATGCATCGAGCGCCTGAGACGCCGGCTCGACGAGTTGGGTTTCCACTGATGGCCACGGCTCGGACCAAGGTTTCCAAAGAGGATCTCATTTCTGAACTCGGGAAGCTCGAGACTGATGCGGCCCGCCGCAAGTTTCTAGCCCGGCATGAGTCTCTCATCCGCGCGCAGGTGGTAAGAGAGCTCGCCCCGATGGTTGTGGAGAAAATCCGCGTGGATCCGCGCGAGGCGCTCTATCTCGCCGAAGCGGCGGTGTTGATCGCGCGAAAGCTGCGCGGCAAGGAAGATGTGGCCCTGGCGCTGCGCGCGAAAGCCAACGCCTTATATGCTTCCGGCGATAACCACGGAGCCGTCGAGCACCATGAGCAAGCATTCAAGATTTACGAGTCGCTTGGGTCAGAGAGAGAAGCGGCGCGCACGCTGAGCAACTCCATCCAGCCGCTGATTCTCATCGGCGAATACGACCGCGCATTCGCGGCATCGGAACGCGCGCGCGCGATCTTTACACAACTCGGAGAAAGCCGGCGGCTGGCGAGCCTCGAGAACAACGTCGGAAACATTTTTCACCGGCAGGATCGTTTCGAAGAGGCTCTGGCGTGCTACGAACGCGCGTATAAGGCGCTCAGCGAGCATGAAGATTGGGAACACGTCGCCGTCACGCTCCATAACATGGCGATGGTCCTGATCAGCTTGAATGATTTTCCCCGATCGCTGGAGTGCTATCAAAAGGCGCGCGAGCTGTGCGTGCGTTACGACATGCCGCGGCTTCGCGATCAGGCCGATTACAACATCGCTTATTTGTATTATTTCCGCGGCGAATACAGCCGGGCAATTGAGATGCTCTTCGCGACGCGACGCGCCTGTGAATTGACGGGCGATGCCTACCACCTGGCTCTTTGCCACATGGACCTCTCGGACATTTTTCTTGAGCTGAACCTGAGCGAAGAGGCGCGGGAAATGGCTCGCGAAGGCTTTCTGATGTTCGAAAAGATCGGTCTGGGTTACGAAGCCGCGAAAACGCTCGCCAACGAAGCTATCGCCTACGGACAGCAGGGGAAAACGGTGCAGGCCCTGGAGCGGTTCGGCAAGGCTCGCAAGATGTTCGCGCGCGAGAAGAACCTGGTCTGGCCGTGGCTCCTGGATTTGTATCAGGGACTTCTTCTTTTCCACGAAGGGCGCCACTTCGAGGCGCGGAGGCTTTGCGCGGGCGCTGCCAAGTTTTTCGATCAGGCGACGCTCCCCGGCAAAGCGGCTTTGGCGCATCTGCTGCTCGCCCGCATTGCGTTGCAGGTTGGAGACCCAGGTGCGGCGGAGGCCGAGACAGACGCGGCGGCGGCCAAGATCGAGGGATTGCAGGCGCCGGTGCTCGCTTACCAGGTCCATTTTCTGCGTGGTCAGCTTGCGCAGGATCGCGGCGACCGCCCCGCGGCACTCACTGCGTTTCAAGAAGCCCGCAAATCTCTCGAGGCGCTGCGGAGCCGCCTGCATTCCGAAGAACTCAAGATTTCATTCGTGAAAAACCGTTTGCAGGTGTACGAGGCCCTGGTGGATCTGCATTTGAGCGGTGAACTCGACGAAATCTCCGCCACGGAGGCCTTCGCCTGCATCGAAGCAGCAAAGTCCCGCAGCATGGTTGAAATGATTTTTCAGAGCGGCCAGAGCTTGCCGCTGGGCGAAGCCGGACAAAGCGAGCTGGTGCGGCGAATCCGCGACTTGCGCGAGGAACTGAACTGGTATTACCACCGCATCGAACTAGAGCAACTCCGGCCCGAAGAGCGCCCTTCCAAACGGCTTCAGCAGTTGCAGGAAAAGGCAGTGTCGCAGGAAAACGAATTGTTGCGAACGCTGCGAGAATTGCCGGCGCAGGAACGCGAGAATACCACTCTCGAAGCCCCGGTGGATTTTTCCCTGGAAAAATTGCAGGCGACCCTGCCCGCGGACACGGCGCTGATTGAGTACTATTCGACCGGAGATCGCTTATTGGCGGTGGTGGTCACCGGCGATAGCATCGAAATTACTCCCGTCAGCGTGGTCTCCCGCGTGGTTCATTTACTGCATCTCCTGAAGTTCCAGCTTTCCAAGTTTCGCATGGGAACAGCGTATACACAGCGATTCGAGCGCCCTTTTCTGCAAGCGACCCTGGGGCATTTGGAAGCACTGTACGCGGAGCTTGTGGCGCCGCTGCGCGAAGGCCTCCGCGCAAAGCATCTGGTCTTTGTGCCGCACGGAGCCCTGCACTTTCTCCCTTTTCATGCCCTGCGAAACGGCGACCAGTATCTCTGCGATCTCCACACCATCTCTTATGCGCCGAGCGCGACGGTGTTTGCGCTCTGCCAGGGGAAGGCCGAACGTGAGTTATCCAACTCTCTCGTCCTGGGAATCCCAGATGAACGCGCCCCGCACATTCTGGCGGAGGTGCAATCGGTCGCGGCGCTCCTTCCCCAACCTGAACTCTACCTAAGCGAACAGGCTACCGCAGAGGTCCTTCGGCAACGAGGATCGGCCAGCGGTCTGCTGCACATTGCGACGCACGGCACTTACCGCCAGGACAACCCCATGTTTTCCGGTATTCGTTTGGGAGACGGTTACCTGAATCTGTACGACCTCTATCAGATGCGCCTGTCTGCGCGGCTCGTGACCCTGAGCGGTTGCGCAACGGGGATGAATTTTGTCTCCGCCGGCGACGAACTCCTGGGATTGCAGCGAGGATTGTTCTTCGCTGGGGCAACCTCTTTACTCCTCTCACTTTGGGATGTTCACGATCGCAGCACGGCCGACCTTATGCAGGCCTTCTACAAGAGTTACATTTCAACCAACGACATGGCCGCCTCACTACAAATCGCCATGAAGAAGTTACGCGAAGAAAACCCCCATCCATATTTCTGGGCGCCCTTCGTACTTGTCGGCAAACTGACTGAAAAACAAAGAGTTAGCTAGTTTTCACTCTGGCTATATCATTCCTGACCCTGATGGCCCTTATTCCATGGGTGCGGTTAAGGGCCCATCCGCTGGGGAGCGGAAGAACAGCGAAAGGTAAATGGGGGACGGAAATGACTCACTTTACGGCAATGGAGTGGATTGATTTTGTGAATCAGGCGGCTTCTCACGGCAAGCATAAGACGATGCAGAAGCACCTGGAAAGCGGTTGCAAACGGTGCGCGGAGACGGCGACCCTATGGGAGAAAGTCCGCAATACGGCAGCAGCAGAAGCCAGTTACCAGCCTCCTGCGGAAGCCCTGCGGATTGCGAAAGCAGGGTTCGCAGTTGCCGGCTTGGCCGCCAAACGCAAGGAAAACAGCTTGATCGAAGTGCTGTTCGACAGCTTTTTGCAGCCAGCCCTGGTGGGCGCACGGTCGGCCAGCACAGGAACGAGACAGATGCTCTACCGGGCTGATCCTTATCAGATCGACGTCCAGATCGAAGCGAAGCCGGAAGGCAATCGCTTGGCGGTCACAGGACAGCTGCTCGACGTCAGCCATCCCGAGATCGTTGGCCGCGGCGTGCAAGTCACCATCTCCAATCGGCGTGGGAAGTTGCTCCACACGGTTACGAATCAGTTCGGTGAATTTAGCGGCGAGATCGATAACTCCGGCGACCTGGAGCTGTCCTTCCCAGGCCGCGGTGAAAAGCCCATCGTCATTTCAGTGCGAAATGCCTTGAGGGAGTTGCCCGGAGGTGCAGGATGACGGGCAATCGTATGGCCGAATTTTCAGGTATTTACCGGATAGTACGGAAGTACCGAAGAGAGATAGCTCTCCTGTTTGGCACAGAAAACATAGTCGTACCATTGGCGCAATATGACAATTAGGCAAGACTTAGCGTGCTTCCTATTGTGCCGGTGGTTTGGTGATTCCTGGGCAGGAGAGCAGGGAAGGGACCAACTCCATGAAACGCAGCTTGCAAATCGTTGTGATGCTGATCGCTTTCACCGCGGCATGTGTGAAGCCAGCCGCAGCTCAGAACCGCTATATCGTCCGCACGACGGGAGGATTGACCTCCGTCCTAAATCTCTGTTCACTCCTGGGATGCCAGGTTCAAGGCTCGCTGGACGGCAACCTCAACCAGACTTTTCTGGTGACCTCTTCCACCAACCTGGTCGTTAATCTCCTGAACTTCTCAGTGAATCTGGTGGAGTCCCTCCTGGGCATCCAGAGCATTGAGCCGGACGCGCGGCTGCCGGTGCCGCAAACGCCGCTCCATAGCATTTCTTTGGGGCTCTACGACACCACGCTGGTTCGTTACTACGGCACGCTGGTCACGCACGGATATGCGGCTCAGCCCGCCGCTCAGATCATCCGCCTTTCCGATGCGCAGAACGGCTTCAACGTAGGCGGCACGGGGATCGTCGCCGTCATTGATACAGGCGTGGATCCATATCATCCGGTTCTTTACCCTGTGCTTCTGCAAGGTTACGACTTTACGCGTAACCAGCCGGGCGCCTCGGAATGGCTCGACGTATCCTCCACTGGTCTAGGCACAACTACTTCATCGAATGCGCAGCCGGTGATGGTGCAACAGTCCAGCGCCGCCATACTCGATCAATCTTCCGCCGCGATTCTGGATGGCTCGCCCTACGTGGCCTTTGGTCACGGCACGATGACTTCCGGGCTCGTCCACCTGGTTGCGCCGAAGGCCAAAATCCTGCCCTTGAAGGCTTTCTCGTCTAACGGAACGGGCAATCTTTCCAACATCGTGGCCGCTCTGTACTACGCCGTTAAGAATAAGGCGAACGTCGTGAACATGAGCTTTGATCTTTCTTATGCTTCGCCGGCGCTGTCCCAGGCGATCTCTTACGCCAATAAAGCAGGCGTCGTGCTGGTGGCAGCGGCGGGCAATGAAAATACCAGCGCGCGCGTCTACCCCGCCTCCATCTCCGGCTCCGTGGTGGGCATTGCCTCTACCACGAATTGGGACACGCGCTCTTCGTTCTCCAACTATGGCACCGTCGACGTGTGGATTGCCGGCCCTGGCGAGAACATCATCAGCACGTATCCCGGCGGAACCTACGGAAGCGAGTCCGGAACGTCGTTCAGCGCTCCGCTGGTGGCCGGGACCGTGGCTTTGATGCTTAGCGTCAAGCAGCCGCTCAACCAATCGAGCGCGGCGAACGCTATGTCCCACGCGATTCAGCTCACGCCCGATCTCAACCATGGCCGCCTCGACGTATATAATGCGATCTCCGCTTGGCTGAACAGCTCCGGCTCAACATCCGGCTCAACATCCGGCTCTTGTTTCTTGTTGTGCCTGTAGGCATCGTGCCGAAGAATCAAATTCCGACGCCCACTGAGGCTCCTCCCAAGTTGTGGGTGCCGGAGTCTCTGCGGATAAAGCAAGTCGAAGAAGAGGTTTCCGCGCTCCGCAATTCGGTAATCTGCGCTTTCAATCAGCTCCTGGATCTAAAGGATCTCAATACCGGCGTGCATAGCACGCGCCTCGCCGAATGGGGCATGCGCGTAGGGCAGGAGCTCGGCCTGGATGAGGAAGCACTCCAGAATCTGGAAGTTGCTGCGCTTCTCCACGACATCGGCAAAGTTGGCATTCCCGACTCGATTCTGAAAAAGCCCGGACGTCTCGACGAAGACGAATATGCTCTTATGAAAAAACACCCGGAATACGGCTGGGTGGTGTTGCGCATGCTTCCCGGTTTCGAACGCGCCGCGCTTGACATCCTTCACCATCACGAGAATTTCGATGGAAAGGGGTATCCAGCGGGTTTGAAGGGAGCGGAGATTCCAGTTGTCTCGCGTATTGTTTCGGTCATCGATGCCTTCGACGCCATGGTTTCTTCGCGACCTTACCGGAGAGGTCTTCCACACGAGGAGGCCGTGCGCCGGCTCATCCTGGCGAGCGGTACGCAATTTGACCCGGACGTTGTGCAGTGCTTCCTTTCTTTCGCACAAGCAGAAATGGCCACGGTATTCGCCGCCGCGGGCACCTCGGTTTCCTCAGCTCTCTAGACCTCTCCAGGCCCACGAACAAATGGCCAGCGAGTAGAAGGAATTTTTTCCGTCAGAAATTAGTCCGTTGACTCGCCCGGCAGCGAATGGAGAAAATGCCGGAATGAGTAAAGGCATCGTTGAAGAGACTGTATACGTGTTCCTTTTCCGATGCGAGAAGTGCAACAGGCCGATAATTTCTTGGATGCTGTCGCCAAGGCACGGCGGTTATTCGCTAGAGAAAGCCCAAACCAAGGCTCTTCCCTTAACGTGTGTCATGGAAGGATGTGGATGGTCTGAGGCCCGATTTGGGCGTGACGCAATCGAATGCTGGGCGGTTCCGTGGACATACGCAACCACTGGGCCGTTTGATCAATCGTGAGAATGATTTGAAAGGAGTTCGGGCTAGCTGGAGTCCCATTTTCAAAATGTTTCCCTCGGCATCTTGCAAGTTTATAGTTTGCGGGAGCTCGACCTCACGTCCGGGAGGCGGCGCCACCGAAGTTGCTGGATCCCGAATTCTACATCGACGATCGGATTTCCGCACGAAAATGGAGCGGGTCTCTGAGGCTTTGCAGTTCCCGGTAATAATAAAGTGAAGTAGGGCGTTTTCCGTTGAACCTTAGATTCCTCAGCAACTCCATTTCTTCGGTGGTGGCAGTCCCGCTGAGGGAACTATCATTAAGGAATTCTTTGAACCCCGGCTCTACCTCTGGTTGGGCAGGTCCCGTTTCAACAAACTCAAATCTCTTAGGATCCCCCGACGCTATTCTCTGATTTAACACAATCTCCATACCAAAGGTCGTTAGGTCGACGTCCCAGGATTCAATCAGTGGATCCAGGAAGGAAACACAGTTTTCAGGCGACAACGTGAAGACATCCGTGTCCAGGAACTCAAGGAGGGTAACCCGCATTTGTTCATAGCT
>WNFH01002615.1_pt1 | contig 12637 bp, 13 predicted proteins | sample 5400411 | NCBI WGS metagenome assembly WNFH01 (sample SAMN13153347, study PRJNA577476) | soil metagenome | isolation source: 200 cm saprolite under Douglas fir tree site 2 hole 3 | place: USA:California | collected 2015-04-18
ATTTGCGATCGAAGAGAGGTGAATGATCGCGTCGATTCCGTCGAGTCGTATCTTGTCGGAATCTCTTACGTCAACCTGTTCCACGTTTAAATTCTTGTGAGGCTTGAGATAGTTTCCGAACCACATCGTGTCGATCGCAATCACTTCGTGGCCAGAGCTCAATAACTTGGGGACAAGGACTGTCCCCTTGTAGCCGCAGGCACCTGTTACAAGAATTCGCATCCTGGTTTTCTTCCTCGTCGTATTATCGCCGATACGGTGCGCCACCATCCAGCCGAGCGCTCTGCCTCAGTCTCCCATGCAACGCTTCCAGGCAGGCTTCCCATCGCGGCAGTTCAATGCCGAAGCACCGGAGCAGCTTTTCGTTCGACAGGCACGAGTTCCCAGGCCGGCGCGCGGGTGACGGATATTGATCCGACGCAATCGCCAGGATTCGTGGCGGGTTCGGGAGATCCGGCAGCTCCAGCCGTGCGATCTCTGTTGCAAACCCATGCCAGGACGTGTACCCCCTGGTCGTGACGTGATACACGCCGCCGGCGTCTCCGAGTCCCGCGGCACTATGGCGCCTTAAGAGTTCCGCGGTCACGTCGGCAAGCGCGTGCGCAGAGGTCGGCGCACCCATTTGGTCGGAAACCACGCGTACTTCCTCGTTTTCCCGCAACAAGCGTCGAATAGTCAGGAAGAAATTCCCCCCGCGCGCTGCGTACACCCAGCTCGTGCGCAGTATCAAGTGGGGGCCATCGATGCTGCGTATCGCCTGCTCCCCCGCGAGTTTGCTGCGGCCGTAGACGTTAATAGGATTGGGACGATCCTCTTCAACATAAGGAGTGACCTTGACTCCGTCGAAAACATAGTCAGTCGAGAAGTGGATGAGCAGCGCATGGAGACGCTTCGCCTCTTCGGCCAAGATGGCGACCGCAGCGGCGTTGACAGCGTGGGCGGCGTCCGGTTCGCTCTCCGCACGGTCGACCGCGGTGTAGGCTGCGGCGTTGACGAGCACGTCGGGCCGCACCGAGCGAACCGCCCCGACGATTTGATCCGGAACTGCGAGGTCCAGACCCCCACGATCAAAGGCGATGACTTCGCCGAGCGGTGCAAGGGCATGCGCGAGCTCCCAGCCGATCTGCCCATTTTTACCGGTCAGCAGAATCTTCACTGGAACACTTCGGCATCCTGCAGCGGGGTCCCTGCGGCGTCTTTCGCCGATACCACGGGCGGGCCGGGGAGGGGCCAATCGATATCGAGTTCCGGATCGCTCCAGAGGATGCAGCGCTCGTATTCGGGGGCGTAGTAATCCGTGGCCTTGTAGAGCACCTCGGCGAATTCACTCAGCACGCAGAAGCCGTGTGCGAACCCCGAGGGAATCCAAAGCATCTTGTGCGATTCCGCATTCAGGCGAACGCCTTCCCACCGGGCAAAAGTGGGCGCGCTGCGGCGGATGTCCACCGCTACGTCGAAGATCTCGCCGGCGACTACCCGGATGAGCTTGCCTTGCGGCTGGCGGATCTGATAATGCAGCCCGCGCAGCACGCCGCGTCCCGAGCGGGAGTGATTGTCCTGGACAAAACGGGCGCGGATCCCCGTGCGCTCGAACTCCCGTTCGTTCCAGCCCTCGAAGAAAAAGCCGCGCGCATCGCCGAACACCCGAGGTTCGAGAAGCAGCACTTCCGGGAAGCGGGTCGGTATGACCTTCATGCGTTGCGCGGGCTGTCCCGCAGGAGCGATAACAGGTAGTTCCCGTAACCGCTATTCTTGAGCGGCGCGGCCAGAGCCTCGAGCTGCGCATCGCCGATCCAGTCGTTGCGCCAGGCGATCTCCTCGGGGCAGCAGATCTTCAGTCCCTGCCGGCGCTCCAGCGTCTCGATGAAGTGGCTCGCCTCAAGCAGCGACTCGTGCGTACCCGTATCGAGCCAGGCGTGTCCGCGTCCGAGCGCCACGACATCGAGCTTTCCGGCGGCGAGGTAGTGGCGGTTGACGTCGGTGATCTCCAGCTCCCCGCGAGCCGATGGCTTGAGCGATTTCGCAATGCGCACCACGTCGTTGTCGTAAAAGTAGAGGCCGGTAACCGCGAAGCGCGATTTCGGCTGGGCGGGCTTCTCTTCGATGCTCACCGCGCGACCGTCCGGCCGGAACTCGATCACGCCGTAGCGCTGCGGGTCCTGTACTTGGTAGGCGAACACCGTGGCGCCGGAAGGTTTTTTTGCGGCCTTCTGCAAGTCGCTCGCGAGATCGTGACCGTGAAAAATATTGTCCCCCAACACCAGCGCACAGGGTTCCTTCCCTACGAAGTGCTCTCCGATGAGAAGGGCCTGCGCGATGCCGCCCGGGTTCGGCTGCACGGCGTATTGGAGATTCAGTCCCCAGCGCGCGCCGTCGCCGAGCAACTGCTCGAAGCGCGGCGTGTCCTGAGGTGTGGAGATCACGAGGATATCGCGGATGCCTGCGAACATCAGCGTGCTCAAGGGGTAGTAGATCATCGGCTTGTCGTAGACCGGCAGAAGCTGCTTGGATACAACTTGCGTCACCGGATAGAGGCGCGTGCCGCTGCCCCCGGCGAGGATGATGCCTTTCACGCCTCGCCTCGATTGGTATAGTTTTTCTCGATCCAATTGCGGTAGGCGCCGCTCGTCACATGCGCGACCCAATTCGGGTTGTCCAGATACCAGGCGACGGTCTTGCGCAATCCGGAATCGAAGCTCTCGGAAGGCGTCCAGCCGATCTGAATGGTGATCTTCGCCGCGTCCATCGCGTAACGACGATCGTGTCCCGGACGGTCCTTCACGAAGGAAATCAACATGGAGTGCGGGCTCTTGCGATTGGGCCTCGCTTCGTCCAGCAGCGCGCAGATCGCGTTCACCACCTCGAGATTGGTTTTCTGGTTGTAGCCGCCGACGTTGTAATTTTCACCGACGCGGCCGCGTTCCAGGACTTGTCGGATCGCCGTGCAATGATCCTGCACGTACAACCAGTCGCGTACGTTGCCGCCCTCACCGTAGACCGGCAAGGGCTTGTGGGTGATGGCGTTCAGGATCATGAGGGGAATGAGCTTTTCGGGAAACTGATAGGGGCCGTAGTTGTTCGAGCAGTTGACGGTCAGCGTCGGAAGCCCGTAGGTGTGACCGTACGCTCGCACCAAGTGGTCGGCGGCCGCCTTCGAAGCGGCGTAGGGGCTGTTCGGCGCGAAAGGAGTCGATTCGCTGAAAGGCGGATCGTGGGGCCCGAGCGAACCGTACACCTCGTCGGTGGAAACGTGCAGGAATCGGAAGTCCTCGCGTTGAGAAGGCGCTCGCCTTTCCAGCCAGACCCGCGCTTCCTCGAGCAACGCGAAGGTGCCGAGGATATTGGTCTGAACGAACTCAGCGGGCCCGTGAATGGAACGATCGACGTGGCTTTCCGCGGCGAAGTGAACGATGGCGCGCGGCGCGTGTCGTTCGAGGAGGCGCCGCACTAGTTCCCGGTCGCAGATATCGCCGTGGACGAACACGTGCGCCGGGTTGTCCTTGAGGGGCTGGAGATTTGCCGGATTGCCCGCATACGTGAGCTTGTCCAGGTTGATGACCGGGTCCGCGCCTTGCGCGAACCAATCCAGGACAAAATTCGAGCCTATGAAGCCGGCACCGCCTGTGACCAAAATGGTCATTCCGAGGCGCGCTCCAGCGCCTTCAACTTCGCGTACTTGTTGAAACTGTTCATGCAGCCGATCGTGACGTGCACCAGGCCCGGCACGCCGTCGAGGAAACCGAGGCGCCACAGGTAGAACTTGATGAAGCGCAGAATGGGTGAGAGCACCAGCCGCAACGCATTCGCGCGGCGGCCCGCGGCGCGCAGCGATTCCGCCTGCAGACTCGTGTAGCGGTTCTGCTTGTCGAGATACTTCTCCAGAGTTTCCGCCGAATCGTGCAGGAGGTCGCCTCGGAGCCTGAGCACGGGCGACCGGGTTACGATTTTTTCATGCACCGACTCGCTGCCCCAGCGCGCGTGCTCGCGGTGAAACAGCCGCACGTTCCAGTCGGGATAGCCCTCGCCGTGCTTGAGCCACCGACCCAAAAAGCGGTTGCGGCGCGGAACAGCGTAGACAAAGCCGCGCGGCGCCTTGAGCTCCGCGACGATAGCCTCGCGCAGCTCGGGGCTCAGGCATTCGTCGGCATCAACGCACAATACCCACTCGTGGCTCGCAGCGTCGACGGCGAACTGCTTTTGCGCGCCGAACCCGAGCCATTCTTTCCGGATGACGCGAGCGCCGTGACGGGCCGCGAGCTCGACCGTGTCGTCCGTAGAGCCCGAGTCCACCACGACGACCTCCTCGGCAAAGGCGACACTCGCAAGGCAGCGCTCCAGCTGGCCGGCGGCGTTGCGGGTGATGATCGCTACGGACAAGGGCATGGGCGCGTAGGGAGAGACGGCAAACCCGTATAATCAGCGGCTTATGCGCGGCATTCTAACCGCTTTCCGCGCCTGGCGGCCGGACTCGCTTGGATGAAAAGAATCCTGATCGTCAAGACCTCTTCGCTCGGCGATGTCGTCCACAATCTTCCGGTGGCGAGCGACATTCGGCGGCACTTTCCGGATGCCGGCATCGACTGGGTGGTGGAGGAGCCCTACGCACCGCTTGTGGGGCTGCACTCTGCCGTACGGCGCGTGATCCCGGTCGCCCTGCGCCGCTGGCGGCGGCGGCCCCTGGGTCGGTCGACGTGGAGAGAAATCGGTGAGTTTCGGCGGCTCTTCCGCACCGTGCGCTACGACGCGATCGTTGACACGCAGGGACTACTCAAGAGCGCCTTGATCGCGCGAGCTGCAAAGGGCAGGCATCATGGATTTGACGCCGGCACTGCGCGGGAGCCGCTCGCTGCGCGATTCTACGATGTCACGCATCACGTTCCACTTTCGCAGCACGCGGTGCCGCGCAACCGGGCCCTGGGTGCTGCTGCGCTGGGTTATCGGGTGGAAGAGCCGATCGATTATGGTATCGTCATCTCGGGACCGCTTACGCAGCCGGCGCAGCCTTACGCGGTCCTGTTGCACGGCAGCAGCCGCCGCGACAAACTCTGGGCCGAGGCTGCATGGATAGAGCTGGGTCGGGCACTCGCCGCCCGGGGCCTCGCTTGTGTTCTGCCCTGGGGAAGCGATGAAGAGCGGAAGCGAAGCGAGCGCATTGCGCAAGATCTGAGCCGCGCCGAGGTCCCTCCCCTTCAGCCTCTCGATCGCCTGGCTGTGCTGCTCGAAAAAGCCGTCGCGGTTGTAGGCGTGGATACCGGCCTCACCCATCTTGCGGCCGCGCTCGGACGGCCGGTTGCCGCGATCTACTGCGGCACGGACCCGAGTTTCACCGGAGTATACGGAGCGCCACGGGCGAAGAATCTCGGAGGCCCGGGCGAACGCCCCTCGCCGGAAGAGGCACTCCAAGCGCTCGAAGCCGTCGGGGCGTTCTGATGTGGCGGGCCGGCTATAGATTGCTTCTTTGGCTCGCTTTCCCCTTCGTGCTCGCGCGCCTATGGTGGCGTGGGCGGCACGAGCCGGGATACAGGCAGAACTTAGCCGAGCGATTCGGCTTCTACCCCACGAGGCCCGCGAGGCCGGTGATCTGGTTGCACGCCGTATCGGTGGGTGAGACACGTGCCGCGGAGCCACTGCTGCACGCGCTGCGATCGCGTCATCCGGACTGCGATTTGTTGATTACCCAGATGACCGCAACCGGCCGGGAGGCCGCGCAGCAACTATTCGGCGGCGCCGTGCTCGTTGCGTGGCTCGCTTACGACTATCCCTCGGCCGTCAGGCGGTTCCTGCGCAACTTCCGGCCCCGGCTTGGCATTCTGATGGAAACTGAAATCTGGTTTCACCTCGTGGGCGAATGTCGCCGCTCCGGCGTGCCGCTCTTGCTTGCCAATGCCCGAATGTCGGCCAGGTCGGCGCGCAGCTACGCCGCGGTCGCGCCGCTCGTGCGGGTCGCACTAGGAGGTCTGAGCGCGGTTGCGGCGCAAACCACCGAAGACGCCGAACGGCTTCGATCCCTCGGCGCGCAGGCCGTGGAAGTCACCGGGAACCTCAAGTTTGACGCCCATCCAAGCGCCCGGAGCGAATCACTCGCAGCACAATTCCGGCACCGGTTTGGTAGTCGAGCAGTGTTGCTTGCCGCAAGCACTCGCGAGGGCGAGGAAGACCTGCTGCTTGACGCTTTGGAACAAAACGCCCTCGGGGACGCAATTCTGGTCATTGTGCCGCGGCACCCACAACGGTTCGACACGGTAGCGCAGCTTCTTGCATCCCGGGGCCTGAAGTTCATCCGGCGCAGCGCCGACACGCCGCTCGATGCCGACTGCGACATCGTGCTCGGCGACAGCATGGGTGAAATGGCAGCCTATTATCGCGCCTGCGACGTTGCCTTCGTCGGAGGAAGCCTGCTTACCTACGGCGGTCAGAACCTGATTGAGGCTTGCGCGGCAGGCGTGCCGGTACTGATCGGACCCTACACCTACAATTTCGCGCAGGCGGCCGAAAGCGCGGTCGCAGCTGGCGCGGCGGTGCGGGTCAACAGTGCCGAAGAAGTGATACGGCTGGCACGATCTATACTTCAGGATGCGGGGCTGCGCGAGCGAATGGGAAAAGCTGGAGTCGCTTTCTGTGCGGCGCACCGGGGTGCCACCGAGCGGACGCTCGCGATCTGCGAGCGGCTGCTTGGGTGACCTCATCGCACCGGTCAGTTCGTCCCGAGCAGGCGGTTCACTTCCTCTACGTCGGCTTCGCCTAGAGTCCCCGCGGCGGCCTTCAGCTTGAGGCCGTTGAGAATGGTGTCGTAGCGCGCCCTGGAAAGATCGCGCAGCGTACTGAAGACCTGCTGCTGCGCGTTCAAGACATCGATGTTGATGCGCACGCCGACCTCGTAGCCGAGCTTGTTCGAATCGAGCGCGCTCTGGCTGGAAACAAGCGCCGCCTCCAGAGCTCGCACCTGGGCCATCCCATTGATCACGCCGACATAGGACTGGCGAGCGGATAACGCGGCGGTACGCCGCGCGGCTTCGAGATCCTGCTGCGCTTTTTCGCGATTGGCGACCGCTTGCCGAACAAGCGAGCTGACATTGCCCCCCGCATAGAGAGGGATGGCGAGTTGCAGGCCGATGGTGCGGTTGATCGAGTCCGAGGCGGTATTGTTGACCGCTGTAGAGCTGATACTCGTTGAGCTCTGTCCTGCGGTGCCCACGATGTTCAAGGTGGGCAGGTGCCCCGCGCGGTTTCGTTCGATTTCGCGCACCGCCACTTCGAGCGTGGCTTCCTGCGCACGCACCGAGTAGCCTTGGTTCGCGGCAGCGCCGGCCCAGTCCTCCATCGAGTTCGGCTTGGGTGGGTTGAGCTCGATGTTCGATTTCAGCGGCTCGAGCCGTTCCGGAAATTTCCCTACGATCTGCTGCAGAGTGCGCTTCTTGATTTCGAGGTCGCTTTGAGCCGCGATTTCCTGAGAGGTCGCGAGGTCGAAGCGGGCCTGCGCTTCGTGGGTATCGGTGATCGTTGCGGTGCCGACTTCGAAATTGCGCTTGGCCTGGGCGAGCTGCTCGGAGATCGCCACCTTCTGCCCTTGGATGAATGCGAGGCTGTCCTGCGAGGCGAGCACGTCGAAATAGGCTTGCGCGACGCGCACGATCAGATCCTGGGTCGCCTGGCCGAATGTGGCTTCGGCCTGTACCGCCTTGAATCCGGCCTCCTTGTACACCTGAATGTTCTGCCAATTGAAGAGGGGTTGCGTGAGCGTCACGGTGTATCCGTTCGAATTGCCCAGACGATATTGGTACTGTTCCGGGGCTGCGGCTCGGAACCCTATGGCGATGTCGTTGTATTGGGTGAACGCCGTGGCGTTGACGGTAGGCAGGATCTGGGCAAGGCCCTGCGGCAGGTTCTCGAGTCCTGCATCGCGCGTTGCGCGCGCCGAGGCGTAGTTGGCATCGTTTGCGAGAGCGTCGCGATAGATCTGCAAAAGGTCGCCGGGGTGCGCGGGCGCCGCGGACAATGCAAGGATCAATGGCAGCGCGAAACGAAGCTGTGACATAGCCGCTACCGCTTGGCCCGGATCATCACTAAAATTCGAAGCGCGCCGGCTGCAGCGCGTTCTTGAGCGGGGCGAGACAGGTCTCGAACAGATCGGTGGCGTGGTGTGAGCCTTCGTCGACGCAGGTTATCAGGCGCGCCTCCATCACCGGAGGATCGCCCACAACGGCGAAAAGTCGTCCCCCCCTCTTGAGCTGCGAGACCAAAGTCTGCGGCAGAACCGGCGTCGACCCGGTCAGGACGATGATGTCATAGGGCGCATGCTGCGGCCAACCTCGCGCCGCGTCGCCAAGCTCGACCGTCACGTTTTCCACGCCTGCGCGCCGAAGATTTTCCTCTCCGAAGGCTTTCAACCTTGGATTGATCTCCACCGAACACACACGATGAGCTCGGGCGGCGAGAAGCGCGGCGAGATAGCCGCTGCCGGTGCCCACTTCGAGGGCCCGGTCGGTTTTCTTCGCCGCCAATTCTTGAAGGATGCGCGCCTCGAGCTTGGGTTGCATCATGCGCTCGCCCTCGTCCGCGCCCTCGTATAGGGGAATTTCCATGTCCGAGAAGGCAAACGCCCGGTACTCGGCGGGCACGAATTCCTCGCGGCGCACCACGTATAAGAGATCGAGCACGTCCTGGTCGAGCACCTCCCACGTGCGGATTTGCTGCTCGACCATGTTGAAACGGGCTTGCTCGACGCTCATGAACGGGACGGGAAGCCGGGCGAAAGGCGCCGATTTTAGCACTGTTTACGCGGCGTTCCGGCACGCAAGCATTCAATCGAGAGTCTCCCGGTAGCGCGCGAGCGCTACGGTACCGGCGGCGAGCAGAAATGCGCCGATCGGCCATAGGTTCGGGAGGATCTCGGACACCCCGTTGCCTTTGAGCAAGATGCCGCGGAGGATGCGCAAAAAGTGCGTCAGCGGCAGAATCTCGCCCAGCCACTGCGCCCACTCCGGCATGCCGCGAAAGGGAAACATGAAACCGGAAAGGAGTATGGAAGGCAGGAAGAAGAAAAACGCCATCTGCATCGCCTGCAGCTGGTTTTTGGCCAGCGTTGAGAAGGTGAAGCCCACTGCAAGATTGGCCGCAATGAAGATGACGAGCGCCACCGAAAGGAGCAGCAGGCTTCCGACCATCGGAACCGCGAACAGCAACTTCGCGGCAGCCAAGATGATCGTGACCTGGATGTAGCCGACGATGATGTAGGGCACGATCTTGCCGGTCATCACCTCGATAGGTCGAACGGGGGTGGCCAGCAGATTCTCCATCGTGCCGCGTTCACGCTCGCGTGTCATGGCGAGCGAGGTCATGATCACCATGGTCATGGTCAGAATCGTGCCGACCAGACCGGGGACGATGTTGTACTGCGTGATCCCCTCCGGATTGTAGCGACGCTGTACCCGGATCTCGAACGGTGCCGGGCCCTGGGCCAATGCCGCGAGCGGCCCTTTGAGGTCGTGGTTGAGCGCGCTCTGGTTCAATGCCGCCAGCGCCGCGAGCGCGTTGCCGGTTGCCGCCGGGTCGGTGGCATCGGCCTCCACCAGCAGCACCGCTTGCTCCCCGCGCAGGAGTTTCCTCGAAAAATCCTCCGGTACGGTGACAAAGAAATGCACCTCCCCCAGCTGCAGCATCCGCTCGCCCTCGGCGGGCCGTGCGACAACGTGGTTCACGCGAAAATAACCGCTGTTTTCCATTGCCCGCACAAAGCTGCGGGAAAAAACGCTGTTGTCGGCGGAGAGCACCGCGGTCGGCAGCGCCTTGGGGTCGGCGTTGATCGCGAATCCAAAAAGGATCAACTGAAGGATCGGAATTCCGACGATCATAGCGAAGGTCAACCGATCGCGGCGCATCTGCACGAATTCTTTCGCCAGCACCGCGACGAAACGCGCCCAGGAGAACAGGTTCATTGCGGCCGGTCCTGCGCCTGTTGCATGAGGCGGATGAACGCGTCCTCGAGCCCCGCCGCGACTCGCCGCCACTCGAGATCGGGTCGCTCACGATACGGTGCAATCGCCTCGTCCAAGGCCGGGCCGTCTATACCGCTTACGTGCAAGGCCGTGCCGAAAGGCACGACCATGTCGATACCGGGGCGCTTGCGCAACTCGTTTGCAAGCGCCGCAACGCCGGCGCCCGCGACCTCCCAGGTCGTAAGACCCGAACGACGTACGACCTCCTCCGCCGTACCTTGAGCGAGCAAGCGTCCGTAGGCGATGTAGGCGAGTCGGTGACAGCGCTCCGCTTCATCCATGTAATGCGTGCTGACCAACGCGGTCAGTCCTCGTGCGGCGAGATCGTGGATCTGGTCCCAGAACTCGCGCCTCGCCTTGGGATCGACTCCCGCCGTCGGTTCGTCGAGCAAAAGCAGCTCCGGGTGATGAATCAGGCAGGCGGCGAGCCCCAGTCGCTGCTTCCACCCGCCGGAGAGCGTGCCGGCCAGTTGGCCGGAGCGCTCGCTCAAGCCCAGGCCGGCAAGCGTGCTCGCCACGGCCTGCTTGCGCTGAGGAACTGCGTAAACGCGCGCGATGAAATCGAGATTCTCCTCGATGGAGAGTTCTTCATAGAGCGAAAAGCGCTGCGTCATGTAGCCGACGCGGCGCTTGATCGCGGTCTGCTCGCGACGCAGGTCGAAACCGAGGCATGTGCCGCTGCCCGCGTCCGGGGTGAGGAGTCCGCAGAGCATGCGAATCGTAGTGGTCTTGCCGCTTCCGTTCGGTCCGAGAAATCCGTAGATCGTGCCGCGCGGCACCTGGATGCCGAAGTCGTCCACGACGCGCTTGCCCTCGAAGCTCTTGGACAATCCGGCGACATCGATTGCGAGGGAACCGGGGGCTGGTGCGCTCATGGAAACCTGATCTCGACAGGCTGGCCGGGATGGAGCGAAACCGCATCCGCCGGCGAGGGCCGTGCCTCGACCAGGAACACGAGCTTGGCGCGGGTTTCGCTGCTGAAGATCACCGGCGGCGTGTACTCGGCCTGCGGTGAAATGTAGGTGATCTGCGCCGAGATCGGCTCCCCACAGCCGTCGCATCGTACGCCGACCGCGTGTCCGACTTTCACCGAACCGAGGACTTTCTCCGGAACGAAAAAGCGCACCTTGATGTTGGCCGGTGGCAGAAGCGTCACCACCGGCGAGCCGGCCGCCACCCATTCGCCCTGCACGTAGAGCGTGTCGGTGACCTGACCGTCACGCGGTGCACGCAGGGATTTCTGCTCGAGCCTCCAGTCGGCCTGCGCGAGGGCTTCTCGCGCAGCAGCGACCGCCGCTTGCGCCGCGCGAATCTCGTCGGGGCGCGCGGGGAGCTTCGCCGCGGCGAGCTGGGCCTTCAACTCGCTCACTCGTGCGCGGTCGCGGTCGCGCGCCGAGCGCGCGGTTTCCGCGGCCTCGTTGGAGACAAATTTCGCGAGCACGAGCTCTTCCTGTCGGGTCAGATTGCTTTCGGAAAGAGCGAGACTCGCCTCGGCCTGTGCGAGCTGGGCCCGAATGGCTTCGATTTCCTCCGGGCGCTTCCCCGTGAGAAGGTTGCGGTACTGGGCATCCGCTTGGCGGAGCTGCTCCTCGGCCTGGCGGCGGGCGGCAGTCTCGTTTTCCTGTTCGAGCGCGAACAGAAGCTCGCCGGTTCTTACCGTGGCGCCGCGCGCCACATGAAGGCGCGCAAGCTGTCCTGCGATGGGCGAGGCAATCCGCAGGTACTCTCCCTCCGCATAGCCCTGCAATGCGCCGTTGGTTTGATCACCGCAGCCGGTGATTGCTGCAACCAGAACGATTGCATGGAAGCGCTTCACCGGGCCGCCTCCGCCGGGGTCGGGGCGCGCAAGCCGTCAAAGACTAGCGCGAGGTAACTATCGAGGTAACGTTCCGCGCTCAAGGGTCGATCTCGTGAGCCTGAAACGAAATGAGGGTACCATTATCGGTGCGCCGCAAGCGCATTTAACCGTCCGGGGGCCTGTCCGTTCCATGCATGTATCCCAAGATCGTTACGGCGACGCGCTGGTGCTCACCCCTATCGGGCGCGTCGATAACAGCACCACCGACGGCCTGAAATCCGGGCTTGACGCCTATGTAGCTAGCTGCCGCGAAGGGGGCGATCGCCTGGTGCTGGATTTTTCGAAGGTGGACTACATCAGCAGCGTCGGGTTGCGCGTCCTGATGCTGGCGGCCAAGCAAATCCGCGAGCAGGGAGGCTCGATCGCGGTAGCTGCGCTCCAGCCCGTGGTGCGCGAAATCTTCGAGATCAGCCGCTTCAATCTCGTCTTCCAGTGTTTTGGATCCGTACGCGAAGCTCTGGCCAAAGTTTCGCCGACCGCTCTGGCGGCCTACGACTCCGCCCATGGCACCTGACCGATGGCGCTGTGGGTCACGTTCTGGGGAACGCGCGGTTCCATCCCCGTCTCTCTGGATTCCGCGTCGATCAGGGACAAACTCGCGCATGCGTTGGTCGCGGCTTCGGGTACGCATCTCGACACGCAGGAAAAAGCACGGGCGTGGGTGGTCTCCGAGCTTGATTTTGCGATTTCGCACACCTTCGGAGGCAATTCCGCCGGCGTGCAACTCGATGCGGGCGACGACGAGCATGTATTGTGCGATCTCGGGAGCGGCGTGCGCGCATTC
>WNFH01005241.1_pt1 | contig 12635 bp, 9 predicted proteins | sample 5400411 | NCBI WGS metagenome assembly WNFH01 (sample SAMN13153347, study PRJNA577476) | soil metagenome | isolation source: 200 cm saprolite under Douglas fir tree site 2 hole 3 | place: USA:California | collected 2015-04-18
ACATTTTACGGCATTGGCTCGTACACCCTGGCACTTATAAGCCAGGATTGGCACGTCCAGGGAGGGTTCACGCCGTTTCTGCTCCTCCCCCTGGTGGGGCTGACCACGGGCGTGTTTGCCATACCTCTCGGATGGATTGCACTGCGCACGCGGCAGTTTACCTTCGTGGTGATCACCATCGCCATCCTTTTCATCTTCCAACTCCTGGCGTTCAACCTGGAGTCCATCACCAATGGCTCACGCGGGATGTTCCTGCCTTTCCCACCGTGGAGCGGCGATGTCTACAATTTCCCTTTCTACTACGTTTCACTTGCACTATTGCTGCTTGCGCTTTTCGTCTCATGGTGGGTGCGCCATTCCAAGTACGGCCTTGGACTCCTGGCGATCCGCGACGATGAGGATCGCGTCCTGGGGCTGGGCATGAAGACGAGATGGTACAAGCTAACGGCTTTCGTCATCTCAGCAGTCTTCATTGGCATGGCAGGCGCCATGCATGGCTATTTCCTCGGATTCATCTCGCCTTCCTTTGCCTTCGCGCCTGTTTTGGACGTCACCTTTGCCCTCATGGTGTACTTCGGGGGTACGGGGACCCTAGTCGGCCCGATCCTTGGAGGCTTGCTACTGGAGCCGCTCCAGCAATTCCTTACCTTGCAGTATGGAGAGAAAGGCCTGGACCTCATCCTGTTCAGCGGACTGCTGCTGTTCGTCATCCTCGTGCTACCCGAGGGCGTCGTGCCGACGGTGCGCAGGAAGTGGGCTGCCTGGATGGCCACTCGCATCAGAACGAAGAGCACGGAGGAGGTCCCACCTGTTCCCGGTACCTCGGATCAGGGCCCACCGCTCCTGGCAAAGGAAGGGGAGGGGTAGGTCGACGAACATCCTGGAAGTGCGTGACGCCTCCAAAGCATTTGGGGGACTCGCACACCGGCGAAGGGGCCTGAAGTGCGACGCGTCTTCCACAGGCCTCAATTAAATCCACTCCACTGCACTTCACTCCACTTCCTCAGTGGGTTGCTAGAACTATAGTATGACATTAATTAACTCCCATTGGCTAGAGGATGCTTAATGGCACCCGCAGCAATATATCATCAGTCTAAAATTCAATTAGCAATACCAAAGCGTTTAAATACCTGTTAAAATATTCTCGGTGTTTAACGTTAAATTAACGTTACTAGAGTTACTTGAATTCGTCTATCTATATGTGATCTCAAAGGTTTTGGAGTGTGTTTGATAGATGAGAAGAGAGACAAATAATGAACTCAGGATCGTATCAGCTGCCGCATACCTCTAAATACAATCAGACCTCACATTACATCCGTAGGCAACCCCAGCCTTATCAGCAATCTAGTGAGGATCAATACCAACCTTCGCCCTATAAGAGATTTCTAATCTGGATAAATCCGCGCGTAAGGCTTGCACATAACTCAACCTTTTTTGCTCATCTAGCGGGGTCACTGTCTATACTGGCAGGGCTAGGGGCTTTCGTTTACTTGTTTTTTTCATTCGCAGTTCCAGATGATCACTATATGCCGTCTGCACCTGCTGCTACGCTCAATAATTATTGTGATGCCCTCAAAAGACACTATTACCGGGTTGCGTATGATCAGCTATTAACTCCTACCCAGGAATTTCCTGATGAGGCAGATTTCGCTTCCTCTTTATATAACGCTGAGAAGGTCTTTGGAGGCCTTACCGGATGTACAGTGTATGCAGTTAATGAAAATGATTTCGGTGTTGCTGATGGCTCGTTTAGCCTTACTTATAGCAATGGTGCCGAGGAATTTTTTGCTACTCGTTTGGCCGAAGTAGGCGGAACGTGGAAGATAACAGAAATAGACAAAGCCACCTGAGGTCACATCCTGCGCAGCATCTCGCGTCTTGCCAGGTCCCGCCAGCGATTCGTCTCTGCGTGATCATCGTTGGCTGGGTGTCGTCGCAGCTTCTCGGCCTCCACCTGCTCGCTCATCAACAGGCTGCCCACAACAGCGGCCACATCGGAGGGGGAGAGTTGCTGGGGAGCCGCCACCTCTGTGCCCGTCTCTTCCCCTCTGGCCCGCGTATCCCACTCTTCCGCGATAAAATCGGTGGACAGATCGCCAGCAATGAAGCGCGGGTTCTCCATCAACCAGCGCTCAAAAGGCAGTGTCGTACGCACCCCCATCACCCGGTATTCAGCAAGGGCCCGCCGCATGCGAGCAATGGCCTGCTGGCGATCCTGCCCCCATACGATCAGTTTGGCCAGCAACGGATCGTAGAAGAGCGGTACCTGCAAGCCGGTATACATTCCGCTATCGACGCGCACTCCCGGGCCGGAGGGCTCCTGCAGTCCTTGTACCGTGCCCGTTGCAGGCAGGAAACGGTTCTCCGGATCCTCCGCCGAGATGCGACATTCTATCGCCGCTCCGCGGAACTGCACCTGTTCTTGCGTGAAGGAGAGTGGCAAACCGGCCGCAATACGCAATTGTTCCTGTACGAGATCGATGCCTGTACGCCATTCCGTTACAGGGTGCTCAACCTGGAGGCGCGCGTTGACCTCGAGAAAGTAGAAGTTGTGATCCTGCCCCAGCAAAAATTCCGCCGTACCGGCATTGACGTAGTGAATAGCCCGTGCAAGATTCACTGTTGCCGTAGTGATCCGTTCCCGCACCTCTTGAGTCAGTACCGGTGATGGGGACTCTTCGACCAGTTTTTGATGCCTGCGCTGAATACTGCATTCACGCTCACCAAGATGGACTACATTGCCATATGTATCGGCAATGAATTGAACTTCGATATGGCGAGCAGGCGTGATAGCCTTTTCCATATACACACGACTATCGCCGAATGCGCTCTTAGCCTCGCTCCGTGCAGTACGGAGCAATGAGAGCAGGTCCTTCGGCTCACGTACAAAGCGAATGCCTTTGCCGCCTCCGCCGCCTGCAGCTTTGAGCAGTAGTGGGTAACCCAATCGCCCGGCAAACTCCATTGCAGTGGCATCATCCTCTACATCGCTCATCGCGCCTGGCACAATCGGCACCCCCGCTGCCTGCGCCGTACGGCGGGCGGCAGTTTTTTCCCCCATCGCACGTTGGGCTTCTGGCGAAGGTCCAACAAAAATAATCCCCGCTGCCTGGCATGCTTCTACAAATGCGGCATTCTCCGACAAAAAGCCGTAGCCCGGGTGGATCGCCTGCGCGCCGGAGCGCTTAGCCACATCGATCAGCGCCGGGATGTGTAAATAGCTCTGGCTGGCCTGGGATGGCCCGATATGGTATGCTTCATCCGCCATACGTACATGCAGCGCGTTACGGTCTGCGTCGCTGTATACCGCAACACTGTTCAGCCCAAGTTCGCGGCACGCGCGAATCACACGTACAGCTATTTCACCCCTGTTCGCAATAAGCACCTTTTGAAAAGGCCACTGAGCCACAGATTATTCTTTTTCCATAGTATAGCCCCTGAAGTGGGCGCCTACAAGGGGAACGCAGTATCCTTCACATCCATGCAGTATATGCAATATATAGGAATATCGGGTTATGTATATTTCCAAAGGTTTCATTTCGCAGCGAAGTACGGTACACTATGTTGGGGTTATTTCATCGGATTCCACCATCTCAACGAGGATCTGCATCCTTGAGGGTAATGCAGCGAGCCCATGTGGCTTTTCTCTTTTCCCCAATGAGGACGAGTATCCTTCAGCGAATGTCGGTATATCATGGTGCAAGAACACTGATATTATAAAGCGTTGATACCTTTTGAGGCGAGATTGGAGCGGATATGTACAGATCTATTACCAACATGCCTATCTTTCGCCGTCTCCTAATAGCATTTGCTCTGGCGGCTGTAGTACCAGGCATTGTTATTGTTCTACTGGGCACCAACTATGTCAGCCAGTTGACCGCACGCGGCCAGGCGGTAAAAACCGCCTTTAATGCCCAGAATACTGCCTATGAAGAGCAAATAAACCTGCAACGCATGAACGCCCTGCTACAAGCACGCCATGCTGAGGTTTTTGCAAGCCTGGGTGGAAGTGTACAAGATCCCTCAATGAATGCCTCGGGACAGTTGATAAACAATGATATACTCGCGCGCGAAACGGACTTCGATCAGACGCTGGTGATATATCAACAAGATTTCGAGCTGGCTACCTCGCCTAATATGAGCGACATCCGCACTATCATATTAAGTGATGATCCCACTAGCACAATAGTCAGCGATCAACAGGCAATTCTCAACACTGTGATGCAGCGCCAGTGGCCGGCATACAAGAAGCTGCAAGATGAAGAGCTGGCGCTACTCCAGCCTAAAACCGGTAAACCATTCTACCCGGCAGCCTACAAGAAGTTGTTTGACGCTAATGCTGAGTTTACCAATCTCAGAAACAGTTGGCAGCGGGTAGTAAACATAGCAGAGAACATGGGCGAGGTTGTGACTGCGGTTGGACCTTCACAGGTCAATCCAGTTGTGTATGGCGATGTGATCGCGTTTCTGGTCACCACAGTAGTAGTGCTCACTATTGGATATATCATCAGCGTCACGATTACTCGCCCGCTAGGTCAACTGACCACGCTCACCAAGCGTATAGCCAGGGGTGAAACCGGCGCACGAGCCAGGATCAGGGGTCGCGATGAAATCCACCTGGTGGCCACTTCCATGAATAACATGCTGGATAACATTGTGCGCCTCATTCAGGAAACTCAGGCCCAGCGCGACAGCCTGCAAGCCCAGGTAGAGAAACTGGTGAGTGAAGTGAGCGGCGTAGGTGAAGGTGATCTGCGAATACAGGCAGAAGTGACAGTTGACACCCTGGGCGTACTGGCCGACTCCTTCAACTACATGGTAGAGGAACTGAGCAGCCTGATAGTGCGGGTGAAAATGGTCGCTCACGAAGTGGAAAACTCAACGGTAACGATTCTGGACCATATGACACAACTGGTAGAAAATGGCGATATACAGCTCCAGCAAATCGCTAATGCCACCGCGGGCGTCGAACATATAGCTGGCTCAAGCCGCCACGTGGCTGAGCGGGCGCAGGTTCTGTATAAAATAGCGCGTGAGACGCGTATGAATGCGCAAAGTGGACGTGCATCGATGAATCAGTCGCTTGAAGGGATAGAACGTATCCACGAAAACGTGCAGGATACAGCAAGCAAAGTGCAATTGCTCGGCGACCGTTCGCGTGAGATCGACGAGATCCTGACGGCTATCTCTAACATCGCCCATCAAACGAATCGCCTGGCGCTAGATGCTGCAATCCAGGCGGCGATGGCAGGCGAGAACGGTAAGGGCTTCGGTGCCGTTGCTGCCGATATCCGGCGCCTGGCAGAACGAGCTAAAGAAGAGGCTAGCACAGTCGCTCGCATTGTGCGCAGTATCCGCGAAGATATAGGTGCAGTGGCAGTCGCTATGCAGGATACTGAACATGAAACCTCGGTGGGCGCCAAACTGACACAGGAAGCAGGTGCCACTCTGGGGTCGATCTTCGCTGCCATTGATCACGAGGCAGAAGAAATTGAAAACATTAGCCTGATGACAACGCAGCAGTTGCAGTCTTCAGGGGCTATTGTGCAAATTATGCAAGGCGTCTCCGATACGACAGAGCAAAGCAGCACCAGTACACGAGACGCATCGCAAAATATGGAGCGATTGGCACGACTGGTAGAACAGTTACGGGCTTCGGTGGAGGCGTTTAAACTGCGAGAAGACCAGAACTATTACGCGCCTACGCAGTTCGATATTACTCCTATAGAAAACGAGCAGAATAACCAGATGACGGTCAGCGGTATTTTCCGTACCGTTACCGGAGCAGCTCAGCCTCCAGATGCAAGATCGTACAACGCATTGCCTCCGGCTGGACCGCCCCCACCTTATTCTCCTTACCCTGTAGCACCATATCAACCGAATGGTAGACAGGTAGCGCCCCAACGATCAGGTCAGAGAAATTAGCTCAAGCGGAGCCAGAGGAGCTTCAATGCAGCCCTATTGAGTACGCAGTGCTAGCCGCGTGTAGCCCCCCGATTTATCGAGGGGGCATTAGCGCAGCGTCAGGGCTGGATTTCAAGGAGCTTCATTGTAGCCCTGTTGAGTACGCAGGACTAGCCTGCGAAGCGGGCGTTAGCGCAGCGTCAGGGCTAGATTTCAAGGAGGACATATATGCCAGAACGTTATGGGGCCTGGATCAGAAAATTTACATGCATTGCTTGCATCGCCATTATGGCACTTGTAGGATTGAGCGCTTGTGGGCAATCTACGCCTGGCTTTCAAAACCAGAAGCCAATAAAAATCGGCTTCTCGTATTCTACTTCAGGCGACTTTTCCGCCGACGGGCCAGCTACGAAGCAGGGATACCAGCTTTGGGCAGATACTATCAACAAGAATGGCGGCCTCCTGGGCCGCCCGGTCCAACTGGTCGCCATTCCTGACAACAGCGATCCGGCGAAAGTTACAGCCAACTACAAGCAATTGATCACGGTCGATCACGTTGATTTTGTATTTGGGCCGTTCTCTACGTTACTGACAAAGCCAGCATCAGCTGTCGCCAACCAGTATGGATACGCGATGGTGGAGGGATCAGGGGGCGGCCCTTCCGTCTTCAACCGGGGGCTCAATAATATCTTCGACGTCTCTCTCCCAGTTGCCAATAACCTGGTTACGTTCGCGTACTTTATCCTATCCCTGCCGCAAGACGAGCGACCTAAAACAGCCGCTTATGCTACCGAGGATGACCCCTTTACCCAGCCACAGGTGGACCTGGCAAGACAGTCACTAGAAAAGGGCGGAGTCAAAACCGTCTACTACCACGTCTACCCGGCGGGTACGACGAAGGACTACTCGCCTTTCGCCAACGCGGTGGTTACCTCCGGTGCGCAGGTAGTGATCCTGGGTACTCTGCTCCCTGATCTTACCGCGTTTATAAAGACTTTCAGGCAGCAGCGCTACAATCCAGTGGCGTTGGTTGCCACTGCCGGTCCTGACGCAGGTACCGATTTTATCAAGGCTGTCGGGCTCAAGTCTACGGAAGGGATATTCGTTCCGAATGGCTGGTATCCTGAAGCCAACAACTTCCAGAATGCTCAAATGGTTCAGGATTATCTTGCACAGTATGGGGGTTCTGCTAACGCTATCAATGCTGATGTCGCAGAGGCCTACTCTGTAGGGCAGGTGGTGCAGCAGGCAGTCACGAAAATTGGCAGCATCAACAATGCTGCTCTGATCAGGGAACTACATTCTGGCGATACATTCAACAGCGTGCAAGGGGCAGTAAGATTTGATCCTGCGACCCAGACGGGTCTAAGCGGCCAAAATACACTGGCGCTGTCATACCTGTTCCAGTGGCAGCATGGGACGTTCATACCCGTGTATCCTTCCTTTGCGGCAGCGGAAAATCCCGAATACCCCAGGCCGCAGTGGTCATAAAAATACAATCGGGTTTATCTTGCCTGGATCACCTCGTTCAAGTCCCTGCCCAGGTCCTTGAGTAGCACCATTGCGGCATTGCGGCCCGGTCCGCCGGTGACTGAACCACCAGGATGGGTGGTAGCGCCGGTCTGATAGAGGCCAGGAATCGGCATGCGATGCTGGGCGTAGCCAGGGACCGGTCGCAGTGTTTCCGCTTGAGACGGGCTAAGGTCTCCACCATGACAGCTCCCATGCCAGTTGTGCCGGTTATAGCGCTCAAGGTCGAGAGGGCTGCGGATTTCGCTGGCGAGGATTTTGTCATCGCTCAGATTGGGCGCGTACTGCCGCAGCTGCTCAAGGTTGTTAGCAGCTACCCTCTCCTTGATCTCGTCCCACTTTTCAGGTCCCTCACGTAACGAGTAGGGCTGGAAGTTGATTACCTTGACGATATGCTTGCCCGTAGGGACACGAGAAGGATCTTCCACAGAAGGCGTTAGCACAAGCAATACTGGCTGATCGCTTGCCACGATACCATGATTGAAGTCCTCCGTCACGCGCAGTTGACGCTCGGCAGTTTGGGCCACCCCCGCCGCTACTACTGGCAGGGTCCCCCCATCGATGGCGAACCTGGGCGGCTCTGTAGTAGCGTAGTGGGTTACGAACATTGTGCGACCGGCTTTGTAGGTTTCCACACCATACAAGAAGGCGTCACCCCAGGCTTCCGAGGGCGCCATATTCACCAGGTGCTTGACGTGAATGGTGGAAACAACGGCATGGCGAGCGCGGAACTGCTCGCCGGTCTCAGTCTCGACACCAATACATCGCCCTCCCTCCAGGATCAGCCGGCTCACCGGCCTGTTCGTGAGAAGGGTTCCACCGTGATCTTCGATGATGCGGCCCAGGGCTTGAGGAAGCCTTCCGGAGCCGCCTTTAGGAATAGCCCAGCCACTGCGCTGTCGCCCAGCAACGAACGAGTAGGCGAGCAGCCCGGTGCCGGGTCGATCGGCGGGTTGCAATGTCCCCTCTGCGAACCACAACATCCATGACTTGACATGCCAGTCTTCAAAGGCGGCATCGATGATTTCCCACGCTGAAAGTGCCTGGCGGCGCATCCAGATCGCTCCCTGGGGATGCGATGCAAGTTCGCCGGTGATCGCGGGATCCCAGCCAGCGGGGGTATAGCGCAGTTTGTTGAAGATTGGTGCAACGCTCCGCCATTCGGATATCATTTTGCGATAGCTGGCGGCGTCTTTTCGGGAGAACCTGGATATCTCTTCGCAGGTGCGATCAATGTCGATCCACTGGGTGATGTAAGTTCCATCCGGGAATACCACGTGAGACGCGGGATCGACCCGTATATATTCCAGCCCATACTCGGCTAACGGCAGTTCTTGATTGCGCCAGATAGGGCTTTCCATAAAAATAGCGTGCGCGGTTGAGCAAGTGTCGTTGAGAAACCCGGGAAGCGTCAACTCCTCGGTCATGGTATTGCCGCCGATCACGTGACGGGCTTCGAGGACCAGGCAAGAATAGCCTGCTTTTGCCAGGTAAGCGGCTGTAACCAGGCTGTTATGCCCTCCGCCAGCTACAACGATATCAAATTGATCCATCATCTTCGCCTCCAGTCCTGCGGGAACGCAACCGGTTATGCATGTAGCTTGCTGCGCATCCAATCGGCCTGCTGTGGTCGATGCTTGTAAATAATATTGTTGCAGACGTGGTTGCCATCCTCGAACAGCCATAGTTCTGCCTTGCTGCCTGCCTCGGTCGCTATGCGCACCCCTTGTTCCGGCGGCACAAGTCTGTCGCGACGGCCCACGATAACCAGCAGTGGACACTCTACTTTCTCCGCCACGCCCTGCAGGTCGAATTGCTTCAGCTTGTTGAGGGCATCCTCCCGGTTAGCCGCTTTGTTGCGGTAAATGTACGTTTCGCGGCTTATCAGGGGTCGCTGCTCGAAGCCATCAACCGGGCTGTACGGACCACCGTTAGAGATGGTTGCCTTCACCCTGCGTTCGAAAGCCGCTGCACGTACCACATAATATCCACCGAGACTGACGCCCATCAGACCCACGCGGCTGGCGTCCACATCTGGCCTGCTCTCAAGGTAATCGATGGCATGCTTGATGGGAATCTCGTAGTCAAAGCGCATTGGATACTCGAACTCCATTTCCCCCTGCCCGGGGCCGTCAATGGCCAGCACTGCCATGCCGCGTCTCAGGAAATCGTCGCCGTAGTTGTGCAGTTCTTCTTTCACCGAATCCAGTCCAGGCACAAGGATGACTACTGCAGGCTTAGGCGTGTGCCATGGCTTTCTTAGAACTCCGTACATCGTGGCGCCTTGCTCGTAGGGAACGGCCACGCGCTCCCCTGGAAAATCAAAAAAGGGGAGCGCCTTTTGATAGGCATGCACTGTATGTTCGTGTGCTGCGCGCAGTTCGTGCGGCTTACGTACGAACAAATACTTCCCGAAGTGGTACGAGATTGCCGCGTGGAAATAATGGCTTGCCGTCGATTCGTAATGCTCTTCTGCCTCTGCCTTCTCCCCCATCTGCTCATGCATGGCCCCGCACTCGGACCACTTCTGACACCAGTCGTCCCAACGTTCTACGCTATTTGTGACGCGCTGAAAGTCATTGGCGTCCACGCCATTGGCAATGAACCTGGGGGCCCAGTTGTCAATCGCGCTCTGTACAAGTTCATCTCTCGCCATGTACTCGTCCTTTCAGGAGTTCCTTTAGCCTCGCTTTGAGTGTCCTGCTCATCATCGCCCTGGCTCACGCGCCCGAGAGCGTTCCTCCCAGGTACAGGTGACCGATCTCAGGGTTGTTCAAAATGTCGGTGTGCGATCCTTCTAGCCGGATGCGCCCGCTCTCCATCACCACGCCGCGGGTAGACAAGCTCAAACCTGTACGTGCGTTTTGCTCGACTAGCACGATCGTCCTGCCGCTGCTTTGCATCACCTTGATCGTCTCCACCACCTGTTTAAATGTCCTGGGGTCCAGCCCCATCGATGGCTCATCGAGTAAGATCAACCGTGGATTTAGCATCAGGCTGCGTGCAAATTCGACCTGTCGCTGCTGTCCTCCTGACAGGTTCCCGGCTTTCTCCTTTGCACGTATTTTCACCACCGGAAACAGTTCTTCTACTTCGCGCAAGCGCCGCTCCACGAGCGCTGTGTTACGCAGCAGGTACGCTCCCAGCCGCACATTTTCATGTACCGTCATGTTGGGAAACAGGCTGTGGCTTTGCGGTACTTGCACAATCCCCAGCTCTAGAATCTGGCGAGGGCTCTTGCCTACCAGTGAGTGACCATCAAAAGTAATCTCGCCCAGCCGCGGCTTCAACAAGCCACTCAGCACGCGCAACACCGTCGACTTGCCCGCTCCATTGGGTCCGACAATGCAGGTCGTCGCGCCTTGCTTCACTTCCAGGTCGATCCCTTTGAGTACATCGCCTCCTTCGTAGCCAGCATACACATTGTGTAGTTTCAGCAACATACGTTCCTTTCAGCCAGATGAGCACGCAGTGCTAGCTGCGCCAGCAGCGTTTCTGGCTGCATTTCAATAATCGCCTTCACTAGTCTCCCAAATAGGCTTCCAGGACCGCCGGATTCGCACGCACTTCCCCGGGCGTCCCTTCTGCAATCCTGGCGCCGCGATGCATCACCATCACTCGCTCGCACAGGTCCATCACGAACTCCATGTTGTGCTCGACCACCAGAAAGGTCACGCCGCGCTGGTTGAGCGTGTGGATGCGCTCAGCCAGGTAATTAATCATGGTGGGGTTGATGCCTCCAGCCGGTTCATCCAGCAGGATGACCTGCGGCTCCGCGATCAGCACAAAGGCAAACTCCAGCAGCTTCTTCTGTCCATAGGACAGGTTCCCAGCCAGCATATCCTTGAGTTGCGAGAGATTCACAAAGTCCAGCAGCCCCAGCGCTCGCTCCTGCTCGTGGGTCGAACTCCAGCGGCTCAAGAGGCCTTTCAAGTTCTGGCGCTGCACTGCCACGTGCATATTCTCCAACACCGTAAGCCGTGGGAAGATGCGCGTCAACTGGAAAGTGCGCCCGATGCCCAGGCGGAAAACCTTGTCCGGCGGCGTATTAGTGATAGCCTCTCCTTGAAATCGTATCTGTCCGCTGTCGACCTGCTCATAGCCCGTCATCACATTGAACAGCGTGGTTTTGCCTGACCCATTGGGCCCGATTAAGCCGGTGATAGAGCCTTGTTCAACGCTGATCGAACACGTATCCAGAGCTTGAATACCCCCAAAGGCCTTGGAGACATCCTGCACTTCCAACAAGCTCATAAGTTGATCTCTTCCTTCCTCTCGACACGGGCAGGCCTGTCCTGTTTGGGAATAGGGGTGATGGTGACGCCGGTCTCCTGTTGCTGACTACGAGCAACCTGGAATCTGGCCCAGCGGGCCCGGAGCGTAGGGACGACACCCTGGGGCAGCAAGAGAATAACTACCAGGAACAGCGCCCCGTAGATCACCAGGTAAAAGCCGCTCTGGCCGTACTGCAAAGTGAAGTATTGTTGGGTCGGCTCTAAAAGCAGCGCGCCCAGGACGGGGCCGGCAATCGTCCCCAGGCCGCCCAGGAATGCCATCAACGCGATAGCCACATCGAAGGTGGCATCAAAGGCAGAGAATGGATAAATCGACTCGACGAAGTAGGCCCAGATGGCCCCCACCATACCCACAATCAGCGCGGAGATGACAAACGCCGCCAGTTTGGATGGTCCCGCCTTCACACCAAGGCCCAGCGCCCGGTCTTCGTCGTCACGTATGGCCAGCAGCCCCAGACCATATTTGGAGTGGCGCACCCACCAGGAGATGGCGATGGCAAGCAGCAGCACGGCCAGGGTTACGTAGTAGAACGGTATATTGAAGAAGATACCGGTCCAATCACGAGGCGCGACCCCCTGAAGCCCGACTAGCAGCTGCTCTAGCTGGGTACTGAACACGTCACTGCTCCAATCAGGGATGGGCAGACTCAGGCCAATAGAACCATTAGTGAGTCCTGTCAGGTTATAAGCCAGTAATTGCAGGATAAAGAACATGGCGATGGTGATCACTACGAAGGTATGCCGCCGCACCCGCAGGGCGATCCAGCCGAGCGCAACGCCGGCTGCGGCTGCCGCCAGGCCAGCCACGGGAACAAGCAAGAAAGGGATGTAACCGCCCGTGATATGCCAGTCCTGGCACATAATCGCCAGAGCATAGGCGCCCACTCCGAAGTAGGCGGCATGGCC
>WNFH01002619.1_pt1 | contig 12634 bp, 14 predicted proteins | sample 5400411 | NCBI WGS metagenome assembly WNFH01 (sample SAMN13153347, study PRJNA577476) | soil metagenome | isolation source: 200 cm saprolite under Douglas fir tree site 2 hole 3 | place: USA:California | collected 2015-04-18
GCGCGGCGTGATGTCGGCGATCCCGCCCGGGGCGCTCGCGACGATGTAGCGGATCGGCCGCGAAGGATACTGCTCGGGGCTCTGGGCGGCGGCCGGGGCGCAGGCGAGCAGCGCGGCCGCCACCGCCGCGCCGACGGGAATTCTCGAGAGGTCCACTACTCCGGCTCCACGCCGGCCGCTTTCAGCACCTTGGCGAATTGCTGCGTGTCGGTCTTGATTTTTTCGGTGACGTATTGCGGCGTGCTGTGCTCGGTCGAGACGCCGAGGCTCGCGTATTTTTCCTGGACGTCGGGGAGCTTCACGATGCGCCCGAGCTCGCTGTTCAGGCGACTGACGATCGCAGCGGGCGTGCCTTTCGGTGCCATCACCGCCCACCACACTCCGGCGCGATAGCCGGGAACGCCCGACTCGATCATCGTAGGCACGTCGGGAAGCACGGGCGAGCGCTCCTCGGTCGTTACCGCGAGCGGCCGCAATCTTCCCGCCTTGATGTGCGGCATGGCGGGAACCATGTCGGCGAAGACGAGCTGCACCTGTCCCGCGACCAGATCCGACACCGCCTGCACCGTACCCTTGTACGGGATATGGACGATGTCGACGCCGGCGGCCGACTTGAACATCTCGCCCGAGATGTGCGACTGGATGCCTTTGCCGCCGGAGCCGAAGTTGAGTTTCCCGGGCTGCGCCTTGGCGAGCGCGATGAGCTCCTTCACGCTCGTCGCCGGCACCGAGGGATGCACCACGAGCACCTGCCCCGCGCTCGCCACCATGGAGATCGGCGAAAAGTCGGCGATCGGATCGAAGCCGAGGTGCTTGTAAAGATGCGGGTTGGTGGCGAGCGTGCTGCTGCTGGAAATCAGGATCGTGTAGCCGTCGGGAGGCTGCTTCGCGGCGAACTCGTGGCCGATGTTGGCGCCCGCTCCCGGCCGGTTCTCCACCGCGACCGGCTGGCCGAGCGATTCGGCGAGCCTGGCCCCGAGCAGCCGGCAGAGCACGTCGCTCGAGCCGCCCGGCGGGAACGGCGCGATGAACCTGATCGGCCGGCTCGGGTACGGGCTCTGCGCGTGCGCCGCGCCCGCGGCAAGCGCGCAAAAAATCACCAGGAGAAATTTCTGCATGTCGCCCCCCGTAAGTTTGGAATTTCCGGCTAGGTTCCGGAATACACGCAGCCGTGGCGGCAGGATTCGCGCCGCACTTCCACGCGCGCGAGCGCCGGAAGATCGGACTTCAGACTCTCCCAGATCCACACGGCGATGTTCTCCAGGCTCGGCACTTCGAGGCCGTCGATCTCGTTCAGGTACTTGTGATCGAGCCGCGCCCGCAACGCCTGGCAACGCTTCTCCACCTCGCCCAGGTCGGCGATGAACCCCGTCGCCGGATCGACGCGGCCCGCGAGCACGATGCGCGCGACGAAGGAGTGCCCGTGCAGCCCGTGATAAGGATGACCTTCCGGAACGCCGGGAAAGCGGTGCGCCGCGTCGAACGTAAACTCCTGGTAGATCTCCACTCGACCTCCTATCTGATACCCAGCAGTTTGTGCGTCTGCAGGCTGAGGCGCCACCTCGGATGGTCCATACAGTAGGCCACCGCCCGCTCGGTGTTCGCGCGGACGTCGGGCCCGTCCATCGGCTGCAGCAGGAAGTGGTCGAACGAGAGGTTCTCGTATGCCGAGGGCGAGGCGCCCGCCTGCGGATAGACGAGCTTCAGCTCGTTTCCCCCCCGCAGCTTGAGCGGGGCATCGGCCTTGGGGCTCACGCAGACCCAGTCGATCCCGGGCGGCAGCTCGAGAGTCCCGTTGGTCTCAATCGCGACGAGAAAACCGCGCGCGTGCAGCGCGTCGATGAAGGGCCTGTCGACCTGGAGCGCCGGCTCGCCGCCGGTCAGGACGGCGAACCAGTGCGCGCTCTGCTTCTCGGGCCACAGCCGCTCGATCTCCGCGGCAAGCGCCTCCGCCGTCTCGTACTTTCCGCCGTGGGTGCCGTCCACGCCGACGAAATCCGTGTCGCAGAACCTGCACACGGCGCTTGCGCGGTCTTTCTCGTGCCCGGACCACAGATTGCAGCCGGCGAAACGGCAAAAGACCGCGGGGCGGCCGGCGTTCATGCCCTCGCCCTGCAGCGTGTAGAAAATCTCCTTCACCTGGTACATGCGCGATTCCCTAGGCGCTGCGCCTCGCCGCGCGCGCCGCGCTGTAGCCCGCGTAGCCGTCCTTTCTCAGCTTGCAGGCGGGGCATTCGCCGCAGCCCCTGCCCCACTCGTTCCGTTCCCGGTTGCCGAGATAGCAGGTGTGGGTGTGTTCAAGGATGATATCGACGAGCGGCTGGCCGCCGAGTTCCTCCGCCATCTTGAAAGTCGCGGCCTTGTCGATCCACATGAGCGGCGTCTCGATGGTGAAGCGCCGGTCCATCCCCAGGCCGAGCGCGACCTGCAGCGCCTTCAAGGTGTCGTCGCGGCAATCCGGGTAGCCGGAAAAATCCGTCTCGCACATGCCGCCCACGAGCACCCGCACCTCCCGCCGGTAGGCGAGCGCCGCGGCGGCGGTGAAGAAAAGGAGGTTCCTGCCCGGGACGAAGGTGTTGGGCAGGCCCGATTCGGTCATCCTGATCGCGACGTCATGCGTCATGGCGGTCGCGCCGAGCGAACGGATCACGTCGAGATCGAGCACGTGGTCATCGCCGAGCTTCCTCTCCCACATGGGGAAGCGCCTGCGCAGCTCCGCGATGATCACCGGCCGGCAGTCGAGCTCGACCGCGTGGCGCTGGCCGTAGCGGAAGCCGATCGTCTCGACGCGCGCGAAATTCGCGAGCGCCCAGGCGAGGCAGGTCGTCGAGTCCTGCCCGCCGGAGAAAAGCACGAGAGCTTGCTCGCGCATGAGCGGGCTACGAAACCACGGGCTGCGGGGCCGGTCTGTCGCGCCGCGGACGAGCTGCACGGGCTCCGCCGCGGGAGCGGCAGGGACGGTGCTCGGCGGCGGCGATCTTCATGCGCTGCGATCCTAGCATCCGTGGAAGTATAGTGTCGTCTCGCGCCGGCCGGCGGCAAGATGTTAAAGTCTCGCCATGGCAAGCTGGAAACGGATAGGCGCTTCGCTGCTGTGCGTGGCGCTCGTCGGCCCAGCGGCGGCGCAGCCCGGGGGCAAGGTGATGCGGATCGTCGTGCCGTTCGCGGCGGGCGGCGCGCGCGAGGTCCTGGCGCGCACCTTCTACAGCGAGCTGGGCGCGGCGCTCGGGCAGACGGCGATCATCGACAACCGTCCCGGAGCGGGCGGCGCAATCGGCACGGCGAGCGTGGCGAGAGCGGCGCCCGACGGCCAGACCCTCGTCTTCGCCGCCTCGAGCCACAACGTCACGGCGCTGCTCGGCGCCAACCCGCCGTATGATCCGATCCGCGATTTCGCGGGCGTCGCCAACATCGGCATGCAGAGCTACGTGCTGATGGCGAGCGCGGCGGTTCCCGCGAAGACCGTCGCCGAGCTCCTCGAGTACGCAAGAGCGAATCCCGGAAAGCTCAACTACGCCTCGGCGGGCCACGGCAGCTCGAGCCATCTCGCGATGGCCTATTTTGCGGCCCTCGCGGGCCTGGACATGGTGCACATCCCGTTCAAGTCCACGCAGGACGCGAACAACGACGTGCTCGCCGCGCGCTCGCACGCGGTGATCGTGCCGAACGTCGGTGCGATTCCCTTCGCGAAGGACGATCGCATCCGCCTCCTGGGGGTCACCTCGCGCGGCCGCTCGGCGTTCCTGCCCGAGGTGCCGGCGATCGCAGCGAGCGGCGTTCCGGGATACGGGTTCGACTCGTGGTTCGGGCTGCTCGCGCCGGCGCGCACGCCTCGGGCCCTGATCGAGCGCATCAACGCGGAAGTGGCGAAGCTCCTCGAGAACCCGGTCATCCTCGGGCGGCTCGCGAGCCAGGGCGTCGAGCCGCGCCCCTTGAGCCCCGAGGCATTCGAGCGGCTCATCCGCGAGGACTACGAGGACATGGCCAAGGTGGTGAAAGCCGTGGGGCGCATCGAATGAGGGCGCGTTATAGCATGGAACACTCAACAACAAAAACGGGGGAAAAGAGATGCAAGGACGGGTCATAGACATCCATGCACACGTGATCGCAACCGACGCCGAGCGCTACCCGTTCACGCCACTGGGCGGGCATCAGTCGGACTGGTCGCGCGAGCGCCCGGTGAGCTTCGAAAAAATGATCGCCGACATGGACGAGGCGGGCATCGCCAAGGCGGCGCTCGTTCAGGCCTCGACCTGCTACGGCTACGACAACTCCTACATCGCCGACGCCGTCGCCGCGCACCCGGAGCGTTTCACCGGCGTGTTCACGGTCGATGTGACCCAGCCCGATGCTCCGAATCGCATCCGGCACTGGATGAGAAAGCGCCTGAAAGGTCTGCGCGTGTTCATCGCGGGCGAGACCGCCGCCGCAAAGGACGTGAGGCTCGACGAACCGCGCTCGTTTCCCGCCTGGGAATGCGTCGGCGAAGCCGGCATCCCGGTGTGCGTGCAGCTGCGCGCGGCGGGTCTGCCCCAGCTCGTGACGGTGCTCGAGCGCTTTCCCCGGGTGCGGATCGTCCTCGATCACATGGCGCGGCCGGCCGTCGACGACGGGCCGCCTTACGGCGCCGCCTCGAGCCTGTTCGCGCTCAGGCTCTATCCCAACCTCTACCTGAAGCTCACGACCCACAACGTGCGCGAGTCGCGCCAGGGAAGAGCGACCTCGGAGAGCTTTTTCGGCCGCCTGGTGGAGAAGTTCGGCGCGTCGCGCATCGCCTGGGGCTCGAACTATCCCGCCTCGGACGGGACGCTCGCGGGCGTTCTCGCCGAGGCGCGCGAGGCGCTGGCGTTTCTTTCGAGCGAGGACCAGGACTGGATCTTTTTCCGGACGGCGCAGTCGCTGTATCCGGTGCTTGCGGAAAAAACGGAGGGGAGCGGAAATAATGAGCGCAACCGCCCCGTGAGCCGTCGCGCCGCGCGCGCTCCCCGGGGAACGACCGCAAGGCGCCGGCGCTCGGGCAGGGGCTGATTCCCTCGCGCTCGTTCCGGCGACGCGTCGCGGCACTATTTCACGTCCAGGGAGACGTCGTCACCCTGGGAGGACACGCTCCCCCTTCTTAACCCCGAAAACGAAGCCTATAATCTGGCGAATCCGGGCTTCAGACCCTTGAAAACGGAGAACAGGTGAAAACGCTACCGGTCCTGATCGTTTCGCTGGCCTGCGCGGGCCATGCCTTCGCGCAAGTTGCGCCTGCCCCGGCCCGGGAGCCCTTGGTCGTGGCTCAAGCGGCCCCGACCGGAGGCGCGTCGCAGGGCGCGCTTCCCGCAGCCACAACCGGAACCGGATCGACCCTGATTGCCTTGGTCGCAGCATCCGTGGCCGCGGGACTGGCCGCGGCTCTGTCCAACAGCGTAACGACGGCGTCGCACCACTAGGAAAGGCGACGCCGCCCACGCGAGCTTCGTTTCGGGCCCGCGCGCGCCCCGTTTTTCCGCGAGCGCTGCAGCGCTCGTCTCCCGCTTTTCCCGTCCCAGCCTGTTGTGGCCTTGCGCGTCGCCGGCGCCCACTACACAAAGCCGCCGACAAAGCAGAAAATAGCGTCGCGGATTTTCCCTCGAGGAGCTCTTCGATGATTACCCTGAACGTCAACGGCAAGCGCATGCAGGTGGACGCCGATCCGGACACGCCTCTTTTGTGGGTGCTGCGCGACCATCTCGACATGACCGGCACCAAGTACGGCTGCGGCATGGCGCTCTGCGGGGCCTGCACCGTGCACCTGAACGGCGAGCCCGCGCGCTCCTGCTCGACGACGGTGGGCGCGGCGGCCAAGAGGCAGATCACCACCATCGAGGGGATAGGCGCGACCAAGGAAGGCAAGGCGGTGCAGGAGGCCTGGATCGCGAACGACGTGCCGCAGTGCGGCTACTGCCAGTCCGGACAGATCATGAGCGCGGCGGCGCTGCTCGCGAAGGTGAAGCGGCCGACCGACGCCGAGGTCGAGGCCGCGATGAGCGGCAACGTGTGCCGCTGCGGCACCTACAACCGCATCCGCGCCGCGATCAGGGCCGCGGCGCGGAACGTGAAATAGGAGGCGCGCATGGACAAGTTCGAGATCGTCAACTTGAGCCGTCGCGATTTCCTCAAGGCGGGCGCGGGGCTCACCCTCGGCATCATCGCTCCGGGCGCGTTCGCCCAGGGCGGCCCGGGACAGGCGGGCGGCAAGGCCGTCGCCGCCGGCGCGTTCGCACCGAACGCGTTCGTCCGCATCGGCGCGGATAACACGGTCACCGTGATCGTGAAGCACCTCGAGATGGGCCAGGGTACGCATACAGGGCTCCCGACGCTCGTCGCCGACGAGCTCGACGCCGACTGGGGCCAGATCCGCGTCGAGGGCGCGCCCGCGGACGCGAGCCGCTACAACAATCTCTTCTTCGGCCAGATGCAGGGCACGGGCGGCAGCACCGCGCTCGCCAACTCCTACGAGCAGATGCGCAACGCCGGCGCCGCGGCGCGCGCGATGCTCGTCGCCGCCGCGGCCGACCGCTGGAACGTGGGACCCGAGTCGATCACCGTCGCGCGCGGCGTCGTGACGCACCAGCCCTCGGGCCGCAAGGCGACGTTCGGCCAGCTCGCCGCCGACGCGGCGAAGCTGCCGGTTCCGCAGGAAGTGAAGCTGAAGGACGCCAAGGATTTCGCGTACATCGGCAGGCACGCGCCGCGCACCGACGCGCGCGCCAAGTCCACCGGCACGGCGGTCTTCACCCAGGACGTGAAGCTCCCCGGGATGCTGACCGCGCTCGTCGCGCATCCGCCGCGCTTCGGCGCAAAGGTGAAGTCGTTCGACGCAGCGAGAGCGAAAGCGGTGAAGGGCGTGGTCGACGTGGTGGCGATCCCGCAGGGCGTGGCGGTGCTCGCGAACGATTTCTGGTCGGCGAAAAAAGGACGCGACGCGCTCGGCGTCGATTGGGACGAGACCGAGGCCTTCAAGCTCGGATCGAACGAGATCATGGCCGAGTACAAGCGCCTTGCCGCGACTCCGGGCCTGCCGGCGAGGAAGGAGGGCGACGTCGGCGCGGCGTTCGCCTCCGCGGCGAGAACGCTCGAGGCCGCCTACGAGTTTCCCTACCTCGCGCACGCCTGCATGGAACCGATGAACTGCGTGGTGCAGCTCGCCGCGGACGGCTGCGAGATCTGGAACGGCGAGCAGTTCCAGTCGATCGACCAGGGCGCGGTCGCGGCGGCGCTGGGCCTGAAGCCCGAGCAGGTGAAGCTCAACATGCTCTACGCCGGCGGAAGCTTCGGCCGGCGCGCCAACCCGCACGCCGATTACGTCGTCGAGGCCGCCGCGATCGCGAAAGCGACCGGCGGCCGCGCTCCGGTGAAGCTCGTGTGGACGCGCGAGGACGACATGCGCGCGGGGTACTACCGCCCGATGTATTTCCACGCGTTGAAGGCGGGGCTCGACGCTCAAGGGAACATCGTCGCCTGGCAGCACAGGATCGTCGGGCAGTCGATCCTCGCGGGCACCGCCTTCGAGGGCATGATGGTGAAAGACGGCGTCGACGCCACCTCGGTCGAGGGCGCCGCCAACCTGCCCTACGCGATTCCCAACCTCGGCGTGGAGCTCCATTCGCCGAAGATGGGCGTGCCGGTGCAGTGGTGGCGCTCGGTGGGCTCGACGCACACCGCGTTCTCGACCGAGACCTTCCTCGACGAGCTCGCCGCCGCGGCGCGCAAGGACCCGTACCAGCTGCGCCGGACGCTCCTTGCGAAGCACCCGCGCCACAGGGCGGCGCTGGAGCTCGCCGCGACCGAGGCGGACTGGACCCTGTCGCTCGCGCCGATGCGCTCGGGAGACCGGCGCGGGCGCGGCATCGCGGTGCACGAGTCGTTCAACACCGTCGTCGCGCAGATCGCCGAGGTCACGGTCAGGCCCGACGGCGAGTACCGCGTGGACCGCGTCATGTGCGCGGTCGACTGCGGCGTGGCGGTGAACCCGGACGTGATTCGCGCGCAGATGGAAAGCGGCATCGCATACGGGCTGACCGCGGCGAAGTACGGCGCGATCACGCTCAAGGACGGCGCGGTCGAGCAGTCGAACTTTCACGACTACATGCCGCTGCGCCTGAACGAGATGCCGCGGATCGGGGTGTACATCGTGCGCTCGAACGAAAAGCCCACCGGCGTCGGCGAGCCCGCGACTCCCGTCATTGCTCCGGCAGTCGCAAATGCGCTCGCCGCGGCGACCGGCAAGCGCGTGCGCTCGCTGCCGATCAAGCTATAAAACGTTTGCGCGCCCGACGGCTAGCCGCCCAGGGCCCTCTCCTCGGCGGCAAGCGCGTAATACTCCCAGGCCCGCTCCACCACCCTCGGGCCGATCGGGTCGCCCAGGCTCTCGGCCTCTTCGCGGGTATACACCCGGATCCGGGTAGGGTCCCCGCCCGCGGCGGCGAGCATGCGCAACTGCATCCCGGCGCTCTCCTCCAGCATGCACGCCGCAACGGTCGCCGCGCGCACGTCGGTGAGCGCGGTCGTGATGCCGTGGCCGCGCATCATCACGGCGATTCCCGCGCCGAGCCTGCGCGCGAGCAGATCGCCCAACTCGCGGGTGCGGATAAGGCCGATGCGCTCGAATTCGGGCACGCCCGCGTGGAACGCTCCGCCCTGGTTGTGCACCACGCGATGCGGCTGCCCGATCTGCGTGAGACAGATGCTGGCCGGCGGGTGCGCGTGCACCACCCCGCCCACGTCGGGCCGCGCGGCGTAGATGCGCGCGTGGATCCACAGCTCGCTGTTCGGCGTCCCCTTCCCGGCGAGGATCTTGCCCTCGGTGTCGAGGATCAGCAGCTTGCCGGCGCTCGCGAGGCCGGGTGAGCGCCGCGTCGGGAAGTAGAAGGTGTCGGTGCCCGGGATGCGGGCGCTCACGTGCCCGAAGGCGCTGGAGAGCCCGAAGCGCTCGATGATCCGATTGGCGAGCGCCACGTCGCGCCGCAGCCGGTTCATGAAGTGAGCGGCTCTCATGCCGCCCCCTTCTTCGCATCCGGCCGCTTGTGGCGGAAGCCGCGCTCGAAATGACCCCGGCCCGCGAGATCGCCCTGCTCGAAGATCCAGGTGTAGCCGCCTTTCGGATTGGAGAGGATCTCCCAGGCGTTGTCGTCGGCGTCCCAGAAAAGGAAGCTGTAGGTGCCGTGGCGGGCAGAAGGCTTCCCGATGTCGTGCAGGCCCCATTTCGCCGCCTGCTCGTTGCACAGCCGCCAGGCCTCGTCCACTTGCGCGTCGGTGTCGACGTCCAGGCCGTTGTGGTAGATGCGCGCCATGGGCTCCTTTTTCTTCGTGTACACGACGGCGTACACGTGGTTGCCGCCGAGCCGGATCATGAGCGAGACGGGGCTGGTGCGCACGACCTCCAGCCCGAGAAACTCTTCGTAGAACCGGCGCGTCGCATCGAGATCCTTCGAGCCGAGCGTGCCGTGCGAGATGAACTTCGTCTTGAGCGCGGGCTGTGTCATCGTGCTTACTCGAGCTTGATGCCCGATTCCTTGATGACCTGCCCCCACATCCGGAAGTCGGAGCGAAACCGCTCGGAGAACGAGTCGACCGACCCTCCGACGGGCTCGGCGCCGATCTCGAAAAGTCTTTGCCTCGTCTTCGGGTCGTCGATCACCTCCTGCATCCGCTCGTTCAGCAGGCGCAGGATTGCGGGCGGCGTTTCCTTCGGGGCGAAGATGCCGAACCAGGCGCTCATCTCCCAGCCCGGCACGCCGGCTTCGGCCGAGGTCGGCACCTCGGGCAGGCCCGCGACCCGGTGCCTCGCGCCCGCCGCGAGCGGCCTGATCTGGCCGCTCTTCAAGTACTGCCGCGCCGAGCCGAAGCTTATCGACATCACCTGTACGCGCCCGCTGATCATGTCGGGAAGCGCATTCCCCACGCCCTTATAAGGGACGTGCACGAGCTTCACGCCCGCGTGGCGGGCGAAGAGCTCGACCGAAAGGTGGGGCGGGCTGCCGATGCCCGCGGAGCCGTAATAGACTTTGCCGGGATTCGCCTTGGCGTAGGCGATGAACTCCGCAACGGTCGCGGCCGGAAGCGAAGCCGGAACGACCAGAATGTGCGGCGCCTCGGCGACGTTGAACACCGGGGCGAGGTCGTTCATCGGATCGAACGGCAGCGCGTGCTCGAGAAACGGCTTGACGACGAGGTTGCCGCCCGCGCAGATCATCAGCGTGTGGCCGTCGGCGGGCGAGCGCACGACGAAATCGATCGCGACGTTGCCGGAGGCGCCCGGCTTGTTCTCGACCACGACCGGCTGGCCGAGCTTCTGCGCGAGCCCTTCTGCTGACAGGCGCCCGAGAAGATCGGTGATCCCGCCTGGAGAGGTGTCGACGACGAGCCGGATCGCGCGGTTCGGATATGCGCTCTGGGCGAGGGCGAACGTCGCGAAGAAACTGAAAAGGAATGCTGCGGCGACAGGGGGGATGCGGCGCGTGTGCATATTCCTTCTTCGTTGGCTCATCCCAAGCCTGTCCGGGATGCCGATAGAATCCCAGAAGACGGGCGCTCAAGCAACAAGATTCGGCTAGCGCTCGGCCCGCACCTCGACTTCCATCTCGCCGATTTTCTCGATGCTGCCCTTCAGGTGATCGCCGTCGGCGAGCTTCGCCACGCCCGCCGGCGTGCCGGTCGTGATGAGGACTCCGGGCCTGAGCGTCGTCACGCCCGAGAGAAAGCGGATGTGCTCGCGCAGAGTGCAGATCATGTCGCCGGTATGCGCGCTCATCGCGGGCTTGCCGTTCTGCTCGACGCGGATCGCGAGGTTCTGCGGATCGTCGATCTCGTCGCGCGTGACGATCCAGGGCCCCAGGCCAGTGAAAGTGTCGAAGCCCTTGCGGATGTTGCGCGTGTTCTGCCTGCCGCGGCCCCAGGGATCGCGCTGGCTGAAGTCCCAGCAAAGGGTGTAGCCGAAAACGTGATCGAGCGCCTGCTCCTCGCCGACATGGCGCGCGGTCTTTCCGATCACCGCGCAAAGCTCGCATTCGAAATCCACGTCTTTCGAAATCTTCGGAAGGACGACGGGGCCGCCCGGGCCGATGAGGGAAGAGGCGGGCTTGAGGAAGAACTCCGCCATCAGCTCGTCCTTGCTCAAGGTCGAGCGGTCGGACGAGCCCATTTTTTCGCGCATCTCCGCCTGGTGCGCCTTGTAGTTCGCCGCCGCGGCCCAGACGGCCGGCGGATTGAGAATCGGCGCGAGCAGCCTCACCGAGGCGAGCGGCGCGGACGAGCCGGTCTGCGCGGAGAAACGCGCGCACTTCATCGCAGCGGGCTCGTTCGCGAGCACCGTGATCACTTCGAGCATCGTGTAGCCGGGCTTCAGATGGCCGGCCTTGATGAGCGTTTCGCCGAGCGGATGAACCCGGTCTGCGATCACCGCTCCCACCTGGTTTTCGTTGTAGTGGCAGATTTTCATTCCACCGTCTCCTGAGGGTCAATCGAGCTTCACGCCCGAAGCCTTGACCACCTGCTCCCAGGCGCGATAGTCCGAGCGAACCCGGTCGGCGAACGCCTGCTCCGGTCCGCCGATCGGCTCGATGCCGGAATCGAGCATGCGCTTCTTCGCCTTCGGATCCTCGATCACCGTCTGCATTTTCGAATTGATGAGCCGCACCATCCCGGAGCCCGTGCCCTTCGGCGCGAACAGGCCGAACCAGGTCGTCATCTCGTAGCCGGGCAGTCCGGCCTCGGCCGAGGTCGGCACGTCGGGAGCCGCGGCAAGGCGCGTCTTCGACGCGGCTGCGAGCGCCTTGAGCGCTCCGCTTTTCAGATGGGCCTGCACCGGCCCATACCCCACCGAGAGCATCTGCACGCGCCTCGCGACGAGATCGACGAGCGCCGGCCCGACGCCTTTGTAGGGAACGTGCACGAGCTCGACGCCCGCAAGCCGCGCGAAGTGATCGGCGGCGAGATGCGTCGTGCTGCCGGGGCCCGCCGAGGCGTAATTCATCTTTCCGGGATTCGCCTTGGCGAGCGCGATGAATTCGCGCAAGTCCCTTGCCGGAAGCGAGCCCGGCACGACGAGGAGCTGCGGAGCGCCGGCGACGTTGAACACCGGCACGATGTCGCTGAGCGGGTCGAACGGCAGCGAGCCGTACAGGAACGGCGTGATGACGACGTTTCCGCCGGCGACGAGCAGCAGCGTGTAGCCGTCGGGAGGCGATTTCGCGACGTACTCGATCGCGAGGTTGCCGGTGGCGCCGGGCTTGTTCTCGACCACTACCTGGCCGCCGAGCTGCGCGGCGAGGCCTTCCGCGGACATGCGCGCGAGGTAATCGGTGATTCCGCCCGGGGCGGTGCCCGCCACCAGGCGGATGGTCCTCGAAGGATAGGCCTGGGGCTGCGCGAGCGCGGCCCCGGAAAAAAGCGCGGCGGCAAGAAGCGCGGCCACCCGGAGGGCGCCGATCGGATTCGTTTTCATGGCGCGGCGAAAGGATTGATTTCTCTGCAACGGTAACACAGGTTGGCGGTTCGGGCGGTTCGGGAATTCTTCCCATTGAACTTCCGCGGCGCGAGGCGTAGCATGAATCGACAACTCCAAGCGTGACAAGGGAGACTCGCCCGTCGCTTGATACGAAAGGAGTGC
>WNFH01003848.1_pt1 | contig 12610 bp, 8 predicted proteins | sample 5400411 | NCBI WGS metagenome assembly WNFH01 (sample SAMN13153347, study PRJNA577476) | soil metagenome | isolation source: 200 cm saprolite under Douglas fir tree site 2 hole 3 | place: USA:California | collected 2015-04-18
TGTCGACGAGCTGTTGGCGCGTTCAGTCAACTTGGTCTCGTTGATTTATGGCTCGATATATTTCCCGACCTACGGAAACGGATTGAAGGAAGTCGCAGGGTATCTTGGATTTCGCTGGACCGATCCGGAAGGGTCTGGCGCACTTGCTCCGCTTTGGCGTCTCTATTGGGAATTGACGTTTGACGAACAAGTAAAATCCAAGCTCGTCCGGTATAACATCGAGGATTGTAGAGCTGCAGAGCTCGTAGGAACCGCGATCGATGGAATGCGCCAGCGCGCGTCGGCTGAGTCGGGGCGCACGTTGGATATCGTTGATGTCAGCTCGTTGGAAGTCCCGTATCAGCGAACGTTCGGAAAATTTGTTAGCGCGGTTTCTGGCTTCAAGGAGATTAATGACGCAGCGTATTGGAATTACCAGAGGGAACGGGTCTTCGTACGAACAGACGATCGGCTTCGAAGGTTGGCTGATGCGGCAAAAAAACCGCGTGCGAAGCGAACGTGGCGTCCCGATAAGGTGGTGTGGGTCGAGGGAGCTATTCCACCAAGTTGCATCCGCTGCAGCTCAAGGACGATTTGGAAGGCGGGATGTCAGTCCCAAACTGTCAGAGATATTGTCTTCTCAAAAATAGGAGTTCGCAGACGGATTACAAGATACGCGATCCAGAGATATCGGTGCGGAGTGTGTCGCCAAGAAATGGGCGTTCCCCGGCAGAAGACGAGCTATGGTCGGAATCTGCGAGCCTATGTCGTTTATTTATTGATTGAAATGCGTCTATCGCGCAAGAATATTGCTGACCACCTCAAATCGATGTTCGGCTTGATTGTAAATCCGACTATGATCCACGACATCAAGACATTTGTGGCGGAGGAATATGAGCCATTGTACAGGACTATATTGCGATCGATAACGTCAGGCAGCCTTGTTCATGCCGACGAAACGAAGGGAGTGGTATACGGAGGTGGACACTACGTCTGGGTTTTTGCGAATCTGTCGGCGGTTGCGTACGTATATTCGGCGACAAGGGAGGCGGACGTACTCCAAGAGGTGTTGCAGGGATTTTCAGGGGTGTTGATTTCAGATTTTTACACCGGCTACGATTCAATAGAATGTCCTCAGCAAAAATGTTTAATTCATTTAATGCGGGACATAAATGAAGCAGTACTAAAGAATCCATTCAATCCTGAATTGGGGCACATCGCCAGTGATTTTGGAGCCTTGCTTAGGAGCATAGTGGCAAGTGTTGACAGGTGGGGACTGAGAGCCAGGCGGCTTCAAAAACATAGGCGCGAGGCGGACAAATTTCTTCGTGAAGTTGAATCATTGGAGTGTTCGTCTGAAGCTGCAATAGCGCTCCGTAAGCGGCTGCTGAAGAATAGATCAAAATTATTCACATTTCTTGATTATGATGGCGTACCGTGGAATAATAATAATGCGGAGCATGCGGTCCGAGCGTTTACGCGTATTCGAAATACGATGGCAACAAGTACACCGAGAGGCACTAAGGAGTATGCCACTTTGCTCAGCATACAGCAGACGTTGAAATATAGAAATATTGATTTTCTTGAGTTCTTACGCTCGGGAAGAATGGAGATTGATGGTATGTAGCCAGGCAACGGTTCCTGCTTGATCTAATGCGCAGCCGATTGCTAACGGCGCAGCCGATCAGTTGAGTAAGGCATTCGAAGCCTAAACCTCTCGGCCCTGCTCGCCCAGGCTGTAGATGGAGTTCCCTGCCTGCCCCCCGACGCTTCTAAGCACTTTTTCGGTTATCACTTACCCCCCGCAAGCCGGGAGAAGTGGAGTTCGCGGCACGCGCGATCGTGTCCCCGGGAAGCCGAGCTGCAGTAGTCGCAAAGGGCGGTTCTCGATGAAGGAAATGTCTCGCACCGGACGGACAGTCGCGCGACAAGCGCGGGCACGACGGTGCAAAACGCAGTGCCGTTATTACTCCGCCTTGATTCCGGCTTTCGCAACGACGCCGCGCCACTTCTCGATGTCGCCGCGGATGCGCTCGGTGACCGCGTCCGGCGCTCCCGGCTCCGGCTGCGTGCCTTGCGCGACCAGCGCGTCCCCGACCTCGGCCGAAGCGAAACCCACAGGCTCGCCTCGTAGCCGGCAATCCCGGCCTCGGCCGCCGTCGGCACCTCGGGCAAGGCGGCGGCGCGGGTTTTGCCGCTCGTCACCAGCGCCCGCAATTGCCCGGCGCGAATGTTGGGCAGCGACGGCGCGATGGTCGCGAACTGCATGTCGAGTCGGCCGGTGATGATGTCGGTCATCGATTGCGCCGAGCTCTTGTAGGGAACGTGGGTGATGGTCACGCCGGCCATGCTGGCGAAAAGGGCGGTCGCGAGATGCGCGAGGCTGGTCACTCCAGCGGAGCCGTAATTGAGCGCGCCGGGCTTCGCCTTGGCGAGCGTGACGAGCTCCGACAGGCTCTTCGCCGGCAGGCCGGGATAGAGCACCAGGACGTAGGGCTGGCTGCCGAGCATGGCCACCGGCGCGAAGTCCTTGATCGGGTCGTAGGGCAGGCCGACGCCCAGGGCGACCGCAACGGCGTGCGTGCTCGCGGTCGCGATGCCAAGCGTGTAGCCGTCGGGCGCGGCCTTGGCGACGGCGTCGACGCCGATATTGCCGCTGGCACCGGCGCGGTTCTCGACCACGATCTGCTGCCCGAGACGGGCGGACAGCTTCTGCCCGACGATACGCGCGATCACGTCGGTGCTGCTGCCGGCCGGGAAAGGCACCACCAGGTGGATCGGCCGCTCCGGCCACGCGGCGTCGCCGGATTGCGCGGCGGCGTCGCCGGCCGCGAGCAGCAGGACCAATCCGAGCAATGGAAGCCTGACCATCCCCATCTCCCTGCGTTCGTTCCCGTGGCCCGACTTGGGGCCTGTTCCGGTCACATCGAACCACATTTCCGGCGCCATGGCCGGGAACGTCCTGGATTGTCCCGGCCATCCACCTCTTTGGTGCGCCGTCAGGCGGGGAAGACGTCGATGCCATCAGAACTCGGGCTTGCCTGGGCTTGCCGGGTTCCGCGTTTGCCGCTCGCGCGGCGAGTGCGACGACGCCCATCGTCTTCACCAGCGCCGACGATCCGGTCAAGTTGGGGACTCGTCGCCAGCCTCAATCGGCCGGGTGGCAGCGCCACCGGCGTGAGTTTCTTCACCGGCATTTTGGGCGCAAAGCGGCTGGAGCTGCTGCACGACCTGGTTCCCAACGCCACCGTCATCTGGTGAACCCGAATAATCCGAGCGCCGAGTCACATAGGAAGGATTCAGGCGGCGCCCGCGCACTCGGTCAGCCTCAGCTTTGCGATCAATGCTGAGGTGGATCGGCTGGTTCGGATCGCGAAATAATCCGGAAGGTGGCGCGATTTGCTTTGGGACCAGTGGAGGGGATCCGCGGGGGCAAGCTCGACCGATCCGTGCTATGCTCGAACAGCGTGGGAGGACACGATGATCCCAGCGGGAATTTTCTTCTTCGGTGCCGCGGTCGTCGCGCTCTCAAGCTTGGTTGGCACGGGCGCGCACGCGCAGGACTATCCGTCACGTCCGATTACGATCGTCGTGCCGTACCCGCCGGGCGGGCCGACCGACACACTCGCGCGCATTGTGACTGAACGCATGAGGACAGCGCTCGGCCAGTCCATCATCATCGAGAACGTATCTGGGGCGGGCGGCAACATCGGCGTCGGCCGCGTCGCGCGTGCCGCGCCCGATGGCTACACCTTCGGCATCGGCCAGGTGAGCTCGCACGTCTTCAGCGGCGCTGTTTATACGCTCCAATACGACCTTCTGAAGGATTTGGAGCCGGTGGCCATGCTCACCACGGCCCCGATGTGGATCATTGCAAAAAATGCGTTGCCGGCAAACTTGAAGGGACTGCTGGATTGGCTGTGGGCAAATCCGGATAAGGCTTCGTTTGCAACAGTGGGCATCGGTGGTCCGGCGCATCTCTGCGGGGTCTACTTCCAAAACAAGACCGGCACACGCTTTCAATTCGTGCCGTATCGCGGAGCAGCACCGGCCATGCAGGATTTGCTGGCCGGGCAAATCGATCTGACGTGCCTTGAGGCATCGAACTCCCTGCCTCAGGTGCGCAGCGGCCAAATCAAGGCCTACGCCGTTTTGGCCAGAACCCGCTGGGCGCCGGCGCCCAACATTCCCACCATCGACGAGGCGGGAGTGCCGGGACTTTATATTCCGTTCTGGCATGGATTTTGGGCGCCGAGAGGCACGCCGAAACACGCCATCGCCAAGCTCAATAAAGCGACCGTCGAGACGTTGGCCGACCCTGCAGTGCATCAGCGGCTCGTCGACATGGGCCAGGAAATTCCACCGCGCGAGCAGCAGACGCCCGAGGCGCTCGGCGTCTTTCAGAAGGCCGAGATCGAGAAGTGGTGGCCGATCATCAAAGCAGCGAACATTAAGGGCGAATAAGCTGCCTCATTGCCAGCATTTGAAATGAGCGCGAGCGCAATGAAACTCCCCGCGTCGAAAGCAGGCCGAGGCGTTGTCGCTGATGAGCGAGCGAGCCCGCTTCATGGCGCGACAGCCCGGGTTTGTCTCGATCAGCCTGCATCGCAGCCTGGACGGACGACGCATCGTCAACTACATCCAATGGCAGAGTCGAGATCTCTTGCAATCGGCTCATAAATCGTCGGAATTCCGCAAGGAGTGGGACCACTTCGATCAGCTAACGGACGAGGTCGACCCCATCTGTACGAGGTAGCTCACGTCTTGGACGGCAATCGGTAGGCATGCCATCCGCGTTACCTGAATGGTGCGGCTGAGTCAGCTCCGACATAAGCTGGCGAATTTGAGCCATGGCGGCCACGAACGAGCGCACCGTCACCGTGTTCGGCGGAACCGGGTTTCTCGGCCGCCGCGTCGTTCGACATCTCCGTAAGCATGGGTTTTCCGTACGGATTGCATCAAGGCATCCGGATCGGGGGCACAGGCTGTTCGCTCTTGATGATCCGCAACTTCAATCCGTCAAGGCCGACATTCACGACGAGCGATCAATCGCCGACGCCCTTGCCCGCGCTTACGGTGTGGTGAATGCGGTCAGTCTTTACGTCGAGCACGGACAGGAGACGTTTCATTCCGTGCATGTCGAATCTGCCCAACGGGTAGCCGCTCAAGCACGCCGAGCCGGAGTGGAGCGGCTCGCGCACGTTTCAGGTATCGGCTCTGACGCTGCCTCGCCCTCGCTCTATATTCGCAAGCGTGGCGAAGGCGAACTGGCGGTACGGGCCGCGTTTGCCGACGCCACACTCATCCGCCCCGCGGTGATGTTCGGACCGGACGACGTGTTTCTCACCACCATCCTCAAGCTCCTCGGCCGGCTTCCAATCTATCCGATGTTCGGCCGCGGCCTCACGAAATTACAGCCGGCCTACGTAGAAGATGTGGCGGAGGCGATCGCAAGGGCGCTGCAACGGACGGATATGCATGCGATCACATTCGAGTGCGGCGGCCCTCGCGTCTACTCTTACGAGGAATTGCTCAGAGCCGTTGCACAAGAAGCCAGCCTAAAGCCCAGATTGATTCCAATCCCATTTGCCGCTTGGCACGCGCTGGCTTGGTTCGCGGAAATGCTCCCGAGCCCGCTCGTCACTCGGAATCAAGTGGAACTGATGCAGGTCGACAATGTGTCATCGCCGGGGATGCCCGGATTTGGAGAACTTGGAATTTCACCGCTCGCGGTCGAGGAAATACTCCAGGAGATATTATGGGATCACTGATCAAAAGAGCTTCTTCGGCTGGACCGCTCTAAAATGGCGCCGGCCGAGGAACGCTAATACCGAACGCAAGAAGCCCGGCCGGTGATCAATGCGCCGAGCCTCCGCGTCGTCCATCGGCCGGTTGCTCTCTGAGGTACCGCCGCCACCTCGTGCAAGAGCGGCTTCTACAGTGCGTCAGTGTAGTGACGATAAGTGTGACCTCGACGCACCAGCGCCGTCCAGGGATGTCGCCAAGCGGCACGGCGAGCTCGAGGCCGCCGGCCCCGCCTCCCCCTACCCTTGCTTTCAAACGTGGAACGACCCACGATATTGCATATCGAGCTCGGGCGAACGATGGTGCTCCGCTTTCCACAACCCATAGGATCAGCACATGTGGGTGCGCTGGATTTTTGATTGAGGTCACGATGCCGTGCCTCTAGTTCGAAGTTGGACCTAAGGACCCCAAAGGCTTATGGGCCTGAACGTCACTCAGAAGCTAATTCAATCACACCTCGTCGATGGCGGCATGCATCCGGGGGAAGAGATCGCTCTTGGGATCGACCAGACGCTAACTCAAGACGCGACCGGCACCCTCGTCATGTTGACGCTCGAGGCAATGGAACTCGACCGCGTCCAATGCGAATTGTCGGCGCAGTACGTCGATCACAACCTGCTGCAGATCGACAACAAGAATGCGGAAGATCATCTATTCTTGTACAGCGCTTGTCAGCGTTTCGGTGTCTGGTTCAGCCCACCAGGAAACGGTGTCAGTCATCCCGTCCACATGCAGCGCTTCGGCAAGCCCGGTAAGACTCTGGCAGGCTCGGACAGCCACACCTGCGCGGCGGGCTCCCTCGGTATGCTGGCGATCGGCTCCGGGGGGCTCGATGTTGCCATGGCGATGGCAGGCGAACCCCTCAGAATCAAGATGCCCCAAGTGTGGGGCGTTCGCCTCGATGGCACATTGCCGGACTGGGTCAGCGCCAAGGACGTGATCTTGGAGATGCTGCGCCGACACGACGTCCACGGCGGTGTAGACCGAGTCGTTGAATACTTCGGCCCGGGCTTGATGTGCCTCACCGCCATGGATCGCCACGTGATTGCCAATATGGGAGCCGAGCTGGGCGCCACAACCACCGTCTTCCCGTCAGACGGTGAGACGCGCCGCTTTTTGGAAAGCGAGGGCCGTGGCGACGACTGGGTCGCCTTACTGCCCGATGAAGATGCCGCTTACGACATAGAGGAGGTGATCGACCTGAGCCGGCTCGAGCCGCTTATCGCGAAGCCGACCAGCCCAGGCAATGTGGTCCCCGTGCGCGAGGTCGCGGGAGAGCCGGTGTATCAGTCCTATATTGGTTCGTCCGCGAACCCGGGCTACCGCGATTTCGCGGTCGCAGCCCGAATGGTCGAAGGCCGGCGGGCTCACCCTCAGGTGTCCTTCGATATCAATCCGACGTCTCGCCCGTTGCTCGAAGCGTTGGTGCGCGACGGTCATCTCGCGGCGCTCATAAAGGCAGGAGCGCGAATCCATCAAGCGGGCTGTAACGGTTGCATCGGTATGGGACAGGCGCCGGCGATAGGTCGAAACAGTCTCCGTACCGTGCCACGCAACTTTCCGGGACGCTCTGGGACGCGCGAAGACAGCGTGTTCCTGTGCAGTCCCGAAACGGCGACCGCGGCCGCACTGACTGGCAGGATCACCGATCCGCGTGATCTGAAAATGGCATGCCCGCGGATTAGCCCATCAGACTCGCCCGTCATTAACGCTGAAATGCTCATCCCGCCTCTTCCGGAGGGGCAAGCACGACAGGTCGAGTTGACCAAGGGTCCGAACATTGCCCCGCTACCGAAACTCGATCCGTTACCCGACTCAATGACGCTGCCGGTGCTCCTCAAAGTCGGCGACGACGTTTCCACTGACGAAATCTTGCCTGCTGGCGCGCGCGTACTCCCTTTCCGGAGCAACATCCCAAAGATCTCAGAGTTCTGCTTTGAGATCATAGACGACACGTATCCGAGACGCGCCGAGGAGATGCGGGATACCGGCGGCCACGTCGTTGTCGGCGGACACAACTACGGACAGGGGTCGAGTCGTGAGCATGCCGCCCTGGCACCGCGGTATCTTGGACTGCGCCTGGTCTTGGCGAAAACGTTTGCTCGGATCCATTGGCAGAACCTCATCAACTACGGCGTCCTGCCACTGACTTTCGCCCATACGGCAGACTATGATCGGATTGCACAGGGCGACGTGATCCGCCTCGGGGGACTGCACGCGGCACTACGGCGGGGCGCCCAGATTCAAGCAGGTACCGGCGGCGACGAATGGCGTGTCACGCTCATGCATGCGCTGTCGCCGCGGCAGATTGAGGTCCTGCTTGCCGGCGGCCTCATCAACTTCGTCCGAGGCAAGCGGAGTTAGAGGTCGCTCGCGCTCAAAGGCCAGACTTCGGGCGTGGAAACTCCGACGAACACGAAGACCACTGTATAATGCACGGGTGCAAGGCCCTGTTTATATTGTAACACCGCCGTAGGGGAGGGCGGCGGGCGAATTCGGCCCGCCGCGGGAATGCGGTTGCGACGATCGAGCCTTTGACAAGGCTCGGAAAATTCAGTTCCTTGAGCGCCAGAACGAGAAAGCCGGAGGAAACCCAATGCGAAAATCTGCCGCCATTTTGGCCGCGGCCAGCGCGCTTTGCATGGTCTCGGCCGCGGGCCATGCCCAAACCGTGCTCAAGGCGTCGCATCAATTCCCGGGCGGCAAGGGCGATCCGCGCGACGAGATGGTCCAGATCATCGCCAAGGAAGCCAAGGCCGCCAATGTCGGCCTCGACGTCCAGGTCTACCCCGGTGCCTCGCTGTTCAAGCCGAACGAGCAGTGGAACGCGCTGGTGAACGGTCAACTCGACATCGCCTCGTTTCCGCTCGATTACGCGAGCGGCAAGGTGCGGGCCTTCGGCGCCACCCTGATGCCGGGCCTGGTGCGCAATCACGAGCGGGCGCAGAAGTTGAACGACGGCCAGTTCATGAAGGACATCAAGGAAAAGATCAACAAGGCCGGCGTCAACGTTCTGTCCGATGCCTGGCTCGCGGGCGCGGTCGGCTCGAAGAAGGCCTGCGTGCGCAAGCCCGACGACATCAAGGGACTGAAGGTTCGCTCGGCCGGACCGACCTTCGCGGCCATGTGGCAGGCCGCCGGCGCCTCGATCGTCTCGGTCCCGAGCAACGAGGTCTACAACGCGCTGCAGACCGGCGTCGCCGACGGTACCGACACCAGCTCCGGCAGCTTCGTTTCGTTCCGCCTTTACGAGCAGCTCAAGTGCCTCACGGCGCCGGGCGACAATGCGCTGTGGTTCATGTACGAGCCGGTGCTGCTGTCGAAGCGGAGCTTCGAGCGCCTCAACAAGCAGCAGCAGGACGCGCTGATCACCGCCGGCAAAAAGGCGCAAGATTATTTCGTCAAGGAAAGCAAGGGGTTGGACGACCAGATGGTCAAGACCTTCAAGGACCACAAGGTCGAGGTCGTCACCATGACGCCGGAGGAGTACGAGGCTTGGCTCGACGTCGCCCGCAAGAGCTCCTACGCGGAGTTCGCCGCGGAAGTGCCGGACGGAAAGAAGCTGATCGACGAGGCGCTGGCCGTCAAATAGATTGCCGCCCGACTCGCCGGCGCGTGAGGCGCGCCGGCGAGATTCCGTCCGATAGAGCCCCCAGATGGATCGCTACATTCGGGTCGTTACGCGCATTTCGCAGCTGTTCGGCATCGTTTCTGCGAGCCTGATCGGTCTCGCGGTGCTGGTCGTCTGCCACATGGTGTTCGTGCGCTACGCGCTCAATCACAACACCATCTGGCAGACCGACTTCACCATTTACAGCCTGGTCGCGGCGACGTTCATCGGCAGTCCTTACGTGCTGCTCACCCGCGGGCACGTCAACGTCGACGTCCTGCCGCACTTTCTCGGCTACCGCGCCCGCTACTGGCTCGCGCTGGTGTCGGCGAGCGTGTCGCTCGCCTTTTGCCTGGTGATGACCGTGCTGACCTTCCAATTCTGGCTCGAAGCATGGAGCGAGGGCTGGGTGTCCGACACCATTTGGCGGGCGCGCCTGTGGATTCCCTACAGCTCGATGCCGATCGGCCTCGGCATCCTCTGTCTGCAATACGTCGCCGATCTCATCAATCTCGTCTCCGGCCGCGAGCCGCCCTTCGGCATCGCGCTGAAGGAGGGGGCATGAGCCCGACCACCCAGGGCGCGATCGTTCTCGTCGTCACGCTGATCGTGCTGATGTCGGGGGCGCCGGTCGCGTTCGGGCTCGGTGCGATCGCCATCGCGTTCCTGGTGATCTTCCAGGGGGTCGATTCGCTGCACGTGGCGGCCGAGACGTTCTATGCCGGTCTCAACGACTTCACGCTGGTTTCGATTCCGATGTTCGTCATGATGGGCGCCGCGATCGGCTCCTCGCCGGCCGGCAAGGATCTCTACGAGGCGCTCGACCGCTGGCTCTACCGGATCCCGGGCGGCCTCGTGATCTCCAATCTCGGCGCCTGCGCGATCTTCGCGGCGTTGACCGGCTCCTCGCCCGCCTGCTGCGCCGCCATCGGCAAGATGGGCATTCCGGAGATGCGCCAGCGCGGCTATCCGGACGACGTCGCCACCGGATCGATCTGCGCCGGCGGCACGCTCGGCATCCTGATCCCGCCGTCGATCACTTTCATCCTCTACGGGATCGCGACCGAGACCTCGATCGGACGGCTGTTTCTCGCCGGCGTCATGCCCGGCTTGATGCTCACCGGGCTTTTCATGCTCTGGACCCTGTTCATCATATGGAAGCGCGGTTTTCGCGCCCACGCGCCGGATTTCCGCTACAGCTGGGCGCAAAAGTTCCAGGCGATCCCGAAGATCACGCCCTTCATCTTGATCATCGTGGGGGTGATGTATGCGCTCTACGGCGGCGTCGCGACGCCGTCGGAAGCGGCCGGCGTCGGTGCCGCGCTCTGCGTCCTGTTCGCGGTTCTCATCTACGGGATGTGGACGCCGGAAAGCTGGTGGCGAATCCTGCGCGATACCACGCGCGAGTCCGTGATGATCCTGATGATCATCGCGGCCGCCGTTCTGTTCGGCTACATGCTCACCTCGCTCTATCTCACCCAGACGCTGGCGCAGGCGATCGCGGACGCGCAGGTGAACAGATGGACGTTGATGTTGATGATCAACTTCTTTCTGCTGGTGTGCGGATTCTTCATCCCCCCGGCGGCGATCATCCTGATGACGGCGCCGATCCTGCTGCCGATCATCACCACCGCCGGCTTCGATCCGGTATGGTTCGGCGTCATTCTCACCATCAACATGGAGATCGGCCTGATCCACCCGCCGGTCGGGCTCAATCTCTATATCGTCAACGCCATCGCGCCCGACGTGCCGATCACCCGCGTGATGTGGGGGACGATCCCTTACGTGCTCTGCATGATGCTGGCGATCGTCATCCTTTGCGTCTTTCCGGAGATCGCCACTTGGCTGCCGGACGAGGTGATGGGACCGGTGTTGCCGCGCGCGCGGTAATGGTCGGGTGCGCCGTCATGCTAGCAGTACAATCTCCGATCTGTCATGCCCGCGAAACATGTCCCCGCGAAGGCGGGGAGCGGGCATCCAGTAACCGCAAACATCGAATTCATGTCGTAGGCCGACGATTACTGGATCGTCCGCTTTCGCGGACGATGACAGTGAAGAGTCATAACCTCACCCCTCGCCGATCTCGCGCAGGATTTCCGCGGTGTGCTCGCCGAGCCGCGGGGAAGGGCGCTCCGCCGCCATCGGCTTGCCGTCGATCATGATCGGCGTGCGCACGCCTGGAATCGTGCCGGATTTGGCCTTGTCGCTCGGCCGCTCGATCCGCATGCCGCGGTGGACGACCTGCGGGTCGGCAAAAACCTGGTCGAGCGCGTTGATCGGCCCGGCCGGAACCTTCACCGCCTCGAGCTTCGCCAACAGCTCGGCGCGCGGCCACCGCTTGGTCAGGGCGGAGAGGTGCGCGATCAGCTCCTCGCGATTCTGCAGCCGGTCGGAATTGGCGCGGTATTCCGGCTGCTCCGCGATCTCCGGCGCGCCCAATAGCGCGCACAGCTTGGCGAACTGGTTGTCGTTGCCGGTGGCGATGATGATGTGGCCGTCGGCGACCGGAAAGACCTGGTAGGGCACGATGTTGGGGTGGGCGTTGCCGATGCGCGTGGGGACCTTGCCGGAGACGAGATAATTGAGCGCCTGGTTGGCGAGGACGCCGACCTGGCTGTCGACCAGGGCGGTGTCGACCTGGCAGCCGCGGCCGGTGCGCTCGCGCTCGGCGAGCGCGGCAAGCACGCCCACGACCGAATAGACGCCGGTGAAGATGTCGGCGACCGGGACCCCGGCACGTTGCGGCTCGCCCTCCGGCGTTCCGGTGAGGTCCATGATGCCGCCCATGCCCTGGGCCATGAGATCATAGCCCGCGCGCGCGGCGTAGGGCCCGGTCTGGCCGAAGCCGGTCACGGAGCAATAGATCAGGCGGGGGTTCTCCCCGCTCAGGCTCGCGTAATCGAGGCCGAACTTGGCGAGCGAGCCGACCTTGAAATTCTCGATCAGCACGTCCGAGCGCGCGGCGAGCTTTCTCACGATGCGCCGCCCATCCCCGCTCTCGAAATCGACCTCGATCGAGCGTTTGCCGCGGTTGGCGGCGTGGAAATAGGCGGCGCCGAGGTGGCCGCCGTCGACCGCCTCGACGAACGGCGGTCCCCAGCCGCGGGTATCGTCGCCGCTGCCCTTGCGCTCGACCTTGACCACGTCGGCGCCCAGGTCGGCGAGAATCTGCCCGGCCCAGGGTCCCGCCAGGATGCGGGCGAGCTCGAGCACGCG
>WNFH01002631.1_pt1 | contig 12607 bp, 9 predicted proteins | sample 5400411 | NCBI WGS metagenome assembly WNFH01 (sample SAMN13153347, study PRJNA577476) | soil metagenome | isolation source: 200 cm saprolite under Douglas fir tree site 2 hole 3 | place: USA:California | collected 2015-04-18
ACTTCTCGTGCGCCACGATCTCATCGAAGAGCATCTTCACATCGCCGGCGTGCCCACTGGCCTGGTTATGGTACCAGATCGCACCGGCGACAGGCCCTGTTGCGAAATGGAGGCCGATGGGCAAGAGGTCCTGCGTGATGATTAGCTTGCGTGCGATCACAAGCTTGAGCGAGTCGACGTACCACTTGCCATCGAAGGGGCCGTCCGGATCCGCGACCTGCTTCAGCCGGTAGCTGTCCGGCCCTTCGTTCCGGGGCGGGCCCGGGTGGAGGATATGCTCGCCGGCAGGCTCGTCGAGGGCGCACGCGTTCGTCCCGAGGGCGGCCAGAAAGGGGGCGTTCGTCGCGGTTAGTGGAGACATCGCGAGCGAGCCATCAGCTATGTCCCCGCGGAAATCCGTTTTCCACCCCGGCCGCGGCACAATCTTGACGTGGGTGATTTTCTTGTCCTTCGCTTTGCCGTCGGTGACCTCGAGCGTCACGTCGGTGTCGCAAAGGAAGACCGGGTTGATCGCGCGCTCGGTCTTCTTCGCGCCCGGGTTTGGCGTCGCGGAATCCTTCTGGCACCTTGGCGCGAACGTCCATTGGTAGCGCAGGTTCTCGCCCTTTGACTTCGATCCGTCAATCTCGAGTTTCTCCCCACGCTTGGCCTCGAACGAATCGGCGACGATTGCCTCAACTGGATTGGTCCGCACGTCCCACTCGACGTGGAGGTTCCCCGGCCAGGGGCCGCGGAACCCGTACTCGGGCGACTCTTTGGACTTCTCCCTCCGCGGGGCTGGGTATGGCTGGCTTAGCTGCGAAATCTGCGACGACAGCACCTCGAACTCGGGCGCCGGCTTCCAGTCGGGCCCATTGAGCCCCTTCCCTAGGCCGTTCGCCGCAGCCGCCCGCCCGTGCGACCCCATCCAGGGGCCCTCCGTCGGTAAGTCGAAGGAACCCCCGAACCGGATCGTATCGCCGTCCCGTTCCGATTTCGAATACACGCTCCCCACGCTCCCCCAGCCATCCTTCGGGTCTCCGGGAATAAGGAAGGATGTTTTCCACGGCACATTTTCTTCCTTATCCCCCACCCCTCTCGAACGCCGTTCTGTGAGGAGTCTGCAGAACAGCTGCGCTATGCCGGTTTTCTCATTGAGTACCGCCCAACACTGGCTCAGCTCCCCCCGCGCTCCGAGGTTGCCACCTCCTTGGTCGCGGCTCTCGCCGTCGTTTTCTTGAGTCTGTTCCCATTCGGGCCCTCGGCAATGGGTGGTGTACTTGTAGTGATAGTATTCGCGACCCGTCACCGTGAATGAACCTCCCGAGTAAGCGCGCGTGACCTGGCCAATAGGGTTCCGGTTTTCTCCCACGGTGGACCCGTCGAGCGTGACTGTCGCGTCGAAGGAGTCGTGCTCGTCCTCGTCGACATGGGTGCAGTCCGCGCGCTTCTCGAAGCTGTTTTTTCCGCCGGACGACCACGACAACCGGACACTCCCTTGCAGCCCGGTCAGCGGGCGTACGGTCCGCTTAAGGTGTTGCGAGAGACTCCTGGCCCGCTCCACTAGCGCACGGCGCTCCTCTTGGGTGGGACGCTGACCGCTCCGCATAATTTCTCTAATGTTGACGTCGGGCGGCGTATCGCTCTCTTCGCCGAACACCGACGGCGGGAGTCCTACACTCTTGCGCCACTCCCGTAGCGTACGGCGCTCTTCTTGGGTGAGAGGCTGACCGCTCCGCGCCTTTGTCATAATTTCTTTAATGTTAACGGAGGGCGGCGCATCGCGCTCTTCAGCGAAGATCGACGACGGGAGTGCTACACTGACCATCGTCAGCGAGAACCATAAGGCAAGGTGGCCCAGGCGCCGCGCCGCATTGGTCATAAGAAAGATCGCTGAATACTCGTTCCGTTCGCCAGCTCTCGGTGAGGTGATATCTTTCATTTCTTAAATAATCTCAACCGGAATCGTTACGTTTGCGCTCTTATCGCCCACAACGTCGTGAGCGACAACCTCCAGCAAATACTTCCCGGCCGGCGCGCCGGTCAACGTGACGGTCACATTTAAATACAGGTCGCGAACCAGACGCGCTGTATCCACCGGGAAGCGTCCGAATGCCTTTTGTTCAAAGAGCTGCTTGCCTGCCGGCTCTTTTACAAGCAGATCCAACACCAGTTGGGCGTGGTAGCCTCCACTCTGACTCCGGATGCCGTAATTTTGCGGCTCCAGGTAAACCAGAATTTCTTGACCCGCGCGGTAGCGATTATTGGGTCGCGGCTTGATCCCCTGCCCCATCCCCTGCGCCTTTTGCGCCACTAAGATCACATTGGCCAATTCCAGCGGGGCCTCGTTTCTGATTTGTTCCTGCGCCTCGGTAAGTTTGCCAATGGCCGCCTGGTAGTCCTTCTTCTCATACGCCGACTCGGCCTCCGTCAGTAACTTTGACAGGGGCGAGGCGGCCAGCAACGTCATGGATAGGCATAACAGACTGGAAGCGAATATTGTCTTTTTAAACATACTCTTTTTCTCCTCGATGGTTGGAGCGGCGGGCTGATATCCCGTCGGACAAGGCGATCACAATCCAGGTCGGGTCTCAATCGCAGCCGCAGCAGGGGTTGCCGCCAGCGGTGAGGCGGCGGATGCGCGGGAGGCCGTCAATGGACGCCTCGCCTTGGACGCCGTATTCGATCCCGGCGTACAACGGCACGCGGATCCACAGTTCGGCTGCCTCTTGCGGCCCGAGCGGAGGCACCTTCAGCTCGATGAGCTGGGACGGCTCGCCGAGAGTCGGGGTGAGCGGATCGCACTCGACATTCACGGTGTAGACGAAGAAGCGCGCTCCCGGCAGCGAGCTCGTCACCTGGCGGTTGCGCAGGCGCAGGCGAAGGAGCGGGCGCGGCGGATAGAGCCGATCGAGCTCCGCGCGGCGGGTCTTGAAGGCGGACGCGGCCTTCGCGTACTCGCGCTCCTTCTCAGCGAACTCCGCACGCTGCTCCTCAGCGGGCTCATAGCCGTCATAGAATCCGCTACACGGCTCGCAGGGCGCGAACGGCTCGACGTTCACCGCGCACGCATCGGCCGGGGCGCGGCCGGCTTTCAAGTCGGCCGGCGAGGGGGCCACGAGCACCGCCTTGGCGAGGTCGCCGCGGCAGCCGTAGATGAGATCGCTCGACTCCACCTCGAGCCAGGGCGCGATCGGCCGGCCCGTGCCCGCGAGCATGTTCCCCGCGAGCGCCGCCGCGGTCCAACGCTTGGCGGCGAGCGCCGCCTCGACGAGGGCGGGCAGGGTGCCGCGGTCGTCCAGACCTAGCGCCACCGCCCGCTCGAGCAGCGTCGCGGCCTCGTCGCTCTTTCCCGCTTGGGCGAGCCTGGCCGCCTCGGCCTTGAGAGCCGCAGCGTCGAGCGGCGCCGGCTCGAGGAACCCCGCCGCGAGCCATCCCTCGGTCGGCCCCTGGCGACCGTCCGCGCGCAGCGGCTTAGGCTTGGAATCCTTGTCCACGAAGGGATCGAGCAATACGACCTGGGTGGCGCGCGGCGAGCCGGCCCAGCGGACGCGCGCCCACTCGCCACGGACCTCGAACACATCGACCGGCGTATTGATGACGAGCCGCACCAGCGCCGGCGCGGCCGCGCTCGCCGACTTGCGGAGGTTGAGCGACGACGCGCCCACGTAGGCGGCCTTCCCCGCGGCGAGCCACACCGGCGCGGCCGGCTGGGGCGACGCCTGCGGTGGAAATTTCTTCCTGAGCTCGGCCGCGTCGCGGTACTTGCCGGCGGCCTCGTCGAGCGCGGCGAGGAGCTGGGCGGCGTCGGCGTCCTCCGGCGCGTGGGCGTGCCACCGCGCCGCGGCATCGATCGCCTTGGAGAAGCTGCCAGCGAGGAGCGCGGCCTTGACCTGCGCGAGCGGCTCGGGCGTGACTGTCGCCGGGGTCATGGGGCTGAGCGCCCCGGTCGCGCCGATCGTGTATTGCGAGACGGTGGCGTCGCCGCTATTGGCGACATAGGCGTAGCGCCCGCTCGGGTCGACGGCGACGGATTTGGCGAAATAGGCATAGCGCCCGCTCGGGTCGACGGCGACGGCGTAGGGACTCCCCGCCGCAACCGCGACCGTCGCCGGGGTCATGGGGCTGAGCGCGCCGGCCGCGCCGATCGTGTATTGCGTGGCCTTGAACGTGCGATTGGCGACATAGGCGTAGCGCCCGCTCGGGTGGACCGCGACGGAAGCCGTCCCAGCCGCGACCGTCGCCGGGGTCATGGGGCTAAGCGCCCCGGTTGCGCCGACCGTGTACTGCAAGACGGCGCCGCCGGCATTGAGGCCTCCGCTTTGACTGACGACATAGGCATAGCGCCCGCTCGGGTCGACGGTGACGGAGAGGGGATTCCCCCCGGCCACGACTTTCGCTGGGGTCATCGGGCTGAGCGCCCCGGTGGCGCCGATCGTGTACTGCGAGACGGTGTTGCCGCTGAAATCGGCGACATACGCATAGCGGCCGCTCGGGTGGACAGCGACGGAGAAGGGTTCCCCCCCGGCCGCGACCATCGCCGGGGTCATCGCGGTAAGCGCCCCGGTCGCGCCTATCGTGTACTGCGAGACGGTGGCATCCTTGTCATTGGCGACATAAGCATAGCGCCCGCTCGGGTGGACAGCGACGGAGACGGGGAACGCCCCGGTCGCGACTGTCGCCGGGGTCATTGGGCTGAGCGCCCCGGTGGCGCCAATCGTGTAATGCGAGACGGTGGCGTCCTTGTCATTGGCGACGTAGACATAGTGCCCGCTCGGGTGGACAGCGACGGAGCTGTCACCCTTCCCAGCCGTGACGGTCTCCGGGGTCATGGGGCTAAGTGCCCCGGTGGGGCCGATCGTGTATTGCGAGATCGTCCCGTTGGGGCTGTCTTGATTGGCGACATACGCGTGCTGTGGAACGTTTGTAATAGGGGCTATCTCTTTAGTCACTCCACTACCATCTCCCCAGGCGCTGCGGAAGAATAACAGCAGCAATGCCGCAAGCAGCGTCGTAGTGCGTGTACCATTTATAATTATAATGATCGGTCTGGATCTCATGGTTCCTGCTCCGATTACGTTAAGGGTTGCTGCCGACGCGCCGCCGCCGATCGTCCCAACGCTTATTAAACATACTCTCTCTCCTGGTGGTTGCTGCATTTACTGCGCTGGTCATAGTTTTCGAGACCGGGTTTGTGGAGTTAATCCTGTATCGCTGATCGCCTGGCGCTATTTGCAATCCCCCACACGCCTTCCTTTAATGTGTTGCGTCATTTTCATCTCGCCGCGGCGCGGATCGACGCTGGTCATTTTTATGATTCCTTCATAGCTGTCGCCCTTGAGCACCATCTCGCCGGTGCCGCTGCCCGCGCGCTTGCCCTGGCATTGCACGCTCCAGGTCACCTTGTTGCCCGTTACCCTGTGATCCTTCAGCTCGCAATTCTCGTCCTTGCGGGGGGCGCTCGGCGCGACCTTTTTGGCGTCTTCAGTGTCGTTTTTTGTGTAGCACCGGGTGTGCGTCATCGGCGGCATGGTCATCGGCATGCCCGGCATGTCCATGGTGGTGGTGATCTCCCACAAGCCGGGTTTCATATTGGACCCGGCTGCATATACCTCCGAGGCAAATGCGCCTGGTAGCAAGATGAGGCTTAGTATTAAAGTGGTCTTCTTCAGCGTTTTCATTTTTTCCTCCGTTGTTGTCTGTTTCAGTTAATTCCGCATCGGGTGGCTCCGGTGGCGGACGGCTCGCGTCACTTTCCCAACTCAAAGAGTTTGTTCGATCGGCTTTTACTATCGCCGAACTCTTTCCTCTAACCACTGTAAAAGGTCCGGCGATGAATAATTTTTGGAATGGTACTGACATTATGGGCTCAGGTCCTAATCGCAGGTGTCATCGGCGAACTGAATGTTGGCCTCGTCCTTCATCAGCGGAACCCAGCCTGTCATTGCAGGCGTTATTGAGTCGCTTTGATCGCCGCCCTCGCAAAGATTCTCTTTGTAGGCATCGATCAGAACCCACGTGCGTCCATTCGCGACTTGGAGTTCCCGCACCTTGACATGAACCTCTTTCTTCGAATCTTGGGCTTCCTTGAATTTTCGAAGCTCCGGGGAATTTTCGATGGCAGCGGTTTTTTCGCTTGGCGAGAGAAACGGCTTTACCTCGCCGATCCGGGGAGAGCGCGCGATCCAAGCCCAGCGGAAATTGTAAGGAGGGAACTCTCGCATGCGCACTTTGATCCAATTATTTTTTCGGTCAAAGACAAAAAGGCGAGTCCAATATCCATCTTTGGTTTCGTCGAAGATTCGCATGCTTAGAAAAACATGAAGGACGTTGGACGTCACGGTTGTAAACCCGCTATCTTGCCCGGTCCGGTCGGGGAACCTGATTTGCCTGCCGGCGGGACTTTCGTAAACGGGAAACTTGAATCCGGGTTCACAGGATTTTTTCGTCCATTCGTTGCCCGCCCGATCCTTCACGGTTCCCTCCGACTTGCATGGCGGCGGTGGGATCAAAACATACGAATCCAGTTGCAGATCAGGCGGGGAATCGTCGAAAAGCTTAAAGTTTTGTGAGCCCGGGGACGCGAAAATCTTTGCGTCCCAGACCGTCTTATCGAGAAGCATGTGATCGGATTGGGCCAAACGGTCTTTGATGTCCGATATCTCAACCCCGTTGGGACGCTTGATCCATGCGAGGCCCGCATTTCTATCTCTGATTTGCAGCCACGTCTGTTTCTGAAGGTCCTCTTTGCCCCAGACCAGATACTCCCGGGTGAATTCTTCCTCGGCACCCCCCGAATAAGGAAGTTGTGAAAAACCATCGGCACTTGCCGTTGCGAAGGGCGTCCTGTCGGCCGGAAATTTATAGAGTTCGAGCATCTCATTCGCTGCCGTCGAGCTTTTCCAACTCATCACTGCTCTCGGATCTGAAGGCCCGGCTGCATATACCTGCGAGGCAAACGCGCCCAGTAGCAAGACAAGGCTTAGTATTAAAGCGGTCTTCTTCAACATTTTCGTTTTTTCTCCGTTGCTGTTGTCTGCTTCACCCCATATGGGGCTTTGCTCAAATATATCCGCGTAGAGACTTGCGACCGTGCAGCAATTATCGATCCATGTATAAGTAACGTCCGTTCTTTAATAATAATTAATGTAGGTTGGGTTAAGCCGCGCAAGCGGCGAACCCAACAAAATCATAGATTTGATGGGTCCGCTACGCTTGACCTATCCTACATGACTAGCGCGGACGGGGGCTCCCCGGTTTCCCGCCACCCGGCTCGTCGGTGTCGCCGCCTTTCCCGATGGGGGGTTTCTTCCCGGCGGGGGGTTTGTTCCCGGAACGCAGACCCTGTACATCTATTCCGTCATGTTTCCCACCTGAACAGTAACTCCCTCCTCGTTGGTTCCCAGGGATGATCACGATCCCGCCTCCGTCATTACACTCTTTCGTGGTCACCGTTTTGGCCGCCATCGCATCTGAGGAACTCAGCACCGTACCGATGGCTACCAGACCTGCTACTAAGAACGACCACTTTTTTGATTTATTCATTGTCAATTGCCTCCTCTCATCAGGGTTTTTGTAAAGCGACATATTCATTTTAATTAAACGCATTGTTGTTCTCCTCTATTGAAGGTCTTAAAAAAGACCGTTGGTGAAAAAAGTTGAAGTGTAGGTAATCCTTGCAACTTACTCCCAGGGATTCCACCCTTCACACCATGGACCATCGTCATGACATATCTCAATTTTTCATATGACCTCCTTTGAGTAGTTTTAGATTTAAACGTATCTTCATTTTTTCTCCGCTTAGTGATCGCTAAACGCATTATTGCTTGACGAACTCCACGCGCCGGTTGTTGGCGCGGCCGGTTGGCGTGTCGTTGCTGTCCAGCGGCTTGGTGGAACCCAGCCCCTCCGTGGTCAGGCGGGCGGTATCGATCTTGAAATCCGAAATCAAGGCATTCTTCACGGACTCGGCGCGGCGCTTGGATAGCTCCGTATTGTGCTGGGCGTCACCGGTATTATCAGTATGCCCTTCGATACGGACTTTCAATGTGGGAGTTGCCACCAGCCCGTCCACGATCATCTTAAGCACCGGCGCTGATTCCGGCTGCAAGCGATCGCTGTCGACCTCGAAATGGATGCCGTGGCTGGCGTAGCGCCCGGTCGATTGGATTACCTGGCTGAAATCGGGCGTCGATTCGGCGATGCGCACGCGCGCGAGGGTAATGGCAGGGGTGCCCTTGACTGGAGGCTGAGGATTAAGCGCAAGCCGGGCGATCTCCAGCTTCTTGAGATGCACCTGATTGGCGTCTATCAGCCGCTCCTCATTGACATAGGCCCGCAGCCGGCCTTTCTGCAACCAGAGATTGAGACGCACAGGTTTATTGAGGTCCAGCTTGATTTTGTCACTGCCAAGAGACTCGCTAGTGTTCACACTGACGCTCGCTTGATGGTTGTCCACGGCAAGATGAAGTCTCAGATAAGCAGCGGATTCCGTGCCGAGCAACCAAGTGACTGTCGCCGTGTAAGTGATGGGGGCGAGGTCGATCTTTAGGTCGGTTTCCAAGGTAAAATCTTCCGGCAACCCCTTGAGATTCGCGTACAAGTTCGTCGATTTTTCCGCCCGCAACCCCTTGCTCTCGCCTTCTATCACCAGGTCCACCTTCGCCCCGCGCACCTTCCAGTGCGGTGGCGGGCTGCCTTTCACCATATCGCTGAAGTCATCGTAAAACAGGGTTTTCTCACCGGGGATGAAATCGGAAGGGTCGGCCTGCGCGGCCGCGATCCAGACGGCACCGATCAAAAGCGGGACAAAACCGATGATATAGCTCGCTCCTTTACGTGTTCGTTTCATGAGGCCTCCTGATTAATAGGTTTTGGGCACCTCTAAAAATTGCTTTTGCCGCTCCCGGCATCCTGCCTCCCGCGGCATTGTTACATCCATGTACGTCACATGGTCGCTCTCGGCATCCTACCTCCCGCGACACTTGTGCGTCCTTGCACATCGTAGGTTGGGTTAAGCCGCACAAGCGGCGAACCCAACAAAATCATAATGGGTTATGTCACCCTACCCTCAAGGGAGATACGCTGCGCGTAATCCACCCTACATTTCTGAATTTTTAGAGGTACCCTTTTATGATTACCCTGCATTTAACCGCTTACAGCGCCACGATCAGAGCTTATGTTTAATAACATAATTCACCGCCGAATCGATGCAGTTGCGAATCGCCTTTTCCATCGGCGTCTTGGACCATCCGCCAAGGCCGATCGGCAGCGGAGTGCGCGGCACGTTAAAGGTGAGGCCGATGCCGACGGTCGTCGAACTTCCTTCGACGGTCGTTGAGGTCAAAACCCTTCCGGTCTTAGCGTCGATAATCCTCATACTAACGGCGACGCAGGCTCGCTTCATGCCGACCACCGTCAACGTGGCGGCGGCGCACTGCGGCTCGAATTGAATCACCGAGCCGCGTATCAGCAACTGCGCGCCCTCGATTTCGCCAAGCTCCGCCGCTGTGTCGCTTTTCACGCGCCCCGACTTGCCGAAATCCTGTTCGCTTAAAACGTCTTTCACATGCTCGCGCTCCAATACAATAAACCGGTTCGAGTTCACCAGCGCGTCCGCCAGCATGTCGGACATGCCGCGCCCCACCTCGCCGCCTCCCCTGCCGGCTTTCATCTCAAACGCCATCACGGCTATGCGCTTCTTCTGGCCGTCCGCCGGTTCTTGCTGCGCCTGCGAAAGGGATTCGCCCGAATCGCGGCTCGCGACCCTGGGCGCGCAACCGATCGCGGAAACAAGAACGGCGGTGCAAGCGATGAGTGTTGTAAAGTTATGGTGTTTCATTTTAAGTCTCCTCGTTTTCTTTAGTGTTTAGGACTCGGCAGTTCCTGCCACCATGCGGGCTAGCGTGTAAAGATGCCGAACGGGAACGAAAACTGATCGGTCGCGCTGCCGGCGCTGCCGAAGGTGGTCAACCCGCTGCCGGTCATGTCATCGAAGCGCACGATATGGGTGGTGAGGATACCGATGTCGCTCACATAGATGTGCCCGGCGCCGTCCACCACGATGCCTTCAGGGACACCGAACTGGCCCGAGCCGCCAAAGGTGGTCCAGCCGACGCCGGCCATATCGTCCATGCGCACGATACGGTGGTTACCCATGTCCACCACGTAGATTCGCCCACTGGCATCCACGGTCACCCCGGTCGGGCTGGTGAACTGGTCGGTCCCGATGCCCGCGCTGCCGAAGGTCACCCATCCCGCGCCGGCCATGTCGTCCATGCGGACGACGCGGCTGTTATTAAGATCAGTCACATAAATGCGACCCGTGGCATCGAGCGAGATCGCGACCGGATTGTTGAACTGATCAGTGCCAGGGCCAAAGCTACCCAAGGCGGTCCAGTTAGCGCCGGTCATGTCATCGAAGCGCACGATGCGGCTGTTCGCGCTGTCGACCACATAGATACGCCCGTTGGCATCCACCGTGAGGCCCTTGGGTTTGTCGAACTGATCGATGCCTGGGCCAAAGGTACCCAAGCTAGTCCAGTTGGTTCCGGTCATATCGTCGAAGCGCACGATGCGGCTGTTGCCCTGATCCACTACGTAGATGTGGCCCGCGGCATCCACGAACAGGCCCCCTGGTCCGTTGAATTGACCGTCTCCACTACCCGCGCTGCCGAAGGTGGTCCATGCCGTGCCGGTCATATCGTCGAAGCGCACGATACGGTTGTTGAGGGTGTCCGCCACGTAAATCTGTGCGCTGCGACTGCGTACAGGCCAGACATTGTAAGGGGAGGTTTTGCCATCCCAACTTATCCCACCATCGGAAAGGATAAGCCATGCGATGTTGGGCCGAGCAGCGGTGCTAGTGGAAGACCAATAAGATCCTTGCGCATTGTTTATGCCTTGAGCGTTTAGCCATGTCCATATGTTCGACACGTCCGCGCTCACCAGGCTTTCAAGCTCGTTGATATTAGGCAAGCGCCAGTCGCTATAACCGAGATAATTGGCGCTATTGAGGCAGGCGATGTAGGCCAGCGCCGCCTGCCAGGTCTTGGCTCCAGCCGCGCAACTCTGGAACGCGGGCGTACCTGCGTCTTTAGTCCAAACCAAGCCGGTTAGATTATCGCTAACGGTACTGTCACTATTGTCGGTAAACCGCGGGCTAGGCCAGGTAACCCCCGCCTGGACCGCGCCGTCTTGTCCGGTGCCTGGGCAGGCAATGGCGGTAATGGTGTTGCCGGAAGGATCGTAGCACAGGGTCTGACCGGTTTTTTGCAGATTTATGCTGGAGATAGGTGTCGGGGGTGCTGAACTGTAGCTCGGCGTACCTTGCCCGCCCCCGTAGCCACTACCTCCACATCCGCCGATTAAAAGACAAGACAGCAACGCCGCAAGCAGAGTCGTCTGGCATTTACCATATTTAATGATTGATCTGGATCTCATGATTTCTCCTCCAATTAACTGTAAGGATCGCAACATAATTCCCTGCTCTTCTCGTCTAATCTTTATCACCAAAGCGTCTAAAATGCCGTGAACTGGGTCACACTTTTGCACTATTGTTCCTTTTTCCGGTACCACCGCCCTTCGGTTGGTGTTTTCCCTGCGTGGTTAAAATCGCACTGAGTTCATCGACGTTGTGGAAGCGCAGCTCATTCCCCGCGCCGATCGGCTCGACGAGGTGTTTCACGTCGGCGCAGAGCCCCATCGAAAAGAACACCGTCACTCACGCCCGCGGCCCTGTCCCTTCGCGATCTACGGCCGGTTCTGCACCACCGCCACGCCGTTATTGACTGCGACGTAGAGCGAAGTGCCGCTGATGGCCACACCTGTCGGAAATGCCAGCAGCCCCGGCAATGCACCCGGCACAAAGCTTACCTGTCCTGCCACCCCCACGACGGTGGTCACCTCCCCGGCGGGGTCGATCTTGCGGACGGTGTTGTTGGCGGAGTTTCGGTGTCTCCGGTTGTAGAACGGCTCGATATATTCGAACGTCTCCCGCCTAGCCTCCTCGCGGTAGCGTAACTCGCTTGATGTGTGCATTCGTTCTTGAGGCTCATCGATGGCTGCATGCCGTAGTCTTTGTGATTTAGGCTAACTACGTTGTACTCATGCATCTGGTTTTGTAAGGTCTGTTTGTTCCCACAGAAAATAGACCTCCGTCATGACCACCGACTATGCCGGTGGTCATGACGCTCGATTTGGGAGACTCTCACCGTCAATAAAGATTCGACCCGTTTAGCCTCCTCGTGTTTTCCCCTACGGCTGATAGCGCCAGAGATCGTTGAGAGAGCCAAATGCGCCCGTGGAATCGGAACCATACCCCCCGAAGAGCCACAGGTAGCCGCTGCTGTCGATCCAGGAGACGGAGACCGAGCGTGCTCCGGGCACATTGCCCGGGGCGGCCACCCCCTGCGTGCCGTAACTGCCCGCCTGATTCAGGGTATTGGCCCCACTCACCCAGGTCCAGTTGCTGCCGTCAAATCGCCAGAGATCGTTGAGATTGCCTGTGCCCATGGAATCGTAACCAAACCCCCCGAAGAGCCACAGGTGGCCGCTGCTGTCGATCCAGGAGACGGAGCCATAGCGCGCTCCGGGCACATTGCCCGCGGCGGCCACCCCCTGCGTGCCG